>Ga0207695_10006711_pt1 | contig 14854 bp, 10 predicted proteins | sample KBSC54metaG_FD_184354 | JGI IMG/M metagenome (GOLD analysis project Ga0207695, IMG submission 184354) | Corn rhizosphere microbial communities from Kellogg Biological Station, Michigan, USA - KBS C5-4 metaG (SPAdes) (version 2) | ecosystem: Host-associated > Plants > Roots > Rhizosphere > Soil... | reverse complement strand
GAGCGTGACACACCTAGCCGGAGATGGCCATCTGATGAGACCCGTTGCCGTCGCCACCACCGCACGGCGAGCGAGACAAGCGACGATCGCCACAATCGTCGCGATCGCCGCCGCGTGTGCGACCTCGTCGCATGCACCGGGCATGCTGCTGCCGGGCGCCCACGCGCTCAGCGCGCCGGATCTCGTCGATTCGTCGGCCGACATGGCCGTGTTCACGCAGCGCCCGACCGGCGACACGACGACGCGTCTCGTGGCGCACGTCGCGATGGCCGCGCTCCAGTCGGGCGACGACATCCGCCTAACGAGAAACTGGGCGCCGCCATTCCAGTCCAGCGATACGCTCATCGTCGATGCCCGGAGCCTGCGACCGGTCTCCGAGGTGCTGGAATTCAACCACGTGCGCTATGTGTATCGCTACGCCGGCGCGCACGTGACGGGCACCATTCAGCATCCCGACTCGTCGCCGCGTGATTACGATCAGACGTTCGACGTGCCCGTATTCGCGTTCAACGAGGTCGAGCCGCTGGTGCGATCGCTCGAGTACCGGAGCGGGATGCAGATGGTCGTGCCGCTCTTCTCCGAAGTCGACGGGGATCTCGAGCGCGACACGCTCACCGTCATGGGCCGGACGCGGGAGGCCGGTGTCGATGCGTGGGTGGTGCGCTTTGCCGATCCGGTGATCACGACCCGGTATCTGGTCGATCCGCACTCGCGCGCGATCCTCGACGCCGTGACGACCCAGAAAAAATCGGGACTCCGCTTCCACTATGCGTACCCGATGGCGAAACCGCGCCGGGCAGGTTAGGCACCGGGCGTTTGCGGCGTGCGTCAGATCTCCACTCCGTCCGGGCGTCCGCGCGACGGCACGAGACCAGTGTCGTGCACATCAAGTCGACAGGACCTACACGCGGGTGACCACGGCCCGCGCCGAGCGGCCGGGATGCGGCGCCGCAAGCCCATTCAGCTCGTCGCCCTTCGAGGGCCTGTCTAACGCAACACGGAGTATCTGGCTGCCGAAGAGCAGCACGCCCAGCAAGAATGCCGCGGCGCCGATCCGGGCGCCGATGGGCGAGCCCGACAGGATCGCTCCGGCCATCGCGAGAATCGCACCGGTCATGAGCACCAGCTGTGCGCGTGCCACGGGCTCCGAGAACATGTCGGCGATCGTCGGCACGTTGGGCTTTGCCTGCCCGCCATAGCGCGCCGTCCACGCGAGCATGGGAACGATTTTATAGAAGAGTCCGATCACGAACATCACGATTCCGCCGAGCAGTCCCAGGAGCACGTAGGTCGTAGCGAGGCGCATCGAAAGCGGGCGGCGCCAGAGAACGATCGGGCCTAACACGGCAGCCGCGGCGAGAAACGACAGCCCCACGCCCGCGTAGCGCATGCCGATATCGATGCGCTTGCGTACGCGTGCACGAACAAAGCAGGAGGCCTGGTAGAGAAAGAACGCAATGCCCAGGTCCAACACTGCCGCGCCCAGCCAGACAACCGGCGCGCGATGCGTCAGGAATCCCACGCCGAGGATCGGAACGCCGGCGGTGAGCGACGCCAGCGCCCGCGGGGTCCACCGCGTGTCCGCGCCGCGCGCGATCAGAAACATCGGCAGCAAGCGGTGCGACACGCCGACGATCATCACGAGCACCCAGCCGACGATCGCGACGTGCAGATGCGTCGCCAGCACCCTGATGCGCGCGGCAGCGATGGCTCCGGTGCGAAGATTGTGGAAGAGCAGGGCGCCAAGCAGAAGCGCGACCGAGAGGTAGGTGATGGCGATGGCGATGCCGGCCCACGTCACGTCGTGTCGGCGTGCACGCGGCAGCGTCGCCGCGATGTTGGCCACAGCGAGCGCGACGCCGAGCGCCACCAGACACACGCCGGCGTACTGGGCCGCGGCGGCGCCTGTGGCAACGCCTAACGCGAACGCCGCCACGCCGGGCGCAAACGCGGCGAGGCTGGCATAACCGATCCTGGGCCAACGGATCGGCGCGCCGAGCGCGCTCGGCATCAATTGATAGAGCGCGCCGAAGATGGTGGTGGTGAGCCAGCCTAACGTGAACAGGTGCGTGACGCCGGCCACGCGCGGCGAGGCGAAGTCGCCGGCCGCCAGCTGCGGTGCGATCCAGACCAGACCGGCCGCCGCCGCCACCAGATAGCACGTCGCCACCGCGAAATGCGCGCCGGGGAGCGCGAACCGCCCCCGGCCCGGCTGGGAAGGCACAACGCTCATGCCGAAAGTTGGGCGTCACCGCGCCCGCGTGCTGTGACGGATGTCTCACCAACGCAGGCGATCTGCGCCGGCCGGTCTTACCTGTCGCTCTCGCCCGGCAGCAGCGCTTGCAAGCGGTCCGCGTCCGGAATCAGAATCCGCTTGCCGCCGAGCGACACGATCAGCTTCTGGGCGCGGAGCTGTTTCATGGCGCGCGACACGGACTCGCGCGCCGTTCCGATTTCGTGCGCGATGTCCTCCTGGGTGCGATCCAGCTCGATCACGGTGCCGGCGTCGGTCCGCGTGCCGCCGCGTTGCGCGTAGCCGACGAGCAACATGGCTAGTCGAGCCGCGACGTCGCGGAACGCCAGCGTCTCCGTGACGTGGACGAGGTGCCTGAGGCGTTTGCCTAACGCACGAATCACTGCCTGCGCAATGTCGGGATGCGTGCGATAGAGGTGCTCGAACGCGTCGCGCGGCAGGAACGCCAGTCGCGACTCGTCGATCGTCAGTGCTGACGCGGGATACGGTCCGCCGTCGAACAACGGGAGCTCCGCAACCGGGCGCCCCGGCCCTTCGACGTGCAGCACCTGCTCTCGACCGGCGGGGTCGGTGCGAAAGATGCGCACGTGCCCCGATTGTATGATGTAGAGACCGCGGCACGCTTCGCCCGTCGTGAACAGGACGTGTCCGGCCGGCACCGATCTCACGACGCATCGCTCGGCGAGCTGCCGCAACGCATCGTCCTCGAGCTCGCCGAACAGCGGCACGCCTCGGAGCAGCGCAACGAGCGGAGTGTCGCGTGTCGAAGTGTCGGGCATGCAGTAAGTAAATGCCGGCGAGGCAACCGCACCACTACGCCGCGCCTTCTCGCGGCTCCCACAGTCGGCCACGCGGCACCACCGCCGGTGGCCGCTCGGCGAGCGATCCACGAACAGCCAGCCGCGCCACTCGCCCTCGCGCTGCCTGACGTCATCCGCGCGTCCGGACACCAACAGGTGCCTGGCGGCGCACCATCGCGTCGGACACGGCGAATCCCGGTGCCGGCCTTGACAGCCCTGCCCATGCGTAGACAGCTTACCCATCGTACGTAGGGCATCTACATATGGAGGCGTCATGGCCCGCTCGCCGGCCCCGACCTCGCGCATCGAGCTCCTCCAAGGCACGCTCGACTTCATCATCCTCCAGGCGCTGCGCTGGGGACCGAGCCACGGCTACGGCCTCCTGCTCCTCATCCGCGCGCAAACCGCCAACGTGCTGCAGGTGGAAACGGGATCGCTCTATCCCGCGCTTCAACGCCTGCTCCGCCAGCGCGCCATCGCCGCCGCATGGGGCGTCTCCGACACCGAGCGCCGTGTGCGCATCTATCGGCTGACGCCCAAGGGACGGAAGCGACTGGCGGCCGAACGCTCGCGGTGGGAGCGGATGTCGGAAGCCATGGCCGGCCTCATGCACCCGCCCGCCGCGGAGGACGCATGAGCCTCCTCGACTGGCTCCCCGGGCGCCGCGCCCGCCTAACCGGTGACCTCGCCGACGAGCTGCGCGCGCACCTGGAGATGTCGGCGCGCGACCGGATGGCACGCGGCGAGTCGCCGCGCGACGCCGCCGCGCATGCGCGCCGAGAGTTCGGCAACGCCGGCCTGGTGCAGGAAGTCGCGCGCGACGAGTGGCACGTCGCAGGGCGATGGCTCGAGCACCTCGGCCAGGACGTGCGCTTCTCGCTCCGCATGCTGCGCCGCGCGCCGGCCTTCGCCGCCATTGTCATCGTCACGATCGCGCTCGGCATCGCGGCGACGACCGCGATCTTCAGCATCGTCGACAGCGTCGTGCTCAGGCCGCTGCCCTATCCGCAATCGAATCGCATCGTTCGCCTGTACCAGATCAGCGACAAGGGCGCACGAAACTCCGTCTCGCAGCCTAACTTCCACGACTGGGCCGATCGGACGCGCAGTTTCGCCGCCATGGCGCTCTTGTCCGGCTGGACGGGAACGAGCACGGTCGAGATGCCCTCCGGCCCAACGCTGGCTCGCGTGACGCCGGTCACCCGTGACTTCTTCAAGGTGCTCGGCGTGCACGCGCGGTTAGGCCGTCTGTTCGTGCCCGAAGAGCAACGGTTCGGCGGACAACGGGCGGCGGTCATCAGTGAACCCTTCTCCCGCGCTCAATTCGGCGACGCGCGCCGCGCCATCGGCCGGCAGATCGGTTGGGGAAACGACAGCTATACGATCGTGGGTGTGCTCCCTGCCACCGTCGACTATCCGGAAGGGAATCAGATCTGGGTGCCGATGGAGCTGCTGCCGCCCAGCACCGGACGCACATCGCAAGGCTACGCCGTCATCGCGCGGCTGCGCACCGGCGTCACGATCGACGCCGCCCAGCGCGACCTGAGCGCAGTCTCGCGCGCGATGAAGGTGGAGTACGGCAATCAGACGACCATGTCCGATGCGATGCTCGTTGGGCTTCGCGAGCAGATGGTCGGCGGCGTTCGTCCGCGGCTCCTCATGCTCCTGGGCGCGTCAGGATTCCTGTTGCTCATCGGCTTGGCCAACGCGCTCAACCTCATGACGACGCGACTCGCCGTCCGCCGCAGCGAGCTCGCCGTTCGGGTGGCACTCGGTGCCGCGCCGTCTCGTCTCGTTCGGCAGGTGCTGGTGGAGTCATCGGTGCTGGTGGGGCTGGCCGCGTTCACCGGCGTGTGGCTCGCGCTGCTCATCGTGCGACTGGTTGTCGCCGCGCCGGTGTCGGCGCTGCCTCGCGTTGGAGAAATCACGGTCGACTGGCAGGCGCTCGCCTTCACGGTCGCGATTGCCGCGCTCCTCTCCCTGGCGCTCGGAGCGCTCTCGGCGTCGCGCATCGCCGGACAACACGTGCGCGATGCGCTCTCTGCCAGCTCGCGATCGGTGTCCGCCTCGGGCGCGGGACTCCGCCGGGCGACAGTCGTCGCCCAACTTTCGCTGACCGTGGTGCTGCTCACCGGCGCGGCGCTTCTCGGACGCAGCTTTCTCAATCTGCTGCACGTGAACCCGGGATTCGACGCGGAGCGCGTGGCCGTGGTCGACGCGGCGCCAAGCATCGATGACCAACAGCAACGGCTCGCGTATTACAACACGCTGATCGATCGTCTGCGTGCGCTGCCGGGAGTGCGCGGGGTAGGGGCGGGAACCGGAGTGCCGATCGCCAATTCTCCGCCGGACGGCGGCTACGTGCTCCTCGACGCGCCAACCGACTCTGTCCCCGCGAACGCGTGGCTCACCTTTCCGGCGTCGCGCAAGGGATACGCGAATTATGTGGTCGTCGATGGCGACTATTTCCGCACGTTAGGCATCCCGCTCGAAGCGGGGCGCCTCTTCGATGCGCGCGATCGCGTTGGAAGCCAGCCGCTGGCCGTCGTCAGCCAGCGCTTCGCCGCCCATGCGTGGCCGGGGCAGAATCCGATCGGCAAAGTGGTCGGATACAGCATGGACTCGGACCCGCGATCGTTTACGGTCATCGGCGTCGTGGGGGATGTCCACGATGACGACCTCGCGTCCGCGCCTCCACCCACCTTCTATGCGTACTATCCGCAGCGCCTCGCCACGTACTGGCCGCTGTCGCTGGTGGTCCGCACGACCGGTGATCCCGCGACGATCATCGCCTCCGTTAGGCGCGTGGTGCACGATCTACGGCCGGATGTCGCCGTTCAGGTGCGGACCATTGACCGCGTGGTCGCATCGTCAGTGGCCGACCGGCGCTTCACCCTCTTCATCATCGCGGCGTTCGCCGGCGCGGCCCTCGTGTTGGCCACCCTTGGCGTGTACGGCATCGTGTCGTATCTGGTGACGCAGCGCACGCGGGAAATCGGCGTCCGCATCGCACTCGGCGCGCAGCAGGCGGACGTGCTCGGCTTGGTCGTTGGGGAAGGCATGCGCTTGTCGCTCGCCGGCATTGCCATCGGCATCGTCCTCAGCTTCGTCCTGACGCGCGTGATGGCGTCGCTCGTCTTTGGCGTGAGTACTACGGATCCGACAGCCTTTGGTGCAGTGGCGGCGTTCCTGGTGCTGGTCGCCGTCGTCGCCGCATACATCCCGGGCCGTCGCGCGACGCGGCTCGACCCCTTGGACGTTCTTCGAAGCTCGTAGCGGCCGGCCGCGTCGGCGTGGTGCCGTGGCGGCAATTCAGTCGCCTGTCACCGGGCCCGCTCGGCCCATAGCCTTGACAGGGGAGGGACGGGCGGGATATCGTCATGTAGACTTGCCAAGGGACGATGAGCATGCCCGCCTTTCGCGACCCCGGTGACCTGCTCCAGGGCACCCTGCGCATCCTCATTCTCAAGTCGCTCCTGTTAGGCCGTGCGCACGGCTACGCGATATCACGCTGGATCGAGGATACGACGGGCGACGTGCTTCGCATCGAGGAGGGGTCGCTGTACCCGGCCCTCCGCCGCCTGCAGGATCGCGGGCTCGTTACCTCCGAATGGGGCGTGTCGGAGAACAATCGGCGGGCGCGCTACTATAGTATTACGCGCGCCGGTCGCGCGCTGCTTCGCACCGAAGCGTCGATCTGGCTCGAGTATTCCCACGCCGTGACACGCGTGCTGCGCGCGGAGCCATCGCTCGCATGAGCGATGATCGCGGATCGCATCGCCGCCGGTACTCGGGCTTTCTGCGCCCCGACGACGCCGGCGATGTCGACGAGGAGCTCGCGTTTCACATCCAGTCGCGCATCGAGCGCAACCTCGCGCTCGGAATGTCGGCGGCGGATGCGCGCCGCGACGCCATCGAACGGTTCGGCGACATCGCGGCGGTTCGCTCCATTCTGGTCAGGCATGACGAACGGCAGCGGGCGACCGAGCGACGGGCCGAGTATCTCGCGGACTTCGTGCAGGACATCATGTTCGGCTGGCGGGCGCTGCGGCGCGCGCCGGCATTTACGATTGCTGCCGCTCTCACACTTGCGCTTGGAATCGGAGCGAACACCGCCATCTTTTCGGTGCTCAATGCGGTGGTGCTGCAGCCGCTGCCATACTCGCAGCCCGATCGTTTGGTCACGCTGGGACAGGGATCGTCGGGAGAGTACCTGGCGCTCCGGGAGCGTTTGCGCACGATTACCGGTCTCGCGGAATGGGATCCGACAACCGATCCGGTTGACGACGGCCGCGACGCACTGCGCCTGACGGGCGTCGCCGTGACGCCGAACCTCATGCCGTTGCTCGGCGCCGCGCCGATGCTCGGCCGCGGGTTCACGCCTAACGACGGCGAGGTCGGCAACGCTCATGTGTTGATGTTGAGCTACGCGACCTGGCGCCGGGAGTTTGGCGGCGCCCGAGACGTCATCGGCCGGAAGGTGACGCTCGAGGGGCTGCCATACACCATCATCGGCGTCATGGGCCCCTCGTTCCGCTATCCAAACGCCGACGTTCAGTACTGGCGACCGTACGTCATCGATCCGCAGAACATCGGCCTCATGTGGGGCGTGGGCGGCAAGGAGTTCGTCGGCCGGCTCGCGCCTAACACGACGCTCGATCAGGCGCGGCGCGAGCTGCGCGTGGTGTGGCCGTCACTGCGTACATCGAACCCGATCTGGGACCCCGGCCCCCAGTATCGCCGGGATGCGACGGTGACGCCGCTCAAGGCAGATGTCGTCGGCAGCAGCGAACCGCTCCTCTGGATGCTCTTTGGCGCAACGCTGTTCGTGTTGGCCATCGCCTGCGTCAACGTCGCCAATCTGCTGCTCGCTCGAGCGAATTCCCGCGAACGCGAACTCGCCGTGCGTGCGGCGTTGGGCGGCGGCCGCGGCCGTCTGACGCGACAGCTCGTGACCGAAGGCCTGCTGCTTTCCGCCGTCGGCGCGGGTGCCGGGGTCGCGCTTGCCGTCCTAACCGTACACGCGCTCGTCACCGCGGTGCCGACGGGCCTTCCGAGAGCGAATGAAATCGGCGTCAGCGGCACAGCGTTGGGCTTCGCGCTCGTTATGGCCATTGCAACCGGCATCGTGTTCAGCATCGTGCCGGCGATTCGCGCCACGTCCGCGGCGGCGTCCGCCTCGGGCGCCATGCTTGGCCGCCGAGCGACGGCGTCCAGGTCGCACGCTCGCGTGTCGGCGTGGCTCGTGGGCGGTGAAATAGCGCTCGCCGTCATGCTCGTCGCAGCTTCGATGCTTCTCGTACGCAGTTTCGCCGCGCTTCGATCGATCGCCCCCGGATTCGATCCCGCCCACGTCGTTGCCGCGCGCATCTCGGCGCCCGAGGCGACGTACACCTCCGGCAGCGAGCGTCTGGCCAACTTCTATGCCGACGTGCTCGAGCGCGTGCGCGCCATGCCGGGCGTCACGAGCGCTGCGTTAGTCAACCAGCTTTCGCTGGCCGAGCCGGTCTGGAGTCAGGCGATCCGCGTCCAGGGACAGTTCGAAGACGTGAAGCATGCGCTGCCGATCGTCGACCACTTTCAAACCGTGAGTCCGGGATACTTCGCGGCCATGGGGATTCCGGTTCTGCGCGGACGATCGTTCACGGATGCGGATCGTCCGGGTGAGCCGCTGGTGGCTGTCGTTAGTAGGAGTGTCGCGAGGCGGTTCTGGCCGAATGGCGATGCCATCGGCCAACGCATCGGCTATCCGTTCGACAGTCCCTGGATCACGGTCGTCGGCGTGGTGCCCGATACCAAGCAGGACAGCCTGCGCGACACGTCGAGCGCGACGATGTACATGCCGTGGGCGCAGCGCACCCGCATGGTCGGCACTGAGCTATGGATCGTCGTGCGCGGCGCGGGTGATCCCGCAGCCACGGGCATGGCGATTCGTGGCATTGTCCACGACATCGACCGCGGCGTGCCGGTGAGCGACGTGCGGACGATGAACGATGTCGTGGACAACTCGGTTGCCGGCGCCCGGTTCACCGCTGGATTGGTGACGGTGTTTGCGTTAGTCGCGCTGGCGCTTGGCGCCGTCGGCATATTCGGTGTCATGTCGTACGTCGTGAACGAGCGCCGGCAGGAGATGGGGTTGCGTATCGCTCTCGGGTCCTCCGCCGGCGGCGTGGTCAGGCTCGTCGTCGTGCGGGCGCTGCGACTGGCGGCGATCGGGACGATCGTCGGCTTGGCGTGCACACTCGGAGCGATGCATTCGCTCGACCGATGGTTGTATGGCGTCTCCCCGTTGGACCCTGTCACGTTCGCGGGGGTAGCCGCTGTATTCTGCGTGGTCGCCGTCCTCGCCAGCTACCTGCCGGCGAGGCGGGCGGCGCGAGCCGACCCGGCGGCGGCGCTCGTCGAATAGAACAGGCCAAGCAGCACGCCGGGCCATCCGACGGCCGGGATGCATCGCGTTAGGCGCGGCGGGCGGCGCCGACGACTACGATGCTCGGCGTCACCGCAACGGCGCCGCCGGTCAACCAGTAGAGCAGCGTGGCGAAGGCGTACGCCGCGGCGTCGAACGCGCGCGTGCCCGCATGCGCGAGGACGGGTGACGGCATCGCGCGAATCCGCCCAAAGCCCATGGCGGCGAGGCGCGCGCGCAGATACTGGCGACGGAAAATGAAGATGTGCTCGGGGTTGAAAAAGCGAATGCGATGCTGCAGCCGCTGCCGGGCACGCGAGCGCGTGGCGCGATACCACCGCTGCCACAGCCGGATGAGCGGCCACTTGTGCGGCAGGCGGAGAATCACCGTGCCGCCGGGCGCGACGAGCTTGTCTAACGCAGACCAGAGACGCCGGATGTCGGGTTCGAAGTACAGGACGTCGCTCAGCACGACGATGTCGTAACGCCGCTCGTGCTCGTCGAGCGCTTGCGCACCGCCGGTGATCGTCGGGAATCCATGTTGCTCGTTCGCGGCCTTGGTCCCCGAGGCAGAGATGTCGTTCACGACCACGTACAGGTCCGGACGCCGTTCGACGAGATGCGCCATGAGATCGCCGCGCGCACCGCCGATGTCGAGCACGTGTGCGCCGCGCGGCGCGAGATCGTCGATGACGCGCGCCAAGTGCCTGAATATGCGGCGTCTCGAGAAGCGAAAGTACTTCTCGCCATTGTACATGACCTCGAATTGCCTGCGGACGAGACCCGGATCGATGCGCGCGTCGGACCAAACGAGCCCGCACCGGCTGCACTCGAGGAGATGAATCAGCGTGCTGAAATGGACGTACTGGCCCCAGGATTTTCGCTTGGGGCGCCCGCCGCAGTCCGGGCATCGCCGCACGCGTTCCGCCTTCACCTCCTTGAATCCGTTGCGTTTGGCGTAGCGCAGCCAGCGCGCGTTGCCATCGAATCCGACGTTGCGCTCGAGTATCGCCCGATAATTCCGCTGCTCGTTCGGCATCGCTCACCATCCTCGGTCGCATGGTTGTCGCGCCGCGCCGTTAGGCAGGGGCGGCGCCGCCGCGAGCGGCCAACCGCCGAGGCGGTCATCTCGCGGAGCGGGCGAATCGCCGCGCGAGTCGTGCCGAAGTGCTCGCTCGGAGTCGAGCGGTCGACGCCGCTCGCGTCAGGCAGCTGCACGCACGCCCAACGCATTGTCATCGAGCACGAAGGCCACTGTCAGACTGAACAGTGGCCTTCGCATGATCGACGAGCCGAACCCGCTCGCCGACGGACAATGGCGAAATCGGGACGGGAGTCGGCTAATGCGCGCCGGCCATCTGCCGCATGAACTCCTCGGTGCGCGTCTTCATTTCCTCCGGGGTCAGATCTTCCTTGTGGGTCGCGATCGTCCACCAATAACCCTCGGGATCCACGATCATGCCGCAGCGATCTCCCCAGAATTGATCCGCCATTTCTCCCATGCCGCCGGGCGCAACCTTGGCGCCTGCCTTGAGCGCGCGATTGAATAGCGTGTCGCAGTCGTCGACGTACAGCCAGATCGACACCGGCGAGCCGTTGTGATCTTTCGTCGTGTTGCCGCCCATCATGTCATCGTTGAGCATGATCGCAGAATCGCCAATGCGAATCTGCGCGTGCAGCACTTTGCCGTCCGGCCCCACCGCGCGCGCCACCTCCTCGGCGCCGAGCGCTTTCTTGTACCATTCGATCGCCTGGGCCGCGTTCGCCATGGTGAGATGCGGCGTGACGGTGTGATACCCCTCGGGTACCGTTCTCTTCGCCTTGGCCATGTGTCCCTCCTGCAAATGATCGTGGACCCTCATGCTCACCAGCGCCGGCCGGAAATGCAAGCGGTGCGGCGCAAACTTTGACGCGGCGCGCACGAGCGTGACACAAAACATCTGCGTCGCGCTCGCCTTCTTGCGCATGCGGCCGGGTTGCGGAGATAGTTGATGTAAGCATTTGCTTCGTTTGCGCGTATCACCGGCACGGGCACGATCTTTGTGCCTTCGCTTCGCTCGCCCGCGGAGGGTTCCCCGATGCGCCGCTCGCTTCGCTTCACGTCGCCGATCGTTGCAGTCACGACGCTCACTCTTGGTCTCGCCGCCGCGCGCCCGCTGCCGCTCCCGCCCGCGCACCACATCACCGAGTACGCCATCCCTCGGCCTAACGCATTCCCGCACGACCCCGCGGTCGGCGCCGATGGCATCGTGTGGTACACGGACATGGCCAACAGCGTCATCGGGCGGCTCGATCCGTCGACGGGCAGGATCACGGACTACCCGACGCCGACGCCGCGATCGGGCCCGCACGGCATCATCGTTGCGCCCGACGGGGCCGTGTGGTACACGGCGAACGCCGCCGGCCGGTTAGGCAGGCTGGACCCCGCGACGGGCAAGATTCGTGAATACGTGTTGCCCGCCCGTGCGCGCGATCCGCATACGCCGCTCTTTCACGACGGCAAGATCTGGTTCACGGCGCAAGGCTCGAATCTGTACGGCGAGCTTGATCCGGCAACGGGCCACGTCCGCATCTTTCCGCTCGCGACGCCGCACGCGCTGCCATACGGTCTCGTGGCCGGCCACGATGGCGGTCTCTGGATGGCCTTGTTCGGCACGAACGTCATCGGCCGCATCGATCCATCGAGCGGCGCATTGCGCGAGTTCACGCTGCCCGATGCCGGCGCGCGTCCGCGGCGGCTGGTCGTCGACGCGACAGGTCGTGTGTGGTTCACCGACTACGTGCAGCACAAGTTAGGCGTGCTGGATCCGGCGACGGGCACCGTGCGGGAGTTCGCGACGCCCGGCGGAAAGGAAGCCGGCCCATACGGCATTGCCATCGCGCCGGACGGCCGTCTCTGGTACGACGAGGCGGGGACGAATCAGGTGATCGTGTTCGACCCGAACGCCGATCGCGTCGCCGAGGTGGTCGCGATTCCGACCAAGGGTGCCGTCGTCCGCAACATGGCGCTCGACGCGGCGCGCGGCCGCCTCTGGCTCGCCCTCAGCGGGACAGGCCGGCTCGGCCTCATCACACTCGGCGCCTAACCGAAAGACCGTCAGGGCGTGCCACCGCACGGGCTGACCGCCCCCTTGCGCTTCGATGGAAGGCCTCGCATCCTATCCATCGAAACCAAATGGGAGTGCCCTCTGCCCGCATCGATCGACATTCTCCGCGGCACCCTCGACGTCCTCGTGCTCAAAGCGCTGTCGTGGGGACCGAGCCACGGCTACGACGTTGCGCGCTGGATCGAGCGCGCAACCGGCGACGTGCTGAACGTCGGCGAAGGCACGCTCTATCCCGCGCTGCACCGGCTGCGGAGCAAGGGGTGGGTGCGACCGTCGTGGGGCGTCTCGGACAACGGACGACGCGCCTGCTACTACGAGCTCACCGCGCAAGGCCGGGCGCAACTGCGCGTCGAGCGCGACACCTGGACGCGGTACGCGACCGCGGTGTTCGCGGCGCTCTCGGCGCCGGCCAACCCGGTCTAACGAAGAACCGATGCGGCGAGACGACCGATCGCATCGACGCGGCTGGCGTGCGCGCCTGATGTCGCGCGGTGTGGAGCGCGACATCGACGATGAGATCGCGTATCACCTCGAGCGTCGCGTCGCCGAGTACGTCGTGGCAGGGTTGGACCCCATCGCCGCACGCGAGCGCGCCATGCAACGCTTTGGCCAGGTCTCCAGTGTGCGCGATGAGGCCGTGCGAATGGAGCGTGCGTACGAGCGCCGGCAGAGTGCGCGCGACCTCGTCGCCGCTGTGGCACGCGACGCGCGCGTCGCGCTCCGCGCCATCCTGAAGAGTCCGGGTTTCGCGATCACGTCCATCGTCTGCATCGCGCTCGGCGTCGGCGTGACGACGATGATCCTGTCCGCCGTCGACGCGATGCTCGTGCGGCCGCTGCCGTATCCGAATGCGCGGCAGCTCGTGTCCGTGTACGCGCAGAACGTGTCGCACGACTATCACCGCGTGAACGTCTCTTACAAGGACTACGTCTCCTGGCGCGACGAGAACCGGTCGCTCTCGGCGTTAGGCATCTGGACCTGGGCGACGATCACGATCACGACCGGCGAGAGCGAGCGCGTGTCCGGCGCCGCGGTGTCGGCGAATCTCTTCTCGCTGTTAGGCGTCCGGCCGATGTTGGGCAGAGGATTCCGGCCGGAAGAGGAGCGCCTCGCATCGTCAGACGTCGTGCTGCTCGGCTACGGACTCTGGCAGCGGCGCTTCGGCGCCGACAGCTCGATCGTCGGACGTACGATCTCGATGGACGGTCGGCCGCATCTCGTCGCCGGCGTGATGCCGCCCGGATTCAGCTTCCCGGATGTCGGCCAGTTCTGGATACCGTTCGCGACCGATGGGCCGTCGATCGAACCGCGCAACAATCGCGAATACGCGGGTGCGATCGGCCGGCTGCGACCCGGCGTGACCGTCGAGCAGGCAACGACGGACCTGGCGCGCGTATCGGCCCAACTGCAGCGCGAATTTCCCAACGAGAACACCGGGTGGGCAGCCGAGGTGATGACGCTGCGCGAGGACCTCACGGGAGACTTCCGGCGCCCCCTGTTCGTGTTTCTCGGCGCGGTGGCGTTCGTGCTGCTGATCGCGTGCGCCAACGTGGCGAACTTGACGCTCGTGCGCGGCATCTCGCGTGGCCGGGAGCTTGCGCTGCGCTCCGCGCTTGGCGCCGCGCGCGGCGATCTCGTTAGGCAATTGTTCACGGAGAGCGCGCTCATCGCGATTGCGGGCGGCGTCGCCGGCGCCGTGGCCGGCATCTGGGCGGTGCGGTTGGCGCGCTTGGCGTTTCCGAACGGCGTCCCGTTCTATTTCGATTTCACCGTGGATGCGCGGGCGCTCGCCGCCTCGGCGCTCGTGATTGTCATGACCGCGGTGCTGTGCGGTGTCGTGCCGGCGCTGCGCGTGACGAAGCTGGACGTGAATCGCGCGCTACGCGATGAGCGCGCACGAACGGGCGGCAGTGGCGACGCCCACGTGAGCGGCCGCTCGATCCTGGTGGTCGCCGAGCTCGCCATCTCGACCGTCCTGGTGATCGGCGGCGCGCTGCTGGTTCGCAGCTATCGCGCTTACACACACACGGACCTGGGGTTCGATCGGGCCGGAATCCTCACGGCGCGCGTGACACTGCCCGACCAGGGATACGAGACGAGTGCGCGGCGCATCGCGTTGTTCACGAATCTCGAGGCACGCGTGCGCGCGATTCCTGGCGTACGCGTCGTCGGGTCGGCGCAGGGCATTCCGTTCAGCGGATGGGACGTGCAGAGCGACGTCTGGTTTGACGGTCGGCCGCCGGCGCGGCCCAACGAAGAATTCGAGTCGCATTTCCAGGTGGTG
>Ga0207695_10006707_pt1 | contig 14858 bp, 9 predicted proteins | sample KBSC54metaG_FD_184354 | JGI IMG/M metagenome (GOLD analysis project Ga0207695, IMG submission 184354) | Corn rhizosphere microbial communities from Kellogg Biological Station, Michigan, USA - KBS C5-4 metaG (SPAdes) (version 2) | ecosystem: Host-associated > Plants > Roots > Rhizosphere > Soil... | reverse complement strand
TGCCGTGATGAAGGAAAAAGACGCCATTTACCTGAAAGAAGATTTTAGCGACGCTGACGGTGAGCGCGCAGGTGAACTGGAGAACCTGTTTGCCGAAATGGATGGGTGGAATGCCGAAAGCAACGCCGCCACCTTATTAAGCAATCTTGGCATTAAAGAGGAATTTCATTATCAGTTAGTTAAAAATATTGATAATACCCAAAAGGTGCGTGTATTATTAGCACAGGCGCTGTTTGGGAAACCCGATATATTATTGCTTGATGAGCCTACCAATGATTTGGACATTCATACCATTAGCTGGCTGGAAGATTTCCTGGCGGGATATGAGGCTATCGTACTGGTAGTATCGCACGACAGGCACTTCCTTGATACGGTTTGTACCCATGTGGTGGATATCGATTTTGGCAAGATGACCATTTATACTGGTAACTATTCTTTCTGGTACGAGTCGAGCCAATTGGCATTGAAACAACGTGCTGATCAGAACAAGAAAATGGAAGATAAGGTGAAGGAGTTGCAGGAGTTCATTCGTCGTTTTAGTGCCAACGCTTCCAAATCAAAACAGGCTACCAGCCGTAAAAAGGCTTTGGATAAAATCAACCTGGATGAGATACAACCATCAAACCGTAAGTACCCGGGCATTATTTTCAATAACCTTGGACGTGAAGCCGGAGATCAGATATTGCGGGTTGAGAACCTGAGCAAATCATTAAACGGTGAATTGTTGTTTGACAACATCACTTTTACCGTTAACAAGAATGATAAGATCGCTGTCCTGTCTCAAAATAGCTTAGCCACTACTGCTTTCTATGATATTTTGATGGGCCGTGATAAAGATTATAAAGGTGAATTTAAATGGGGTGTGACTATTAATCCGGCAGATATCCCTGCTGATAATTCGGAATATTTTAAGGGCAAAGATGACAACCTGATCGACTGGCTGCGCGAATACTCTCCGGGCGAAAAGGACGATCAATTTATCCGTGGATTTTTGGGCCGTATGCTATTCTCTGGCGAAGAAGTGTTGAAGAAAAGCAATGTACTTTCAGGTGGTGAAAAAATGCGTTGCATGTTCAGCCGCATGATGTTGCAGCAGGCAAACGTATTGTTGTTTGACGAGCCGACCAACCACCTCGACCTGGAATCGATCACGGCGCTGAACAATGGAATGCGCGATTTTAGAGGAACGATCCTGTTCACCTCGCGAGATCATGAGTTGACACAAACTGTTGCGACACGTATCCTTGAGCTTACACCAGGCGGCTATATCGATAAACTGATGGACTATGATGAATATATCGATAGCGATGCAGTGCAGAAACAAAGGGACGATTTATACGCGCTGGTATAGATGTTGAAATGTTGTAAAATTGGAAGATTGCAAGGTTGACTTATAACCTTTCATTATTTTAAGCACCTTCATTAAACTATAATTTTAAAAATTAATCAAAACAACATCAATGTATTTGATTAACAATGAAGGATCTGTATTATATTCTTGGAACTGATCGCAACTGTACCACAACTGAGCTGAACGCCGCTTATCAAAAGCTGGCAAGAAAGCTTCAGCCTGATGAAAGGGAACATGATCATTTCCTGGAAGATCATTTTAAAGAGATCACAGAAGCCTATCAAATACTAAGTGACCCCGTCCAACGCCGAAAATATGATTCAGCTTATAAGAAGAACTATCAGCGGCGTTTATATTATTTCAAGATCAAATACCTAAATGTTGCCGCTGCTCTTGCGCTGTTACTGTTCACGGGTTTGTTTGGCTGGTACGTAATGAAAATATTGGAGGGCGATAATAAACAGAAAAAAATCACCACAATAGTGCCCCTAGTACAAACGCCGGTAACTGCCCCTTCGCCGATCGTTCATCACAGAAAAAAGCATAAAATCAAAGTAGATGCGCCGGTTATCAATCAGCCTGCCGTTTTGCAAAAAGGCACCGTAATTCATCATAGCATAAAACCCCGGCCAATCATTGCCACTAAACCAATTGTCATTCAAAAAGATTCTGTTCAAAATCAAATATTTTCTACCTTTTCTACCTATCTGCAGGCCAATGCTACCGGCGTTATTTACCTACACGAGTTACCAAATTACACCTCTGCCGTACTAGCTAAGATTCCGGATCATTCAAAAGTTACCGTGCTAGAAAAAGGCAGGCAATTTTATAAGGTCGAGTTTGATGGCCAAACCGGCTATGTGCCTAAATGGACCATTGGCAATCCATAAGTTTAATGTTACAATTTTATTAAGCTTCCTGCTTTCGGAGTAAAGAAATTTTTCGTTTATTTGCCAACCCAAAAAATACCAGACTCCGTAGCTCAGTTGGTAGAGCAACAGACTCTTAATCTGTGGGTCCTGAGTTCGAGCCTCAGCGGGGTCACTGCAAAAAGCCTTTCTTATGAAATAGAAGGGCTTTTTTGTTAAATATTGTGCAGTTATTGTGCTAAAATGTCAAATTTCGTCTTTTCGGCCTGTCAATTGCTAATTACTAGAAATTTTTAAAAGTTATCTAACTCAGTTCGGTCTTGTTTTCTCCAATCATAATCATTCATTGTAATCACTTGGCCGCGCATAACGTTTCATCACTAGGGCTAGTATTGCAAATAATCCCCGGCACATTTGTGGTCCGAGGTTGGGACTGAAAATTTTTTCCGTAAACTTTTTTGGTCGTAAAAAAAGTGTTATTTTGACACGTATTATTAACCTAATGTAATCGTATTAATCACCAACTGCCGTCAAGTCATCGTATCAATTAATGTGCGAAGTATGTTTGAATAAGATAGGCACAATATTAAACCGACTAAGATATTGTGGTGAGTTATTAAATCGATAAACCGGAGATGAACATGATTAGTTATAAAAAAATTATTTTCACCGCACTGCTGGCGGCTATCTTCATTCCTTTTGATACCAGGGCGCAGTATATCGGACAATCAGATTCGCTGGCCAAGAATAAACAAAAAATTACGCCAAAAGCGACGAGCTTTAACCTGCAGGACATAAGGCTTCTGGATAGCCGTTTTAAAGAAAATCAGGACCGTAATGGAAAATGCCTGCTCAATATGGACATTAACCGTTTGCTTCATAGTTGGCGGGTAAATGCCGGCATAAGCACAAATGCTATCCCATTGGGTGGTTGGGAAGCCCTAGATTGCGAACTGCGTGGACATACCATGGGACACGTGCTTTCGGCGCTTGCCCTTATGTACGCATCAACAGGCAACGAAGCTTATAAAAATCGGGGGGACAGTCTGGTAACTGCGCTGCAGGAATGTCAGCAAGTATTGAATCAGGGCGGCTACCTGAGCGCCTTTCCGCAAAACCTCGTTGACAGATGTATCGCCGGCAAGCCGGTGTGGGCTCCATGGTACACTATCCATAAAATCATGGCCGGACTGACAGATATGTATGTTTATACAGGCAACAAGACCGCATTGGAGATCGCCGAAAAAATGAGTGATTGGGCGTATCACAAATTAATTCAGCTTAATCCGGAACAATTAGCGGTTATGGAGAAGAATGAATTTGGTGGCATGATTGAGACCGGTTATAACTTGTATGCGATTACCGGTAACATACGTGACAAAAAACTTGCAGAAATATTTTACGATCATGCAGTGTTGGACCCATTGGCTGCCAAAGAAGACCGGTTAGCTAAACTTCATGCCAATACCCAGATCCCTAAGATCATAGGTGAAGCAAGGGGATATGAGCTAACTGGTAATGAAGGCCAACGCACAATAGCTGATTTTTTCTGGCAAACGGTAATTGACCATCACACTTACGCTACCGGCGGCAACAGTGATGACGAGCATTTTTTTGAACCGGACAAGTTATCGGCGCACATGACCGCCCGAACCACGGAAACATGCAATACCTATAATATGCTCAAACTCACGAGGCATTTATTTACCTGGACTGCGGATGCCAGGTACGCTGATTATTATGAGCAAGCACTTTACAATCATATTCTTGCCGCACAAGATCCTGAAACGGGGATGGCATCTTATTTCATGCCTTTTAAACCGGGCTTATTTAAAGTATACAGCAGTCCCTTAAATTCTTTTTGGTGTTGCATGGGCACCGGTTTTGAAAGCAACGCGAAATTTGCAGAGGCGATTTATTATCATGACGACCATGGTGTTTTTATAAATCTTTTCATTCCTTCTTCTCTCAAATGGAAAGAGAAAGATTTTCAAATCACCCAGCGAACCGATTATCCTCAAAATCCGACAACTAGTTTTACAATAGATAATGCTTCCAATCAGCGTATACCGCTGTATATCCGTTATCCGGCATGGGCAACAGATGGTGTAGTTTTAAAAGTAAACGGCAAAAAAGTTGCCGTGAATCAAAATCGGGGCAGTTATATTGTGCTGGACCGCAGATGGAAGAAAGATGACAAAATAACTGTTACCTTCCCAATGAATTTACATTTGGTTGCTGCAAATGATGATTCTAACAAAGCGGTTATCGCTTACGGACCAATTGTGCTTGCCGGGAAAATGGGAACCGAAGGGCTGACACCGCCCGTGCCTTATGCCAACGATCAAAACGATTACAACTCATACAAAATCCCTGACGACGTGATTAGCACGTTGCATGCGAAAGGCAAGAGGCCAGAAACATGGGTAAAGTCGATAGTCGATATGCCGCTTACATTTAAAACACACGGTGTAGCCGCGCGAGATATCGTGCTTATACCTTATTACCAACTTCATCATGAACGGTATGTGATGTATTGGGATATGAAATAATTATTATTCCCATGCCGCAAAATCATCGGGGCCGGATAATCGCCCGCAAAAATTGGATTCAAATAATCGCCCTTCCCCTTATTGTTCGGAGAGGATTGAGATTGGGCATTTGCAAAAAAAAACAAATGGATAAGCAAAAGAGATAGTAGTATTTTTTTCATGTTATTTCAACGATATATCAGTCTAGTCACATCGGCATATTTAATACTGCTGAACCATATACTTATTTTATTTCTATAAATTCGGGCTCGTACGGTGCGACAGTAAAATTGCCGGTATAACTTTTATCAAAAAGGATACTCTGTGATTTCCCTTTCATCGGTATTTGCTTTGATTCACCGGTTAGGTTCAAATATAAAATATGATTCCTGTCAATCTGCCGGGCCATTATGCCGTCCGGTACTTCAGGGCCCTTTTTAATACCCAGTTCATTTATCAGTTCATCAAGTATCGGGTTCAATACATCGCCGCTGGCTGGCAACCCTACGAAAATCGCCCTTCCTTTGCCGTATTTATTAGAAGTTAGGATGGGATAATCCTTGTCCAGGCTGGTGATGTTGGCTAGAACCTGAGCGCCCTTAGGCTCTATGATATCAAACCGTGTTGATTCGGTATTGATGGGTTTGCCCTTGTAATTGACTTCCATTTTTTTTCCACGGTATGATTTTCGTGATATTTCATTAAGAGTTTCTGTCTCTTCATAACTTCCTACCCTTATACCAAAAACATCAGCTAAATGCCCCGGACGGGTTGAAGCAAACACTTGCCCGTTTTCATTAACAACTGCTGAATTATCTGTCATAATTACGGTGCCGCCGTTCTTAACAAAGTTCCTGATTTTAATAGCCGTTGTGTCATCCATTACGGTTACTTCCGGCACAATCAGTAATTTATAGTTTAAGGCGCTTTTAGTGATCTCAACCACATTGGCATCCATATTGCGCCTATAAAATAAATTCCAGCAAGCCTGCAATTGGTCGTCATGCCGCTCAGGGAAATATTTGCTGGCTATCTGACTGGGAAAGGAGAATGCCAAACCAACTTCCGGGCTGGGTTTATAAGGAAAGAACTTCTCAATTTTTTTAAACTCTGCAGCAATCGTCTTGTATTCATCATATTTTCGGTTGGGCATACCGTCCCAATCAAGCATCCCTTCCAGGTATTGTTCTTCGCCTGCCCACATGCTTTGCCAGGTCCACCCGCAAACCATTTGATTGCCATACATTAAGGTGGCGTAAGCCGATTTTCTGATGGAATTGGGCACTGCCGTCATTGTTGTAAATTCGCTGCACCAAAAAGGGGTCTTGCTTTCAAATTGAATCCGGGAAATCCCAAACAATGCGTTCATCACACCCCAATTCGTTGTCAGGGAATTTCCCGGATAAAAGCCGGCTCCTTCCCGTGTCATTTTACCAGAATAGGCTATCGTTGAATAATCAAAATATTTTAGAGGGCTGTAATACCACGCATTGGTATTGGTTAAGGCATTCGGCGCGTTAGTATTAACCACTCCGATTACTTTAAAAAGCAAACCGTTTACCTCTTCAGAAACAAAACGCCTGAAATCAAGCATTCGTTCCGGCACATCAGTATCATGAGTTGCCACCGGCAAACCAATCTCTTCAAACTGGTTGATCCTTCTTGACCAGCGTTGCGTTGCCCACGCCTTATTTAAATTTTCGACGGTTGAATATTTATCCTTTAACCAGGTAATAAATCGCTGCCGTACCGTCTCAGAATAGGAAATCGGGCCATCTCCGGATTCATTATCGATACCGAAAGCTAAAAGAGCAGGATGTTTGCCATAATGTTTTGTAAGCGCATCTGCATATTGGATAACATACTTCTGATACACCGGATCACCCACATCCTCCATGTAACGATGGTTGGGATAATGCATGTCTCCATTAGCATCAACAATATTTATCGAAGGATATTTATGGTGCAACCAGATGGGTGCAGGACGAATGGCAATGTCCAAAATCACTTTGATACCGGCTTTATCCATTAAGTTCATCACCGTGTCAAACCATTTAAAATCAAATCTACCTTCGGAAGGTTCATAACTGTCCCAGGCCAGATGACCCATCCTAACCACCTTGAATCCGGCATCCTTCATCAACATAATATCTTTTTTTATTTTTACCGGATCTTTATCATCATGCGGATGATAGTTGGTGCCAACATATAATGTTTGTGCGTTAGCATTAAGAACGCAGGTACAAAAAAATGCTATTACTAAAATTATTTTCATTAGAATTTATTTTTAACACTCTTGTTATTTTTGAGTAATACCCTTCCAATCATCAGTTGAAAGGTATTGCCGGTAACCCTTCGGAGTTAACAAGATTACAAACCGGGTTATCAGACCATGCGTAACGCACAGCAACCGGAGCATCTATCTTATCCGAGCTTACGATTACTTTATTGCGCTCTATGCGAGCCGAAGCCCAATAAAATTTCTTGTCCTTTCCGGCGATATGTTCAGGATAATAATAAATGCCAGTAGTGACTAAATCACGTTCCGGAAAAAACGATTGTCTTCCTGTGCTTTTAACACTGCCGCAGGGATTAAAATGATTATAATTAATATGATTGTAATTTTTCTCATCTAAGTTTGTCGAGGTTTTATAAGGAAGTTGTTATGATCGTGCGAAATTTCTGTTCCGCATTATAATAATTTCATGTTAATAGTACAGGTTCTACATCAGTTGTGCTATCAGTTTTTACTTCCTGCATTATGTGTACAGGATAAACAGGTCCCCCCAAAATTCTGGTTGGCAAGCAATTTTTACATTAGGTGCTACCCTGTTGCAGTCAAAAAAATTAAAACAGGCAGCAAATCATTTACCAAGTCAAAAAATAAGTTAAGCGTGCAGGTTCAAATTGTTACAATTGGTCGAATAGGATTCAAAGATGGCGTGTTTAAGCGTATCGATATTGAACCAAAGTTCGAAGAGCCGAAGGTATAATTACTCAAAAGAAAGTGCGTAGCAGAGTTGATCAAAAATATAGAACAAATGTTAAACCATTATAACCTGCTTTGACATCTGGAAGACGCCAACAAGCAAATGGTATTTCCTCGCCCATCATGGTAGCGAAGATAAAAAAAAAATAAAAAAAGATGAATGCTACTATTAGTGCATTGCCCGTTTCGGAAATAAGAATAGGGTCTTTTCCTATGATAAAAAAAGCGTTCCGGATCTCATCCCGGAACGCGTACTAATCAACAACCGCACAACCCACCTCATATCTTCGTTTTATCGTAAAAAACTGTTCGTCTCGCGTACAAATTCATATATGACTCCTTTAAAGATTATCTTCTGATTTTTGGGAAGGTCCCCTCTGTTTAAAAAAGCGTATAGCCGGTTAACAAAATGAACATTGGTTTGGTCGGACCGTAGAAGCTTAAATAGTGGCGTCTTTTTTTACTGTGGCGACCATATAACAGCGCTAGTATGGCTAGAAAAAAGATTTTATGTGCGCTATTTTTTATGCGATTAAAAAACCATTTATGCGCCCAAAAAAATTGGGGCGCACACCTAAATGGGATAATATCGCGCATCAAACAATTCACAATAATTTGACTATCAATACATTTTATACTTTGTAATTTTTCTTAAATTCGATTTATCCTTATTGGAATGTCACCACCTTTTTAGTTCCATTAAACTCAATTGATTTATCGGGCTTTGCAATTCCAATGCCTACGCCGTGATTCGATCTAACCATAATCACATTAAAAATTCTGTTTTTTAACATGCCGGGATAACTTCCTTTGCGGGTGTCAATCGTGAGGGCTCTTGCTTTATCATCCCATTTAAAGTCAATGGTTGAGTAAATGTGCTTTTCATAATCATAGTTGTCATTTTCGTCCTCATAAAGAGTAAATGTGCCATTTTCACCAGGATATATTCTTAATTCAATATTTTTAAGGCTCTTCTCATTAGTGTACTGTTGGAATGGTCCCATTGGAATAATCGATCCGGCTTTTACATATAATGGCAGTATATCAATGGGCGCGTCCTTTTTAATAATTTGGCCACCATTGATCTGATTACCGGTCCAAAAGTCAAACCACGCATGATTTGCCGGCAGATACACTTGCTGCTCTTTAATGTTGCTGAAATCGGTTTTACTGCTAACCTTGCTGGTATACATGGAGTCAGTTACCGGGCAAACCAGGAAAGCTTTACCAAACATATATTCATTATTGATATCGAGCACTTTTTTATCCTCCGGAAAATCCATTACCAGGGCACGCATCATTGTTGAAGCATTGGCTGTAATTGCCCAGGCATTTGAATAATTGTAAGGTAATAAACGATAACGCAGATTGATAAATTTTTCAATAGCGTCATAAGCCCAAGCCCCTTTAGTTCCAAATTGGTAGATCTCCCGCGGCAGATCTGTACCATGTGAACGCATCATCGGGCAAAATGAACCAAATTGTAACCATCTGACATATAGCTCCTTGAAAGCTTCATCGATACCATTGTGGTAATGCACATTAGCGAAAAAACCACCTATATCGGTATTCCAGTAAGGGATACCACTTAGTGAAAGATTAAGTCCCCCTGATATTTGCTTGTGCAGAACACCCCAGTCTGATTGTATATCGCCAGACCATACCGCGGTGGCGTTACGCTGCTGTCCTGCAAAAGCTGATCTGGCCAGGATAAATACACGTTTGTCTAAACTTGTTTCGCGTTGATGGTGATACACTCCGCCAGTATGCACCAGCGGGTATGCATTACGTACTTTCCTGAAAGTCCCCAAATAAGTAGGTGTATTGTCATCACTTTCTTTCGGATTTATGTGGTCCGGTTCCGTTGAATCAAGCCACCAGCCATCCATCCCGAGGGAAAAAATATTTTTATTTGCGTAGCTCCACCACAGATCTCGGGCCTTGGGATTAAAAGCATCATAAACCTGCACAACGGGTTTAGGAGGCCATGTTACGAAACTCTTGCTATATAAAAACCCTTTATCCTTCATATCAGCCCATATTTTGGTCTTATTGCCGAAGGATGGCCATACGGATATAATAATATGAGCATTCAACTGGTGGACACTGTCAACCATAGCTTTAGGATTCGGATAGTTAGGATTACCGAATTCGGTAGAGTTCCATTGTGCTTCATCCACGCCCCAATATTGCCAGTCCTGAACTAAGCCATCAAAAGGCACTTTTAGTTCGCGGTACTTTTTAACTACACCAACTGCCTCCTGCTGGCTTTTATATCGCTCACGGCTTTGCCAGTACCCAAACACCCAGCGTGGAAACATTGGGGCCTCTCCGGTTAGATACCTGTAACCGGCGATCACTTTGTCTGCAGTACCGCCATATATAAAGTAATAATCGGCACAATTGCCCACCTGAGATGAAAACGAAGTCCCCGACGCACTATCCTCGAAGCTTGTTGTCGAGTAATTATCCCAAAACAAGCCATAACCTTGTGATGAATGCATGAATGGTATACCTATCTGCATATTTTCATTCTTCAGTACGATCTTTTGATTACGCTGGTTCATGTGACCGGCCTGATGCTGTCCTAAGCCATAAATCGCTTCACCTGGTTTTAGTTGAAAAATCTGGGTTACCGAATAAGTATTTTCAAGAGAATCTTTGAAAGGGGTAAATTTTACACCCTGAGGTTGCTCATTTAATAATTGCTTTCCTTTAATATCAGTAAAGCTTATTTGTCCATTCAACTTATTAAGTTTTACATGAACAGCATTGCTACTTACAGTGATATAAGATTCATTTGCCTGAATATTTAATTCTTGCTTTTTGGGACTCTGGACAACGGACAGACTGTTCTTTACGACTGTTGTCGCCGACGGCGATTTTAACACCCTTACAATCCGGGGGGTAAAAAACTGTATTTCGATATCGATACCTTTGGCCGATGTTTTAATGCCAAGGCCAGTTCTCGAATAGTTCTGAGCTTTTACTGACACATACAAGCAAATAAAAGGTATAACCAGGATGTATTTTATTTTCTTCATAATAATTAAAGTGCAAGAAATTTTATTGGATAAGACTTCTGTTTATTGGGAGCCTAAAAGCTAATTTTTGATTTTCATTTGTAATTTACTTAACACCAGCTGTCCAACCTGCTGGCCTTCCTGTGTTCCAACTATGCAGGAATTTTTAAAATGGATACCACCATAAACACGGGATAAACCAGCTTCTTTTGCCGCTTCCCTGAACGATTTAAAGTTGCGCGGCGCTATCCCGAACTCGTTTTCTGATGTATCACGGTATGCAAAATTATCACCGAACTGATAAGTCAAAACTTCGGCGGCAGCAGCTGATATAACTGCGTGGCCACTCACATACTCCGGAAATGAAGGCGTTTGAATATAGGTTTTCCAATCAGGGTCTAAATACTTTGTAATTACAGTCTCGGGCCGCACTAAATTGTACTTGTACTTAAAATACCAGCAGTTAATAAATGCATCAAATAATGCGATGGATGTTTCGGTATATGCACATACTGTGCTGCTAAAATCGGCTTTGCAGGTTTCTGAGGCTATCCCAACGATATTCATCCAATGCCCTCCTGGCGAGAACTTTTTTGTTCCGAAAGTTGCGTGTCCAACCACGTTTAACTTAAAAGCATTGTCGTCCCAAAAATCCGCGATGTGCTTCTGCTCTTCGGTAAGGCGTGCACAGGTAGACTTTACATCCAACACATCCTGATAAAAGGGGCTATTTATATCCTTTATATTAAATACAGGTGGTGAGGGCGGAGCCACTTCTGAAGCGGAATCTAGTATTAACGGGCGGATCTCGCCCCAATGCGGTTCTAATGCTTGCGAGTACATTGGCGGTGTGGGCACCCAACGTCCCTCCTCTTTAGTAACCCCGTATTTACTGGCCGACCGAGTTTGTGCGTAATGATCGGTTTTACTCCATTTCATAATATGTTTCGCAACCATGTTTGAATAGTTCACGGAGTTTTCAAATACATCCAAAGGCATACCTGCATCTTTTGCTTTTTGCTTTAATGCGTCTACATATTCATCCATACTTCCTTCGGGGAAGGTAACCGCATTTCCTACATAGCAAAACGCGAGCAATGCTGAAAACGGGTAATCAATTTCAACACCTGGACCGGGTTTTGGCACAGCCGGCATATGTTTGATCTGACCTGCCAGTGACCGGAATTTTTTGGGGTTCCGGGCGGATATCACTTCGTATGCGGCAATATTGGCATATGCATAATTACGTGAGGCAATAACCGGCGGGAAATTATTTTCGAGTACGATATCGTTTAATTTTTTTTCTGTAACACGATACAGTTCCGGATCATCAATTACCTTTTGATAATCAGGCTTTTTGCAAGAGCAAAACAAAAGAGCCGCCCCTGAAATCCAAAATAAAAACCGCCTCATAGAAATTTATTATTTACTGAATGAGAAAACCGAATACTGAACTATATTTCTCTTACCCAAATATTCCGGTAACTTATTGGCTCGCTTTTATCCCCATGAGCCTGTAACTTAATAGGGGAAGGCCCATGTTTTCTATAAGCAGGCTGACCGATATAAGGAGTATCACCTCTCAGTTCGAAATTATTTTGAACAAGGATGCCGTTATGAAATGCGGTTACACGGGCAGGCGATTTTACTGAGCCGTCCTCATTAAATCGGGGAGCGGTCCAGATCACATCATAGGTTTGCCACTTGCCTGGTGGCAAGGCCGCATTAGCTAACGGAATTGATTGCTTATAAATACTCCCGACCTGTCCATTTACATAAGTCTTGTTGTTATAATTGTCGAGTACCTGCAGCTCATATCCACCTGCACCCCAGGGAAGCGCTGCTAAAAAGATGCCGCTGTTACCCCGGGCCTGACCTGACCCGGTAATGTTTGTTGGTATCCGGTATTCAATATGCAGCTGAAAATCTGTAAATTTTCTTTTGGTCTGGATATCGCCCACACTTTTATCAACAGTAATTACATTATCTGCAACTATCCATTTTGCCGCAGAGGTGGTGTCTTTGGTTAATACCCACTGGTCAAGATTTTTGCCATCAAACAAAACAATCGCGTCAGAAGGGGCGTCACGAAAAGTGTTACCCGGCGTTACAACTTTAGGCACAGGTTGCCATATTTCGGTATCCTCTGGTTTTGCAGTCTGCTGCGCATTGGCAACGAAAAAGCTGCCGGTCAATATTGCTGTAAATAAGAAATTATATTTCATATGAATTTATTTGGATGTCCTTCTATTCTATTAAATGCTGCCTTTTTTCAATTCTTCTACGGCATAGTTGGCCGCACGTGCCGTTAAGGCCATGTAGGTAAGGGACGGATTTTGACAAGCACTTGATGTCATACACGCTCCGTCGGTTACAAATACATTTTTTGCATCCCATATCTGATTATGCTCGTTTAACACAGATGTCTTTGGATCTTTGCCCATGCGTGCACTTCCCATCTCGTGAATACCCTGGCCAATGGCGTAATTTTTATCCCAGGTTGTGATATTTTTGACGCCGGCAGCCTCAAACATGGCCACCAGTTCCCTGATGATATCCTTACGCATATTTAGCTCGTTCTCCTTTAAACCTGCGTCCATGGCTAGTACAGGCAGTCCCCACTTGTCTTTCACATTTTTATCAAGCGTTATCTTATTATCGTGGTAAGGCAATATTTCGCCAAAGCCGGTTGCTCCAATATGCCATGCTCCCGGCTCAGTCAGCGCTTCTTTAAAATCGGCTCCAATATTCATTTCAGCTATTTCGCGGCTCCATCCCTCTCTGCTGGCACTTCCCTGGTAACCGTAACCTCTAAGGAAATTTCGTTTATCACCAAACAAGTTGACAAAACGGGGGATGTAAAAGCCATTTGCCCGGCGACCGAAGTAGTATTTGTCTTCATAACCTTCCATAGTCCCTTGCGCGCCGAGCATATAATGGTGATCCATGATATTGTGTCCCAACTCACCGCTGCTGCTACCTAAACCTTCGGGCCATACTTCGGTTGCCGTATTCATCAAAACCCATGCGCTATTGAGGCTTGAGGCATTAAGGAAAACTATTTTCGAATAGAATTCATAAGTTTTATTTGTTTCTGCATCAAGCACTTCAACTCCTTTTGCTTTCCTAGTATCTTTATCGTACAATATTTTGGTCACAATTGACCATGGTCTCACGGTAAGATTACCCGTTGCAACCGCAGCCGGTAGAGTGGATGACTGGGTACTGAAATAACCTCCAAAAGGACAGCCTTCCCAGCAACGATTCCTAAATTGGCATTGTGTTCTGCCCGGGAAAGGAGCGGTAATATGGGCCACACGCCCTATGAACATGTGCCGCTGATTTTTATAAAAAGCTTTTATTCGTGATGCAACGTCTTTTTCTACACAATTTAGCTCCATCGGAGGTAAGAATTGTCCGTCCGGCAAATGAGGCAATCCTTCTTTTGATCCGCTAATACCCGCAAATTTCTCTACATGATCATACCATGGCGCCAGATCTTTATAACGAATAGGCCAATCAACAGCTATCCCGTCTTTCAAATTCGCCTCAAAATCGAAATCGCTCCAACGATAGGTTTGTCTGCCCCATAAGGTGGATCTTCCCCCTAATTGGTAGGAGCGCCACCACGTAAATGGTCTAACTTCAACATATGGGCATTCTTTTTCATTTACCCACTTATCCATAAGAGCTTCCTGGGCAGCGGTTCCATACATAGCCCAATCACGTGATATAACTGGGTTATCCTTTTTTTGCTGCAATGTTGCTGCCCCCCGATGTTTAAATTCCCATGGGTTTTTGTTTGCGGTAACATAATCTTTGATATGTTCGTAATTACGCCCACGTTCAAGCATTAAGACTTTCAAGCCTTTTTCAGTTAATTCCTTTGCAGCCCAACCACCGCTGATACCAGAACCAATAACAATGGCATCATAAGTATTTTGTGTTTTGGATTTATTGTTTACATGAAGTGTATCCGCCATGATTTAATTTTTTGAGTTTAAAATGTATTTATTTAACTTCTGGTTCCTTAACCAGCACCTCTGTTTTATCATTATTTTTAGCGGCGACCAGGAGCTTGCTTTTTCCGGCTTT
>Ga0207695_10006706_pt1 | contig 14858 bp, 11 predicted proteins | sample KBSC54metaG_FD_184354 | JGI IMG/M metagenome (GOLD analysis project Ga0207695, IMG submission 184354) | Corn rhizosphere microbial communities from Kellogg Biological Station, Michigan, USA - KBS C5-4 metaG (SPAdes) (version 2) | ecosystem: Host-associated > Plants > Roots > Rhizosphere > Soil... | reverse complement strand
GACGGTGAATATCCCCGCGATCGCCCTGTCGGTCGGGCCGATGCTGAACGGCTGGTACGAAGGGCAGCGCACCGGATCAGGCACGATCGTCTGGAAAGCGCGCGAGCTCCTCGCCACCGGCGAAATCGACGCCAAGGGCTTCATCGAGCTGGTCGCGAGTTCGGCGCCCTCGACCGGTTTCTGCAACACCATGGGCACCGCGACGACGATGAACTCGCTGACCGAGGCGCTGGGCATGTCGCTACCGGGCTCGGCTGCGATCCCGGCGCCACACCGTGACCGGCAGGCCTGCGCCTACAGCACCGGAGTGCAGATCGTGGAGATGGTGAACGCGGACCGCAAGCCTTCGGACATCATGACTCGCGAGGCGTTCATCAACGCAATCCGGGTCAACACCGCGATCGGCGGCTCAACCAACGCGCCGATCCATCTCGAAGCGATTGCCCGCCATTTGGGCGTCGATCTCAAGGTCGAAGATTGGCAGGAATTCGGGCTCGACGTCCCGCTTCTCGTCAACCTGCAGCCGGCGGGCGAATATCTCGGCGAGGATTATTACCGGGCCGGCGGCGTACCAGCGGTGGTCAACCAGCTGATGAGCCAGGGTCTCATCCACGAGAACTGCATCACCGCCAACGGCAGGACCATCGGCGACAATTGCCGCGGCGCCCGGATCGTCGAGGAAGACGTCATCCGCCCGTTCGACCGGCCGTTGAAAGAGTCCGCCGGCTTCATGGTGTTCAGCGGCAATCTCTTCGATTCCGCGATCATGAAGCGCTCGGTGATTTCGCCGCAGTTCCGCGAGCGCTACCTCTCGAACCCCGACGATCCCGACGCTTTCGAAGGACCGGTCGTGGTTTTCGACGGACCGGAAGATTATCACCACCGGATCGACGACCCGGCGACCGGAATCACTGCCGACACGATCCTTGTCATCCGGGGCGCGGGCCCGATCGGCTATCCGGGCACGGCCGAGGTCGTGAACATGCGCCCGCCCGCCTATTTGATCGAGCAGGGGATCCATCACCTTCCCTGCGTCGGCGACGGCCGCCAGTCCGGAACTTCGGGGAGCCCGTCGATCCTCAATGCTTCTCCGGAAGCTGCGGCCGGAGGCGGTCTCGCGCTTCTGAAGACCGGCGACCGCGTGCGGATCGATCTCAACACCGGCCGCGCCGATGCGCTTGTCGATCCGGCAGAATGGCAGCGGCGAAGGCAGGAGCTGGAGGCGAACGGCGGCTACAAATATCCGCCTTCACAGACCCCGTGGCAGGAAATCGAACGTCACTATTTCGGCCAGATGGGCGAGGGCATGATCCTCGAAGGCATGGAAAAATATCAGCGGATCGCGCAGACCAAAGGCCTTCCGCGCGACAGCCACTGACGAGATTGCTATGACCCAATCGCTGATACAGTTCGAAGACGGCTCAGGCCGCGGAGTCGCGCTGCTCGACGACAGCGGTGTGCGCCGGCTCAACGGCGTGAGCACCACGCTGGAGCTCGCCGGCCGGGCGATTGAGTCGGGGCGCAAACTGGCCGATCTCGCGGCCGAGCTGGCCGGAGCTTCCGTCGATCTCGACAAGGTCCGTCTCCTCCCGCCGATCGACCATCCCGATCCCGCGCACCTTCTGGTCTCGGGCACAGGCCTTACCCACCTCGGCTCGGCCGAAGGCCGCGACAAGATGCACCGCAAGCTGGCGGAGAGCGCCGAGCTCACCGATTCGATGAAGATGTTCCTGATGGGGGTCGAAGGCGGCAAGCCGGAGCACGGCGGCGCGGGGGTCCAGCCCGAATGGTTCTACAAAGGCGACGGCGACATTCTCGTCGCTCCGGGTGAGCCGCTGGCGATGCCCGATTTCGCGCTCGATGGCGGCGAGGAGCCGGAGATCGCCGGAATATACATGATCGGCCCCGACGGCTCCCCGGTGCGGCTCGGCTTCGCGCTGGGCAACGAATTTTCGGACCACGTGACGGAGCGCCACAATTATCTGTGGCTGGCGCACTCGAAGCTCCGCAAAGCGGCACTCGGACCGGAGCTATTGCTGGGCGAGCTACCCGAAGACGTGCGCGGCACCAGCCGCATCATCCGCGACGGCGAGACGATCTGGGAAAAGCCGTTCCTTTCGGGCGAGGCGAACATGTCGCACCACATCGCCAACCTCGAGCATCATCATTTCAAGAACGCCTGCTTCTGCCGGCCCGGCGACGTTCACGTTCATTTTTTCGGAACTGCGACGCTTTCCTGCGCGGAAGGAATTCAGACCCAGGTCGGGGATGTGTTCGAGATCGAAGCCAAGCCGTTCAGGTTCCCAGTAAGCAATTCCTTAGCCAAGGCTTCACCGTGCACGGTGAAGGTGCGGGTGATTTAGTCCTCCTTTCCATCACCGATCGCGGGATGCCGAGGGAGAGGCCTAACTCTTTCATCGTCTGGTTGACCGGAGGCCCCGTTTCGGCATCGAAATCACAGCGCACGAGCTGAGTCTCGGTGGTCCCGGACCACCTAATCACCAGCCATGGCCCGCTATCTAGGTCGCGAGGATCCCAGCCACCATTCTTCGAGGCATCGTGACGGCATGGCTCGACAGGTTCGGGCATCCGCGGCCGAATCCGATCAAAGCGGGCGATGATGTCAGCGGCCAATTGCGGCCTCACCCGAAAGCGGTATTCGCCGGGAAACAAGCGATGCGCGTGGCTATCAACTTGTCCATCGGAACTGATGCTCACATTGTAGTCGACGCAAACACCTATGCAAATTGGGTAGGGCTGCTGCACGATTATCGTGACTGTTTCGATCGGCTTCGTGGGCACAGTGGTGCAAGAGCAAAGTACTGCTGCGGAAAGCGCCGCGGCAAAGCGCAAGTATCGCAGAGCAGTAGCTCTCACTTCAACAGCATTACCGAAACGCGATGCTCGCAGCTCTGGCGCGGCTTGGCATCGGCGGGCGTGTTCGGGTCCTCGACCGCGCAATGCAGACAGGCCCGGAATCGCTGTGGTTCTTCGCCTTTGCGAAGCTCGAACAGCTTGAATACCAGCACCTCGTCCGCAGTTATTTCCGGATAATAATACCAGCGCTGCGCCGGATTATGCTTCAGGCCGATGTGGTGGGTTGCGGCGCCATTCGGCGCGATCCCCTCCAGCGTCGTCGAGATCATGTCCTCTGGGTCGATGCTGTTGGGGTCGCACAGCACCAGCGGCATGTGCCGGAGCGGCTCATCCATCGTCGGCCGCCAGAAATCGAGGACGACGAAGCGGTCGACATCGTCCTGATCCATTCGCGCGCGCAGGCGGGCGGCCGCTTCCTTTCCGGCGAACGCCTCAACATTGTGCTGATAGGAATCGGCGGTGCGGTCGTGGTCGCAGTGGATTCCGGTTCCATATTGCGGCGTCTCGGTGCCGGCGCCCCGCCGCATCACCCGCGGCGGCTGCATGATGATCATCTCGCGGCCGGGATAGAGCCGCGTCCGGATCATCTCCTCAACCTGCGGCAAGTAGTTTGCCGCGACGTTCTCGCGGTCGCCCCAGTCGCTGACCGTGTGGGGCACGTTCAAAAGCACGAAGCCATATTCGTCGAGGAATTCGGCCTCGTTGCGGCCTTCCTGCAGCGGGCGTGCGTCCCCGATCCGCGTCGGCGGCAACGGCTGCGGCCGGTACCCTTTGTTTTCGCGCATCAGCTGCGACAGGTTCACGCGTCCGGTCGCGGTGAAGCTCGGCGGGAATTGGCCAGGAAGCGGCGTTTCGATCATTGCTATCCTTTCTCTCCCGCCAATCTATCGATTGCCTCGGCCAATTTCACGTCGCGATCGGTGACTCCGCCGGCATCGTGACTGGTCAGGCGGAAATCGACCCGGTTCCAGACGCTGGTGAATTCCGGGTGATGATCCACCTTCTCCGCATGCAGCGCCACCCGCGAGAGGAAGCCGAACGCCTCGCTGAAATCCTTGAACCTGTACGTCCGGGTGAGCGCTTTGCCGCCCTCTTCGAATGTCCAGCCTTGCGGAACTTCCATTTTCGCCTCCTCAGCCGTCATTGCGAGCGGCCGTAGGCCGCGTGGCAATCCAGACTTGGCGCGCGCAGTGGATTGCTCTGTCGCTCCACTCCTCGCAATGAGCGCCGCGTGAAGCAACCCGCAGTCTACATAATGGCCAATCGCCGTAACGGCACTTTGTACACCGGCGTGACCTCCAGCCTCATCCATCGTGTCTGGCAGCATCGCGAAGGCGTCACTTCCGGCTTCACCAAACGTTACGGCTGCAAGTTGCTAGTCTGGTACGAGCTTCATGCAATCATGCCTGATGCAATCGCACGCGAAAAGCAGATCAAAGCCGGTTCCCGCGCTGACAAACTTCGACTCATTGAGACTATGAATCCCGATTGGCACGATTTGTACAGAGACATCGCCCATTCATGAATCAAGTTGCTGTGAGCTCGAAGCGGCACGGCAATCGATGGGGCGGTTCAGCAGCTGGATCGCCGTCGCTTCGCTCCTCGCGATGACGACGGTCTCCTGTCCTACAGCTATGTTCCTAGCCTAAGCGGCATGGATGCGCACGATTCGAACCAGCTTGGAAAGTCACACAAGTTGTCATCTCTCCCCTTGGCAGGCGAAGCAGTTCGGCCTCGCCCAACAGGAACTTTGTGAACTTTCGCGGCCTTGAAATGGCTCCGCGGCGGGCGCAACTGGGCTCGTGAGGGAGAATGATCATGGCAACGGCTGTTGCTGAGAAAACGGTCCTCGGGCTGGAAAACCCGATGGGCACCGACGGCTTCGAATTCGTCGAATATGCAGCGCCCGATCCGGATATGCTCCGCGATCTGTTCACGAAAATGGGTTTCCCTGCGGTTGCAAAGCATCGCCGCAAGAACGTGACTCTGCACCGCCAGGGCGACATCAACTTCATCATCAATGCGGAGGCCGACAGCTTCGCCCAGCAGTTCGCTCGCGATCACGGGCCCTGCGCCTGCGCGATGGCTTTCCGGGTCAAGGACGCCCGAGCGGCATTCGAGCGGGCGATCGAGCTCGGTGCGACTGCGGTACCGTCCGATGTCGGACCGATGGAGCTCAACATCCCCGGGATCGAAGGGATCGGCGGCTCGCGGCTCTACCTCGTCGATCGCTATGGCGACAAAGGCACGATCTACGACGTCGATTTCGTTTTTTTCGACGACTTCGAGCAGAAGATGGCAGAGAGCGATTCCAGGCTCACTTACATCGATCACCTCACCCACAATGTGAACCGCGGGCGGATGGCGGTGTGGGCCGAATTCTACGAGCGGCTCTTCAACTTCCGCGAGATCCGCTACTTCGATATCGAGGGAAAGCAGACCGGCCTCTTCTCCAAGGCGATGACCTCGCCCTGCGGAAAAATCCGAATCCCGCTTAACGAGAGCCAGGACGACAAGAGCCAGATCGAGGAGTTCCTGCGCGAATATAAGGGCGAGGGAATTCAGCACATCGCCCTCGGCACCAGCGACATCTACGCGTCCGTCGATATCCTCAGCGAACGCGGAATCCCGTTCCAGGAAACGCCGGATACCTATTACGAGCTGGTTGACGAACGGGTGAAGGGCCACGGCGAGCCGACTGACGAATTGAAGAAACGCGCAATCCTCGTCGATGGCGCGCCGACCGAGGGGCAGGGGCTTCTCCTTCAGATCTTCACGCAGAACCTGATCGGCCCGATCTTCTTCGAGATCATCGAGCGCAAGGGCAACGAGGGTTTTGGCGAGGGCAATTTCAAGGCGCTCTTCGAGAGCATCGAGCTGGACCAAATGAGACGGGGGGTGATTTGACGGGCTGGTCCTTCGAGACGCCGGTTCGACAGGCTCACCGGCTCCTCAGGACGAACGGGGTTTTTGTTTCCGTTCGTGCTGAGGAGGCACCGAGCAAGCGGAGCGCGTCGAAATGCCGTCTCGAAGCATGACCGACGCCTTCATCTGCGACGCGATCCGGACCCCGATCGGCCGCTACGGCGGAGCGCTCTCGCAAGTCCGCGCCGACGATCTGGCGGCAATCCCGCTCCGTACGTTGAAGGAGCGCAACCCGGGCGCCGACTTCTCTGCGCTCGATGACGTGATCCTCGGCTGCGCCAATCAGGCGGGCGAAGACAATCGCAACGTCGCCCGGATGGCGGTGCTTCTGGCGGGGCTCGGCGAAACCGTTCCTGGAACCACAGTCAATCGCCTGTGCGGATCGGGGATGGATGCGGTGGCGATAGCCGCCCGGGCTATCAAGGCCGGCGAGGGCGATTTCTTCATCGCCGGCGGGGTCGAAAGCATGACTCGCGCCCCTTTTGTGATGGGCAAATCGGATGCGCCGTTCAACCGGAATGCGGAAGTCTACGACACCACCATCGGCTGGCGGTTCGTCAACAAGCGGCTTCAGCAGGAATTCGGCATCGATTCGATGCCGGAAACGGCGGAGAATGTAGCGGAGGAGTTCCACGTCTCGCGCGAGGAGCAGGATCGCTTCGCGGCCGAAAGCCAGCGGCGTGCCAAGGCTGCTCAGGAGAATGGGCGCTTGGCAGCAGAAATTGTCCCGGTCTCGATCCCACAACGCAAGGGCGATCCGATTATCGTCGATCGCGACGAGCACCCGCGCGACACCAGCATCGAAGCGCTTTCAAAGCTGAAGCCGATCGTGAAGCCGGATGGGACGGTGACCGCAGGCAATGCGTCGGGAGTCAATGATGGTGCTGCGGCAATAATTGTCGCGAGCGAAGATACAGTCGAGAAACATGGGCTGAAGCCGCGCGCTCGCGTGCTTGGAGTTGCCGTCGCCGGAGTCACGCCGCGGATCATGGGAATGGGACCTGCTCCTGCTTCGGAAAAGCTCATGCAGCGGCTCGGCCTCACCATCGCCGACTTCGATGTGATCGAGCTGAACGAGGCCTTCGCGGCGCAGGCGATCCCGGTCCTCAAGCGCCTCGGTCTTTCCACCGATTCCGAACACATAAACCCCAACGGCGGCGCGATCGCTCTCGGGCACCCGCTCGGCATGTCCGGGGCGCGGCTGGTCCTCACCGCGACCGAGGAGTTGCAGCGGCGCGGCGGGAGGCGAGCGCTCTGCACCATGTGCATCGGCGTCGGACAGGGAATCGCGTTGGCGCTCGAACGGGCGTAGAATGCGCCGATGGTCACCGCCGTCAAGGATCTGGAGAAGTCGGCGATCCTCGCCGTGCTCGATCATGTGATGGACCCGGAAATCCCGGCGGTTTCCATAACGGATCTGGGCATCGTTCGCGGCGTCGCAACCGACCCGCCGCGTGTGCTGGTCACGCCTACCTATTCCGGCTGCCCGGCGACGATCGCGATCGAGCAGGCTGTTCGTCATGCGCTCGACGAAGCAGGCTATCAGTGGGTCCATATCGAGCGGGTGCTGTTCCCGCCGTGGACCACCGAATGGATTACCGAGCGCGGCCGGGAGCGGCTCAAGGCCTACGGGATCGCGCCGCCTGACCCGGCGGCCACCGCTGTATGCCCGCGCTGCGGATCAACGGATACGGAGGAGGTCAGCCGCTTCGGCTCGACGCCTTGCAAGGCACAATGGCGCTGCAACGCCTGTCACGAGCCGTTCGACCGCTTCAAGTGCCACTGAGGAGCGCGAGCAGGGCAAAGCTCTGAAGCCAATGCTCGCCCATATAGTCGCCGCTGAGGTGCGGCAGCGCGGCTTCGAGGTGAGCCTCGGCGAATTCGGGATAGCCAAGCTCGCGCCAGCACCAGGCGCGGCTGAGGTTGAGCCCGTCGAGGTGGGCGATCTTGCCGTCGCTCCGGTCGCTGACTGTCGCCGGGGTGAAGAGTGTCGCGGGCTGCTGCTCCGCTAGCCGCGGCAGGAACTGCTCGAACCAGATCGGGGAGCGCGCCGGGTGCGCCCGTTTCATCGCCAGCGCCTCGATAAGCGCCGGTGACAGGAAGTCGTCGCCGCTCGGCTCCCAGGCCTGGCAATCGCGATCCCCGCCGAACCAGTCGCGGGTGCGGGAGCAGATGAGGTCCTTCAATTCGGGATCGAACGCCTCGGTCCACTCCAACGCCAGCACAAGCGCGAAGGCGGTGTTGCCGTGTGTGCCCGCGCGGATCGGGTAAGTCAGGATCGGGAGATAGCGCTTGAAACGATCGGCGAAGGCGCGCGCCAGCGGCTCAAGCTCCGCGCCCCAGCTGCGGTCGGTGTGGCGCGTTGCCTCCAGATGAAGCTGAAGTAGCCACGCCCAGCCGTACGGTCGCTCGAACCCGTTCGACAGCGGGCGGTGGAGATAGGCGCGCTCGGCTGCAACTTTGTCGGCGGTGAAGCTCGCATCGGCGAGCCCCTCGATCTCCGCCACATCGGCCATGTCGGGGAACAGCCGCCGAAGCGTCAGCAGGGTCCACCAGCCGTGGACGCAGCTGTGCCAGTCGAAGCTTCCGAAGAAGATCGGGTGAAGCACCCGTGGCGGCAGCGCATCCTCGTCGCCTAGCAGCACGTGATCCAGCTTGTGCGGATATTCGCGGGTGACGTGGCCGAGCGCTATGCGCGCCATCTTCGAAGCCATCGCGGCGTTCAGCGCGCCCATACATACCCCGCAAAATAGAGGATCAGGATGTTGACGATCAGCAGCGGGATCGCCGTCGCGATCTGCGCCTTGATCACGCCATACTGGTCCTTGAGCTCCAGCAGCGCGGCGGGGACGATGTTGAAGTTGGCGGCCATTGGCGTCATCAACGTCCCGCAGAAGCCGGCAAGCATTCCAACGGCCCGATCACTGCCGGATTGGCTCCCGCACCGTGGATCAGGATCGGGATCCCGATCGCCGCCGCCATCACCGGGAAGGCGGCGAAGGCGTTGCCCATGATCATCGTGAACGCCACCATCCCGAGCGCGTAGAGTACAACAGCGAGAAACACGCTCCCGCTCGGGATAATCGAGCCTGCAACGCCGCCGACGATATTGCCAACGCCGGCGGCCGCGAACACTGCGCCGAGCGCCGCCAGCATCTGGGGCAAGAGCGCGGCCCAGCCGATCGCGTCCATGAGGTGCCGGCCCTCCTGGAGCGGCGCCAGCACCGGCGGCTTCAGCCAGGCGTAGCAGACGGCGAGGGCGATCAGCACGCCAAGGCCGAGCAGCACCAGGGTCACCGACTTAGAGTCGAAGAGGCCGCTGCTTTTGAGCGGCGTGTAAGTGAAGAAGAGCGTGCCGAGGAAGGCGGTGATCGGGATGATCAGCGCGGGGAGGAACAGCTTGCTTCCGTATCGCCGCGCCAGCTCGAACCGCTCTTCGATTGTGGTCGAGCCGCCCTCGCTCCGGCCGATCAGTTTCGCTCCGGCGACGAGTGCGATGGCGAGCACGAGCACTCCGTTGCCGAGATCGCCGATCTCATCGCCGAACCAGAAGCTCACGGCGACCAATGCCCAAAGCAGCGCATTGCCGAACCGATGCCGGCTGGTCCCGTCGCGCAGGCTCAGAAGCGCGAACGCGGCCCACATCGCGCCGCCGAGGGCATAAACCCAGTGGAGGTTGATCATGGCTCGTCATTCCCGCGTAAGCGGGAACCCAGATTTTCTTGTTCTGCTGGGCCCCCGCCTTTGCGGGAGTGACGAAGCGCTCTGTCGAACCAGAGCAGCCGCGCGCCGTGGATCAGGAAGGCTGCGACTGCGGTCGGAATCGCCCAAAGCGACAGCTGGATCGGGGTCAGCACAATCCCGAACCCGGCCATCGATCCCTGGATCAGGAGGACTGAACCGACCGCGACGAAGATGTCCTCGCCGAAGAAGGCACCCACATTGTCGGTGGCGGAGCAGAGGGCCTTCACTTTCTCACTTGTCTGCTCGTCGAGCTTGCCATGCTCCTTCCCGGCGGCGGCCTCCGCCATTGGTGCCACCAGCGGCCGAACCGTCTGCGCATGACCGGCCACGGAAGTGAGGCCAAGCGCCGCGAAAATCTGCCGGAAGGCCAGGTAGGCGATCAGCAGGCGCCCGGCAGTCGCTCCGCGCATGGATTCGATTATGGACCGTGCGCGCTGCTGAAGGCCGTAGCGCTCGAGCAGGCCGATCACCGGCAGGACCAGGAAGACGACGGTGATCGACCGATTGTCGTTGAAGCCTTTGCCGATTGCGGAGAGCACCTTCACGAAATCCATGCCGCTCAGCAGGCCCGTCGCGATTGCCGACACCACGACCACCAGCAGCGGATTGAATCGCAAGGCAAAGCCGAGGACGACGAGCGCGATGCCGAGGAGGGGAAGATAGGTCAAAGCTCCTCCCCCGCAGGGGGAGGGGGACCACTGAAGGCGGTGGAGGGGGCCCCCTGCGTCGCGCTGCGCGCGCCGCCTCCCCCGAAAGTGGAGGAACTTGGCCCAAACCCGCCGCCGCCGGGGGTTTCGATCACGAAGCGGTCGCCGGGTTCCATTTCGGCCGAGGCAGTTGCGCTGAGTTCCTCGATAGAACCATCGGTGCGCTCAACCCAGTTGCGGCCGGGCTTGGCATCTCGTCCGCCTTGGATCCCGCGTGGAGGCACGCGCCTACGATTCGCCAAGATGTTCGCACGCATGGGTTCGAGAAAACGCAGGTCTCGGATCACCCCATCGCCGCCGTAATGCTTGCCACCGCCGCCCGAGCCGTGCCGGATCGCGAAGCGCTCGATCCGCACCGGGTGCCGGGTTTCCAGTATCTCCGGGTCGGTGAGGCGGCTGTTGGTCATGTGGGTCTGAACGGCGCTGGTTCCGTCATGATCGGGACCTGCGCCGGAGCCGCCGGCGATGGTCTCATAATATTGGTGACGCTCGTTGCCGAACGTGAAATTGTTCATCGTGCCCTGGCTCGGCGCCAGCCTGCCGGTCGCGGCGAACAGCGCATCGGTGACGACCTGGCTCGTCTCGACATTCCCGGCGACCACGGCAGCCGGGTAGCGCGGCGACAGCATCGAGCCTTCAGGCACGATGAGTTGCACGGGCTTGAGGCAGCCGTCGTTCATCGGGATCGGATCGTCGATCAGCGTGCGCAGGACGTAGAGGGAGGCGGCGCGGACGATCGAGTAAGGCGCGTTGAAATTGTCGGGCAGCTGATCGCTCGTCCCGGTGAAATCGAATGTCGCGGACCGCGCGGCCTTGTCGATCCGGATCGCGACCCGAACGTGCGCGCCGTTGTCCATCTCGTAATCGAACCCGCCGTCATCCAAGCGGCCGAGTAGGCGCCGCACCGATTCTTCGGCGTTGGCGAGGACGTGGCGCATGTAGGCGTCGACCACCTCCCGCCCGTACTCGCGCACAGCGTCGAGCAGACCCTCCGCGCCGCGAACGCAAGCGGCGATCTGCGCGCGCAGGTCGGAGATGTTGCGGTCGATGTTGCGCGCCGGGTGCGGCCCCGAGGCGAGAAGCCCGCGCATCTCGGCTTCGCGGAAGCGGCCCTCGTCGACGAGCAGGACATTGTCGATCAACACGCCTTCCTCGTCGATGGTGCGGCTGTCGGGCGGCATCGAACCCGGTGCGATTCCGCCGATGTCGGCGTGGTGTCCGCGCGCGGCGACGAAGGCGCAAGGAAAATCCTCTCCGGCACGGAGAGGGGGACCATCCGAAGGATGGTGGAGAGGACCCGCCTCTCCGCTGCTTCCACGCTGGGCCCCCTCCACCGTCCGCTGCGCGGCCGGTCCCCCTCCCCGTTCCGGGGAGGATTGCTCGTAGAAGACGGGCATGATGACCGTGATGTCCGGGAGATGAGTGCCGCCGCGATAGGGATCGTTGAGCACGTAAGCGTCACCCCGTTGAATGCCGCGTCCGTCCGCACCGCTGCCGCGAGTCTCGATGATGTGGCGGATGCTTTCGCCCATCGAGCCGAGGTGCACCGGAATGTGCGGCGCGTTGGCGATCAGCGCGCCGGTGCGGTCGAACAGTGCGCAGGAAAAATCGAGCCGCTCCTTGATGTTGACGCTGGTGGCCGTGGACTGAAGCGCCACGCCCATTTCCTCGGCGATGGCCATGAACAGGTTGTTGAAGATCTCCAGCATGACCGGGTCGGCGTCGGTGCCGATCGCGCGGGCCCGTTGAAGGGGTGCGGTTCGGTTGAGGACGAGCGTGCCGTCGCTTGCGCGCGTCGCGGTCCAGCCCGGTTCGACGACCGTGGTGGATGTGGGTTCGGTGATGAGGGCGGGGCCTTTGTATTCCTCCCCGGAACGAGGATGGTGGAGGGGGCCCGCGGCCGGAGCGGCGGAGCGGTGGGCCCCCTCCACCGTCCGCTTCGCGGCCGGTACCCCTCCCCGTCCCGGGGAGGATTTACCGATGCCTTCCACGACTAGCGCATCGACAATCACTTCCCCCGCTTCATCGGCGTAACCGAAACGCGCGCGGTGGAGCTGTTCGAAGTCACGGCGCATCTGCTCGGGGTCGGTGAGCGTCAGTTCGAGCGTGGTATCGCTGCCGGCGTAGCGGAGGCGGGCGCGGCGATGGAACTCGATTATACTTTGCTCCACGCCTTGTTCGACCAGCGATTGAGTCGCCGCTGTTTCGAGGGCCGCAAGTGTGTCCGATACATCCTCGCCGAGCGGCTTGAGGAAGCTCGCCTCGCGGATCATTTTCACGTCGGCGAGGCCGATGCCGTACGCGGAGAGCACGCCGGCGAGCGGGTGAATCAGGATACGCTCCATCCCAAGCGCATCGGCGACCCGGCACGCCAGCTGCCCGCCGGCACCGCCGAAACAGGCGAGCGCGTAGCGGGTGACGTCGTGCCCGCGCGCGATCGAAATCTTGCGGATCGCGTTGGCCATGTTGTCGACCGCGATGGCCAGAAACCCTTCCGCGATCTCGGTGAGCGATTTCGAGCCGCCGAGCGCGTCGGCGATTTCCTGCAGTCGTATTCGTGATGCTTCGGGATCGAGCGGCTGATCGCCCCTGGACCCAAACACTGCCGGGAATGCACTTGCGTCGATCCGCTTCAGGAACAGGTTGCAGTCGGTGACGGTGAGCGGACCGCCGTTGCGGTAGCAGGCGGGCCCCGGATTGGCCCCGGCGCTTTCCGGCCCGACGCGGAAGCGCATGCCATCGAAGCTGCAGATTGAGCCGCCGCCGGCCGCGACGGTGTGGATCTGCATCATCGGCGCGCGAATACGAACTCCGGCGACGACGCTCTCGTCGGCGAGCTCGAAGCGCCCGGCGTAGTGCGACACGTCGGTCGAGGTTCCGCCCATGTCGAAGCCGATCAGCCGGACCGGCTCCCCATCCGGGAAATGCGGCCTGCTCGCCGCGACCATGCCCACCACGCCTCCGGCGGGACCCGACAGGATCGCGTCCTTGCCCCGGAACGCCTGCGCGTCGGTCAGTCCACCGTTCGACTGCATGAACTGGAGGCGTGTTTCGGGCGGGAGTCCGCTCGCCACCCGCTCCACATAGCGCCGCAGGACCGGGGAGAGATAGGCGTCGATCACGGTTGTATCGCCACGGCCGATCAGCTTGATCAGCGGCGCGGCTTCGTGGCTGACGGAGATTTGCGCGAAGCCGAGTTCGCGGGCGATTTCCGCCAGACGCGCCTCGTGCCGAGCGAAGCGCCACCCGTGCATCAGAACGATAGCGAGCGCATCGATTCCGCTGTCGCGAACCTCCTTCAGCACGGCACGAGCTTGCGCCTCATCCAGCGGGCGTACGATTTCGCCGTCGGCGCCGATCCGCTCCTCGATTTCGACAACCGTCTCGTATGGCTGATCGGGCAGGGCGATATGCCGTGCGAAGATCTCCGGTCGTGCCTGGTAGCCGATCCGCAGCGCGTCGCCGAACCCGCGGGTGATCGCCAACGCGACCCGGTCGCCCTTGCGTTCGAGCAGGGCATTGGTCGCGACGGTGGTCCCCATCCGCACCGAGGCGATATCGCCGCCGCCGCTCCGCTCGATAATCCGGCGAATGCCCTCGAGCGCGGCGTCGGCATATTGATCCGGGTTATCGGACAGCAGCTTTTCGACGATCGTCTCGCCGTCCGGCGAGCGGGCGATCACGTCGGTGAAAGTCCCGCCGCGATCGATCGCGAAGCTCCAGCCAATATTCACGCGGCCATCAAGCACTCCCGGCGACGGTGCTCAAGGGCGCGTCTCTACAATGCGTGCGGCAAACCGTCTTCGCGCCTGAACTGGAAGAGGCCTTCGGATGAAGCCCGTCGGTCGACGCGGCAGCGCTCGCTCGCGGCCTCCTTGGCTGGTCCGGAATCCTGTCGACCCAATACCTTACGGGACCAGGGCAGTTCTACGAACAATGAGGTCATCGATAGCCTCCTAGTGGCCGCCCATGGCGACGGCGTGCTTGGGTTTGGGTGCGAACCAGATGACCACCGCCGATCCGACGAACAGGGCGGCGGCAAGCGCGAACAGCTGGACGGTCGAAACCGCGGTCGCCTGCCCGTCGACGAGCTGGCTGACGAACTGGCGCGATTGCTCGACGCTGAAGCCGCGGGACTGGAGCGCCTGCATCGTCGACGAGGTGCCGTGGAGCACGCCCGTAAGCTGGTTGCGGGCGCTCTGCGTATCGTCCTGCCACATCGTGACGCCAATGGCGGTCGCGATCGCGCCCGACATCGTGCGCATGAAGTTCATCACGCCAGCCGCCGAGGCGACCTCATTCTCTTCGACCGCGCCCAGCGCGAGAGTGGTCAGCGGCACGAAGAAGAAGGGCATCCCCGCTCCCTGGATCAGCTGCGGGATAGCCAGCGTCCAGAAATCGGCCCCGCTCGTCCACCAGATGGTTCGCAACAGCGACGTGATTCCCATCCACACGATCCCGCCGGAGACGAGCAGCCGCGGATCGACCTTCTGCGACAGGATCGCCGCGACCGGCGCCATCACCACGGCGATCATTCCGTTGAAGGCCATCGCGTAGCCCGCATAGGTCGCGGTGTAGCCGAGCGAGCCCTGAAGCCAGATCGGG
>Ga0207695_10006705_pt1 | contig 14858 bp, 13 predicted proteins | sample KBSC54metaG_FD_184354 | JGI IMG/M metagenome (GOLD analysis project Ga0207695, IMG submission 184354) | Corn rhizosphere microbial communities from Kellogg Biological Station, Michigan, USA - KBS C5-4 metaG (SPAdes) (version 2) | ecosystem: Host-associated > Plants > Roots > Rhizosphere > Soil... | reverse complement strand
TTTGCGCATCTGCCCGAACGGGCTGATTCCGCCGACCTTGAAGCCGGTGACGCGCTCGGCATCGGCGGGCTTCATCATCTCGGCCGATTTGCCGCCCAACGCCGCGGCAAGCTTCTTCATCGCCACCTGCGCGTCGGACGGCACGATCGCGCAGGCTGGCTTGCCGTCGACCAGCACCATCAGCGTTTTGAGGACGCGCCGCGGCGGCTCGCCGAGCGCTTCGGCGGCCTGCATCCCGATCCGGTCGGCATCGGGATCATAATCATAGCTATGGACGGTGAAGGCCGCGCCCGCTTTCTCCAGTGCGGCGGTCGCGCGCGTCGCTTTCGCCATCAGGCCGCATCCCCCATCAATCCCAGCCGCTCGCGCCTGAGCCAGCGCGCGAGCATCAGCACCGCCACCACCGCAAGCCCGCTTGCCAGCCCGATCCAGATACCGACCCCGCCCATATGCCGATGGAAGCCGAGCCACAGAGCCACGCCGAAACCCACGACCCAATAGCCGAAGCCCGCGAACAGCATCGGGATCTTGGTATCGTGCAGGCCGCGCAGCATGCCCGCGCCCACCGCCTGCATCCCGTCCACGATCTGGAAGATCGCGGCGATCGCCAGGAAGGATACGGCAAGGTCCACCACCTCGGCATCGGCTGCCGAATGCGTGTCGAGGAACAGGCCGATGATCGGCCGCGGCATCGTCCACATCAGGCATGCGGTGCAGGTCATGAACCCGACGCCCATGATCCACGCGGTCCAGCCCGCGCGCGTGATCCCGCCCGCATCGCGCCGCCCGAGCGCGAGGCCGACGCGCACCGTCGCGGCCTGAGACAGGCCGAGCGGCACCATGAAGGTGAAGCTTGCGATCTGGATCGCCACCGCATGCGCGGCCAGTGCCGCGGTGCCGACGATCCCCATCAGGAAGACGGCGGCATTGAAGATGGTGATCTCCAGCCCCAGCGTCATCGCGATCGGCGCGCCGAGCCTCCACACCGTCTTGTAGCGCGCCCAGTCTCCGCGCCAGAAATGGCCGAATAGCCGATAACGGCGGAAGCGCTTGTGCGTCGAAACGACGATCGCCATGCCGGTGAACATCACCGTCTGCGTGATCGTGCTGCCCAATCCTGCGCCGAACACGCCCAAAGCGGGAAGGCCCAATTTGCCGAAGATCAGGCTGTAATTGAGGCAGGCGTTGAAGATCACGCCGAACGCCCCGATCAGCAATGCCCAGGCGGGCCGTTCGAGCGCGGCGACATAGGATCGCAGCACCAAATAGAAGAGCGCGGGGATGAAGCCCCATTCGATCGCGCGCACGAATTGCGCCGCCTGGGCGGCAAGCGCGGGGTCCTGCCCCAGCCAGATCAGCAATCGCTCGGCATGCCACAGGATCAGCATGACCGGGATCGCCATCGTCATCGCCGCCCACATCGTCTGGCGGACGGTACGGCGCACGTCGCGCACGCTGTGCGGCATCGCCCCGATCTGCCGGCTCATCAGCGGCGAGGCGGCGGTGACCAGCCCCATGCCGAAGATCAGGAAGGCGACATAGATGTTCGATCCGAGCGCACCCGCCGCCAGGCTCTTGGGGCCGAGCCAGCCGAGCAGCACCACGTCGGTCGCCTGGATCGCGGCCTGCGTCAGGTTGGTCAGCACCATCGGCGACGCCAGCCGCAGGGTCGAAGCGACCTCCTGGCGCCAGACGCGCGGGCGGGGGGCGATCATTGCGGGCATGCGCCTGGATTAGGCGCACCGACGGTTCTCGCCAAGCGGCGGTTCAGACGAAATCGGCCACGGTCAGATGGGTCGCGTCGAGATTGTCGATACGGGTTGCTTCCATCCCGATCGCGGCACCCCAGAAGAACAGCACGGCGTCATGCCCGACCTGCGCGACCGCCACATCGCGGAAATTGTCGTTAATGTTGGCTTGGCTGTTCTGGAACATCGGCGTCGCTATCGCGTCTGCGGCCTGCACGCTCGCAAAGTTTCCGAGCTGGGTGACGAGGAGGGGAATGCCTGCATCGATGTGGAGATGATCCACGCCGTCCTCGAAATCGGCAATTTCGTCTATCTGATAATACCACTGCCAGCCGGGGTGCGTGACATAGGTCGCGTCGTACCCGGTAATGGCGAAGGTATCGGATCCGGCGCCGCCATACATCGTATCGAGTCCGCGCCCGCCATCGATCCAGTCGTCTCCCAGATCGCCCATAATCACATCGCTGCCGGCATTGCCCTGGATCGTGTCATTGCCCTGGCCGCCGTGGATGGTGTCGTTGCCGTCGCCGCCGTCAATATTGTCGTTACCCAGATTGCCCTGGATGGCATCGTTGCCGGTATTGCCGTAGATGCTGTCATTGCCTTGGCCGCCATAGAGCCGGTCAGGCCCGTTGCCGCCGTCGATCGTATCGTTCCCGGCGTTGCCCTGAACATAATCCATGCCGTCGCCCGCGTTCAGCACATCGGCTCCGTCGCCGGGCGTCTGATTCATGCCGCCGCCATAGATATGGTCGTTCCCGGCACCACCTGCGATCAGGTCGTTGCCCGCGCCGCCGATCAGCACGTCATGATTGTCGTTGCCGCCGATTGTGTCGTTGCCGGCGCCGGTTATGGCGCGGGTGATCTGCACGCCCGGCGCAATATAGATATTATCTTCGAGCCCGCCGACGCTGCTGGAATAGTCATAGCCGGAGCGCAAATGGAGTGTCTCGTTTTGAGAGAAGCCGCTCACGTCGAGCGTGTTGTTCGTGCCGCCTGCCCATAAGGTGACGACTGGTCCGGTGTTGACGGTGAAGTCGAAGAACTGGCGGATGTCGTCCTGGATATTGCTGTTGAACCCGAACGTGACATTGCCGCCGGCTAGCGGGCCATCGGTGGGCGCGCCATACAGCCGCTGCGCGGCCACGATGTCGAGCATCATCGGCGTGATCGGTTCGCCCCCGTAGCCGTCGTAGAGGCCCCAGTTGGGTGTGCTCCAATTCGCGCCGTCATGATAGGACATGATCGACATTGATCGGTTGTCGACCGTGGCTCCGCTCCAGGTCGGACCGCCATTGCCGTTATAGGCGCCTGCATGGCCAAGCCCGATCGCGTGGCCGATCTCATGCAACTCGGTCATCCAAGGATAACCGCCATAAAGAGTGAAGCTGCCGCCGAGAGGGCCGAATCCGGCGGTGCTGGTGTCGATCTGCACACCACCATGCGTCGCGGTGCCCAAAGTCGCGCTCCCGACTGCGACGCTGGTCCCGTCGAGGAAGCCATCGGCTTGGCCGTCGCTGCTGCGCGAGAACGTGATGTCGGCGGCCGTGGGATCGGTCGCCTCGACGAAATGGATGCCCACTTCCGCCTGCCACAAATGCATCGTCGCCAGGAAACTGGCCTGTTCGGTCGCGGTCCAGTTGGAAGAGGTGTCGAAGCTGTAGCTTACAGTCGCACTGGTGCCCGCTACATCGCCGCCCCATTTGCGCACGTCCGAGACGTCCGAATAGAGGCCTTGCTTGGACGGATCCCCGCCGCTGCCTTCCCATGTATGATAGGAAAAGCTCGCGGCATGTCCGCTGGCGTCCACGCCGCTGATATAGGCGACCGTAGTCTCGTCAAACTCCGGCGGATAAGCCACAAAACCCTCCCAACAATATAATTTTTATAGCATATTCATGGGGATCGGGAAGGTTTTGGAATCGCAAGTATAACGGTTTCGGATACATCGTGCGTCGCCCGGAAGAAGTTTCGAGGGAGCCTGCATGCGCGCAATCTTGGTTCTGTCGGGAAGCCTCGTTCTTGCCGTTTTGAGTGCGGCGTCGGCGACCGCTGCCGATTGGTGCCCGGTACCGGTCGATCGGGCGCAGGCCTGGCTCAAGGGTCATCCGTTGCCGCTGCCGCCGAAGGGCGCGATCCCGCACCCGATGAGCCACGTCCATACCGAGGGCACGCTGCCGCATATGGGCATACGCGACCAGAGCATCGCGGCGGAGCGGGACTGGCCGGCGATGCTCCACGCCGCGCTAGCCTGGCGCGCCGGCGTCAATGACAAGAGCTTCGCTACCGCGCGGCTGTTTCTGCTTGGCTGGGTGGACGATTATACACCCGATCTCGACCCGATCGACGAGGCCAACCTCGATGCGCTGATCGACACCTACGCGATCATCGGCGACCGGCTGAACGCGGACGAGCGCGAGCGCGTGTCGATGTGGCTGCGCAAATGGGGCTGGGACTATGTCGCCTCGATCGACCATGCGCCCAAACATGGCGCCACCTGGACCAACAACTGGCAGAGCCACCGCATCAAGCTGGTGACGATGATCGCCGCCGCAACCGACGACAACGCCTTGTTCGACGCTGCGCGCCGCCTGTTCCGCCGCCAGATCGAGGCTAATCTGCTGCCCGACGGGCAGGTGGTCGATTTCGCCCAGCGCGATGCGCTCCATTATGTGGTCTACGATCTCGAACCTTTGCTGCGCGCCGCGTTGGCCGCGCGCGCTTATGCGGGCGAGGATTGGTATCGCTGGGAAGCGCCCGACCATGCGTCGGTCGCCAGATCGGTCGCCTGGCTCACCCCTTACGTCACTGGCGAGAAGACCCACGAGGAGTTCGCGCATTCGAAAGTCGCGTTCGACGCGCAGCGTGCCGCGGCGGGCGTGAAAGGCTTTACCGGCGCGTTCGACCCGCACGACGCTGCGATCACCTATTGGTCGGCGGCCGCGTTCGATCCGAAGCTCACCTCCATCGCCGAACGGCTCGACGCCGATCCGCCCGCTTTCGTGGCGCTGTGCGGAAACTAGGCCCGAGCCCTGGACGCCAGGCAGGCCGGCTGAACATCACATCCTATCCAGCCCCACACGCGACTAACCGCACAGCAGGGGCGGAAAAGGTGTTCCGCCGCATCGTCCCCATTGCTGCACGACTCATCGCAGCGCGCTGAACGCCCCCTCCGCCGCCCGGGACCGAGCGCTCGGTTCAGCAGTGGAGGTAAGCATGGTTGTGAAGCATCTTCTTCTATCGGTGGCGGCACTGGGGCTCGCCACGGCGGCGCACGCGCAGTCCAGCACGGTCAACGATCCGGTCGGCGATTTCCTGCCCACCTACACCGGCCCGTGGAATCCCGATCTTGACGTGACCAGCCTGTCCGTCAGCTACAATGCCAGCACGACCAGCTTCCTCATTCAGAGCACGTTCGCGGGCGATATCAACCCGGCCATGCCCGGCTTCTACGTGATCGGGGTCAACACCGGCACGGGTACCGGGCCGTTCGGGTCGATCGGCGCCCCCGACGTGCTCTTCAACCAGGTGGTCCTGGTGCAAAAGAACGGCACCGCCAAGCTCGGCGCCACCAATCTTGCCCCGGGCTCGGTCACGATCGGCGGCAACGCGCTTTCGGTGATGGTGCCGCTGTCGCTGCTGCCCACCACGGGCTTCGTCCCGGGCCGCTATGGTTTCAGCATCTGGCCGCGCAGCGGAACCGTGGGCGGGCTCGCCACGATCAGCGATTTCGCACCCAATAATTCCACGCTCGCGGCCGTGCCCGAGCCTGCGGCCTGGAGCATGATGCTGGGCGGCTTCGCGCTGGTCGGCGGCACGCTGCGCCGCCGTCGGCCGAACCTGCATTTCGCCTGATCCGCGCGGTTGCCGGCTCTTCCCCAAGTCCCCTGGAAGAGCATCAGCGCGGGTGACCGGCGGGCCGGTTCTTCCCCCGGCCCGCCGGCTTTGGATCCGTAATGCGTTGGTAGCGTCCGCGTCACCGTCTTCCTGCCCTGCCTGTTCCCAGAAAAGCAGGGCAGGGAGACATTCAGCTTCAGGTCATTACGGTTGGCGTCTTATGTCCCAAGGCGCGGAACTGACGCCTCCGTCAGTTGCTGTGCGAAGACGTGAGTTTGGAGACGGATCATGCGGATTGCATCGATGCTGATCATGGCCGCTTTGGCGGCGGCGCCGGTTGCGGCCAAAGGGCCGTCGGCCAGGGAGCGTGGCGAGGCCGAGCTCGCCAAGGACCTCAAGAATTATGTCCCGGGCAAGCAGGTGGATTGCGTGAACCTGCACGAGATCACCAATCAGACGGTGGTCGACGGCACCGCGATCATTTTCTGGGGTCTAGGCGGCAAGGCCTGGGTCAACCGGCCCAAGGGGGCGGAATTCCTGAACGACGACAATATCCTGATCACCAAGCCGTTCGGCAGCCAGCATTGCCGGTTGGATATCATTCACCAGCGCGACCGCTTCACCCATATGCAGGGGCCGGCGATCGCGTTCGACAGCTTCACGCTCTACACCAAGCCCAAGGGTGTGAAGTAAGGGAGCCGCCGCACCGGCCCGCACCCGAGTCTTTGGGTAGAGCGCTTCGACATCCGTCGAAGCTTGCGGCACCAGCCCACGCCCTCACCCGGCCTCCCATAGAATACCCTGTTGGGAGGTCGGGTGGGGGCGTGGGCTGGTGCCGCCAAGGCCTGGCTATTGCCAGGCCCACCATAAATTACGCCTTCAGCGCCAGGATCATCCGGCCGGCACCCAGCCGGTCGATGATCTGACCGACCTGATCCTGCTGGAAGGCGAAACAGCCCTCGCTGCGCCCGATCGCGCCGCGCGCGGCAAGTTCCGGGCTCACATACCAGGCGCCGTGCACGACGATGCCGCGCGGCTCGGCCTGGTTGTTCTGCGGGTCGAGCCCCGCCAGCCGGCGCGAACGGCCGTGCGCGCCGAAATAGACGTCCTTGGTCAGGTACGTGCCTTGGGACGACGCTTCCGATCCTGGCAGGTTGGAAAAATGCTGCAGCCAGCCGGTATGTGCCGGGTCCGATCCGCGGCCATGCGCGACCAGGAAGCTCTCCATCCGGCCATTGTGAAGATCGACCAGGTGGAAGCGCGGCTTGCTATTGTGGATGCCGAAATCGGCGATACCCACGATATCGCGATTGGGGATCAGCCTCGCATGCGCGTCGAGCGCGGCATTGGCGCGCGCGATCAGGCCCTGCGGGCCCACCGGCTTCAACAAGGTTTCGGCGCCGGCGCGGCCAAGCAGCAACGCACCGGCGGTCACGGCGGCACCCGCCGTGAGGAATTGCCTACGATTCATTCGTTCCCTCCGCTCGCCGCCTTTATAAGGCCATTAACCTTAACAAGACATTGATTTTGTTAAGATTCCATAACGGGTGCGGTATGTTCGCGCCTCGCGAGCCCGCATCGGCGGGGTAGGGTGGATCACATCCGTTCAAGACGGAATCCCGCTTCGGGCGGATAAAGTGCGGATGAAGCAAAAGCGCGCCCTCGCCGCGATGGCGCTTGGCGGCTTGATCGCCGTGATATCGATTTTCACGCCCGCATCCGCCACGGCTCCGCTTGCGCTTCCGACCTGCCCCGCGCCGCCGGCAGCACTTACCCCCGCGCCGACCGCGCCCAATCTGCGCACCGCGGTGATTGACGATTGCCTGACCGTGCGCGGGCAGGAAATGGCCGCGCGCGTGCTCGACACGCGCCTGGCGGTGAGCGTCGAGGTCAACGGCAATGGCCCATTCCGCTTCCTGGTCGATAGCGGCGCGGACCGGTCGGTGATCGGCGCCGCGCTCGCCAAACGCCTCAACCTGCCCGCGAGCGAGATCGTGCATCTGAACGATATCGCGGGTGCGAGCGATGTCGGCACCTTCCTGGTCGACACGCTCAAGATCGGCGACGCCGCGACCTTCGCGGTTTCGGCGCCGGCCCTGCCCGAACAATTCCTCGGCGCGCAGGGTATTGTTGGCGTCGATGCGCTCGCCGACCGGCGCATCATGCTCGATTTCCAGAATAACAAGATCACGCTGGAAGACGCGAGGCAGCCCGAGCCCGAGGTTCCGGGCGAGATCGTGGTGATCGGCCATCGCCGTCACGGCCAGCTCATCCTGACGGAGGTCCGGGTCGGCAAGCTCAACGTCTATGCGTTGATCGACACCGGATCGGACATGACGATCGGCAATTACGCCCTGCTCGAAAAGGTCGCAGGCAGCCGCCACCCGCCCAACCAGGTTGCGATGATGCTGAGCAGCGTCACCGGGCGCAGCACGCCCGCCACCGGCGTGGTGCTGCCGCGAATCCAGATCGGGGGGCTCAGGATCAACAACCTGCCGGTCGCCTTCGCCGATGTGGCGCCCTTTGCCTTGTTCGGCATGGCCGACCGGCCGGCGATGCTGCTCGGCACCGACGCGCTCAAGGGGCTCAAGCGGATGAGCCTCGATTTCCACCAATATCGGGTGCGCTTCCAGTTGCGCGACAATGGTGCATCACCCCGCGGCTAATTTTGGGGCTCTGGCGCCTGTTCATCCACAAGAAATAGTGGTTGCGGGATTCTCCTCGCAGATTCGGTATGATATATTAACCCCAGAGGAGAGGGGATTGAACGCACCATTCAGCCTGCGCCAGGGCAACATCCTGTTGCTCGCCGAGCCCGACAGCTTCAGCGCCGCTTATATCCGGCGCTCGCTGGAAATGGCTGGCGTGAACGTGGTTGCGCTTGATGGCTCGCCCGAAATGGCGCTCGCCGGTCTCGATCCGGCCGAATGGCTCAATTTCTCCGCCTGCATCGCGGTCGATATCGGAAAGGCGATGCTCGACGCGCTGTCGGCAGAGCGGCGCGACATTCCGTTCGTGTTCGTCGGCGCCGATCCGGGCGACTGGTTCGCCGGCCCCTATAGCTGGCTCTGCCCGCCCTTTGCCGCCTTCCAGGTGATCGAATTGCTCGGCGACATGGTCGCCGCCGCCAGCCGCACGATGCAGGCCGGCCTGGATTTCGCCGCCGCGCGCGGGTGAGGGGCGCTCCAGGTTCGGTGGTTTTGTAGTTCAGATGACAGCAATTGGGCCGATAGCTGCAAGTCGGCTTTTGGGCGGCTCGCTGTGTGAAGCGGACATTCGTCTGACATCTTTTTGAGCGGGCAAGCCCCATTACCCGAAGCGACAATGGCGGCGCCTGCTAAATCGGCGCCCCGACAGCGCGCGCAAGGCCCGCGAAGGTGTCTCCCGTTGCCCACACCGCACCCACTTGGATGGCCAAGAACATGGCCAGCATCGTCGGGAAGGGCCACCGCACCCGGTCATTCCGAAGCTCTAGCAGGATAGCCAGCGCGAGAACGGCCTCGATGGTCCACAAGGCCCAGGTCAATGCGCCGGCCAGACCGTGCGCCGCCGGAATCTGCTGAGCGTATAGACGCCCGAGCGCCGGTCCGAGGCCGATGAGAATGGTCGAGCCCATCAGCCGCGCGTGCAGCGCTCGATTTCGGCGAAACCACAAGCCTGCGGCATAGGCCGCGATGAATAGCGCGAGGAATCCAACATCGAGGAAGACAAGGCTGAGGCGCAAGTCGCGCGGGAAGTCTGGATCCCCCCGAAGCTCGATCCAGACCATGTAGCAGCTGGACCCGACCAAGGTGACGACCAACCCGAGCGACGCCCAGCCAAGGCGGCGATGCAATCGGTGATACCCGCGGCCGACGAGCAGGGACTGTGCGATGAGGAGAAAGACCCAGAGCGTAGACGCAACGCCGTGCACGATATGCCAAGCATCGTTGCTGAACGGGTCGCCAAAAAAAGTCCGCCAGAAGCCGGCGACGATCGCGGCAAGTCCGATCAAAAACCAGATATAAGCCCTGCCTCGTTTTGCCATTCAATGTTTCCGCCGAGGTCCACGCTAACACAATCATTTTCGCTGAAGAACCGTCGCCATCTGCGCACCAATCGGCTCCCGGGACGGCGGCATTTCTCCCTGAAGGCTACGCTGCGCGAAGGGAAATCGCGTTCTTGCGGCGCGCACGCATCGCGGCGCCTATGATTCCGAAACCACCGACCATCATCGCCCAGCTGGCGGGCTCAGGCGCGGGTGAAGAAGGGGGCGGCGGCACCGGGACGTCATAAGTGATCGTGAGCATCGGAAGCGTATAGTAATCGGGGTCCCCCGTGCTGCCGATCGTTTTCAAGCTGTTGCAGGCATATTGGGGACAATTGGTCGGATCCGTCTCGCGAAACGAAAAGCCGAGAAACTGGCCGGGATTGTCTTCGAGATAATTGACCGTCGGGGTGCCGAGCAGGTCAGTCGTCACGACTGGGGGGTTGAGATCCAGATAGTTCGTCAGGTTGCTGCCGGCGAAGATGCGATCGGGGTCGGGCCCGGACGTCGCGGCAAAGTAGGACCGAAGCTGCACGTCGTGGATGACGTTGCCGCCCAGGCTGGTAATCGTCAGGCTGAAGCCGATCAGCGTCGCGTCGTCGGGCAGCGTCGGAATCAGGAACTCGATCGTCGCGGCGTAATCGCCTGTCGGATAGCCAACAATCTGACGCCCGACCTGCGCAAAATTCGCGGTCGTGCCTGCGCCCGCGTGAAACGGGCTCAACTGGAAATGATTGCTCATCGAGGGATCGTAGAAGCCGTAGGTCTCCGGCGTGATCGTGATCGTGGTGGCCGCCGCGGGTGCGCAGGCGAGCAGTCCCGCCACGGCACTGCCCAAAGTGCCGCTGAAGCCGATCACCCCTTTACGGTTCGTCATCCTGGAACTCCCTCGTTCATGTTCGTTGCTCGAAACAGAAACTGCGCTGTCGCCAGCGCGGTGCGGCGCGGCGCCATCAGGCGCTGCGTCTTTCCGACCCGCGCTACACGCGCCCGCGGCGCGCGGCGTCCACCAAAAGGGGGAGATAGTTAAAGGAAATTCATATTTTGTCGGTCGAGCGGTGCGATCCCGGTCAGCGGCCGCGAGAGCCCAGACTATGGGTCGGTCTACGACCGGAGACTTAGGCCTCGAAGCCGCTCGTGCAGACCGCTTCGATTCACGCCGATCGCGCTGCAAGGCTTGCTGTCGGTTGTGACAAGTACGCGCTTAATCTTCGCCATGCACCGTCCGTCGCTGACCAACCAGAAGCGTTAAAAAAGCCGTTCCAACCGCGGCGGCACTGTTTTTTGCGGCTCTTGGTGTGTCCGGTTATCCCCGTTCGCTGCGACTTCACCAGCGAAAACCTGACGAGCACCGCGCCATGATTGTTCGATCGAATTTGGGCCATTAGCGTGCGGTCTGCTTTCGGGCGTCCGGTAGCGGAGGGCGCTCAGCACCACGAAAGCGCGCACGTCCGATTCCAGTCCACTTTCGCTAGTTGTTATCTGGGTAGTGGTGGAGCGGGGATGCACATATCGTGCGTCGCCATTTTGCAGCTACCGAATGGTAGACGACATTGCGAATGTTAGCGCCTTAGTAAAGACAGGGGCATCTCACTAACGAAGGAAGCGTTGTGCCGGTAACCGCAGGTCATCTTTCACGCCTTATCGCGCTTATCTATGATGCCGCGGTCGATCCCGGCCAATGGCCCGCAACCATGGAGGCAGTACGTCTCGAACTTGACGCTGCCAATGCGACCCTAAATCTCTTCTCGCTGACTGATGGCCAAGTGCTTCTGAACTTAACCACCAACATTTCGCACGAATACGTTGCGCGGATTCCAGATTACGGCGCCGAGGTCATTGAACAATGGGGTGGCCAAGAGGTGCTGGCTGCTCTACCGATCCACGAGCCGGCAGTTCTCTCCCGCGTCAACCCTGTCGCCATAAACTACGAACTCACGACCAACCGTTATTCACTGGAATGGGCCCGCCCGCAGGGCCTGATCGACGTGCTCGCCATCGGCCTCGCGCGTGACCATTACACGCTGGGATCCATAGCGTTCGGCCGGAGCGAACGAGCGGGCCGGTTCGGTGAGGAGCAAATCGAACTTGCGCGGCTGCTCGTGCCGCATTTCCAGCGCGCGGCCACCATTAATCGCTTGCTGGAGATGAGCGATGTCGCGCGACACAGCTTGGCCGCCACGATTGATGCGCTTTCGACAGCGATCCTGCTCGTGGACGGGGAGTTAAGCATACTCCATGCTAACGCCGCCGCGACCGACCTTCTCAACGACGGGAACACCCTCTTCGCATCCGGCGGCCGGCTGATCGGTCGAGCGATAGGGGTGACAAGCGCGCTCAGTGCAGCAGTCGTCCAGGGAATCGAGGATCCCGCCAAGCTCGGACGCCAGGGGCTGGGCATACCGATTGTAGATACCGACGGAGTCGCAGGCGCACTTTATGTACTCCCTCTGCAACCGGCAGCGGTCCGTCAAGAAAGACAGCCATCCGCCGCCATCTTCTATGCTCGCCAGGGAACCGCTTTCATACCCGACACGCAATTGGTCGAGGATTTGTTCGGCCTTACGCCTGCCGAGGCGAAGGTGTTCGACGAGATGGTGCGAGGCTCAACCATGGCTGAGGCAGCCCGGAACCTAGGCATCGCAATCAGCACGGTGAAGACCCACCTCTTGCGCACTTACAGCAAGACCGGCCTGAACCGGCAAGCGGACCTTGCGCAGCTTGCTCGCTCGCTGACTATTCCCCTGCGCCCCTGAGTTTGGCGAGTGCTGCCCCGCGCGGCCCGGCCATAAAGGGGCGCGCTTCGTAACAGCGAGAGAACCGCCTTTCCGACCGAAAATCTGCTCCTTCTCCACCTTTTGGGGGACGCGCGAGCGATGCTGCCATTCTAGCGCTTGCCCACCTCCCGTTGCTGTTTGGAGATTGTCTAATGGTTCGCTTGCTCGCTGTGTCAGGTTCGCTGCTTGCCGCGCTTTCGCTGGGCTCTCCCGCGATGGCGGGCTGCCCCCTCGGTTGGACGGGAAAGTTTTGCTACTCCGTCGACGTCAACAGCGGCGGAACGCATATCCTCAACTACGGCGATACGCCGCAGTCCGCCGGAACGCCCTATTCCGATCTTGCCGGCCAAGCTGTCGCTTCATCGGACAGCGCGCATAATGGCACCCTGTCGGTAAGTGCGACTGTGAATAGCTATGGCTATACCAGTTCGGCTTATGCCGACATTCAATATAGCTTCAGAGCAACGAGCAAGCCTGGCACAATACCTGACGGTACCAAGATTCCTGTCCACGTGAAGGCCAGTGCCACAAGCTTGAGAGATTCGGACCATGGCGTGTCTGAATATGCCGTGTTCGATCTTGAACAGGATTTTCACCGGCTCATCTATCAAAGTGCCGGTCAGCCGGCCGGTCGCCTGATGAACATTTTCTCGATCGATCAGTGGATCTACGTCAAGCCCGACGACGACATCACCTTGTTCATGAGCGCCTGGGCCACCGCCAATGCGAGCCTGGAATATAGCAAGCAGACCGATCGCATTGTGGTCGATCCGGTGTTCGAGATCGCCCCTGATTTTGCGTCTCTATACACGCTCGTCGGTCTGCCTGAGGGCGTGGTTTCGCCGCCCACTCCAGCACCAGAGCCGGCAAGTTGGGCGATGATGGTCGGCGGCTTCGGCTTGATCGGATCGGCGATGCGGGGCCGGCGCCGTGTCACCGCGGCAGCTTCAGCATGTTGACCCGGTTTAGAGCGCGCTCGTGCGACCTTGGCCGATCCACGTTCGCGCGGAGAATTCTCCTCCTGCTGGTAACGGCTGTCGCCGTGTCCCCCGCCGGTGCGACTGTGAGGTTTATCGAGGCCGGCGCCTCTACCGTGACAAGGGCCGGGATTGGTACCCCGGATGAAACGCGAACCGCCAGTGACGCGTCGTTCGATTTTGGCGACGGCTATTTTGCCTCCACCATGAGCCTGCCCGCGGACTTCCAAATGACGCAGGTGAGGACATCCGCAGCGGGAGCGATGAGCTTTAACGGCGTCGACAAGGCCGATCTCTTCGTCCGTGCCCAGGCTAGGGCCGACGCCCTGACGTTCCAACCCCCCGCGCACGGCGTGGCGAGCGGAACCGCGTTCTATTACTTCTCGGTGGACACCGCCTCGACGCTGTCCTTCAGCGCATTCGCGTCTCCGGCAAATGCCGGCGAGCAGTCCAACGTCACCGTGAGCCTGTTCAGCCTTCCAGGCACGGGCCTGCCGGGTACGACCTATCGTGACGGATGGTTAGCCGGCAGCGGGTCGGAATCCTATGATTTGGCGGCGGGAACCTATGGCTTCTGGCTCACGGCCAATGCCGATGCGGCGACGGCCGCAACCGGCGCCGATCCACATAGGGTCGATAGTGGCGCGGTGGCCAACCTGTCATTGTCGATCGTGTCGCCGCCGGCGGTATCCAACGCACCCGAGCCCGCGATGTGGGCGACGATGGTGATCGGCTTCGGTGCCGTTGGCGCAACGCTTCGGTCGCGGCGGCGAAGCATATTCCAACACGCCTGAACGTGAATATGGCAGGCGCTGTCGGAACCTAAGGTGCCGCGGCGGCCGCCCTTCCTCGTCGCCGGGCCGTTTCGGCGACGAGGCGATTTCCTGGAGATGGAACGCTGAGAAGCAGGTAAGAGGCGGCGTAGTAAGCCGATGCTATCGCGCCACGCGACCTGATCCACGTCTGATTCAAGGGGTTCCTGTGACCGATCCAATCTCGGCCGAGGCGTTCTCGATACTGGTGGGCTTGATCTACGACTGTGCGATCGATCCTGCGCGCTGGCCGGTCGCGATGGAAGCCATCCGTCGTGAACTCGATTTTCACAATGCTACCGTAGACCTGGTGTTGTTGCCGTCGGGCACGGTCCTCAGCAATTTCATGTGTAACGTGCCGCAGCGCTATCAGCCGCTGATGGTCGGCGCGGGGCCGGATGTGGTCGAGCAGTGGGGTGGTGCAGAAGTCGTGCGGACCTTGCCCTTGGATTTGCCCGCGGTGCTGACACGGGTGAATCCGCGCTTCGATCCCGATACCACGACCAGCGATTATTTCAATTCCTTCGCCAAGCCGCAGGGCATCATCGACGTCATGGTGATCGGGCTGGCGCGCGACGCAGGCGCCATGGGAACGATGTCGTTTGGCCGGCATCACTCCGCCGGGCCGATCGGGCAGCGCGAAATGGAAGTCGCACGCCTGCTGGTGCCGCATCTTCAGC
>Ga0207695_10006699_pt1 | contig 14863 bp, 14 predicted proteins | sample KBSC54metaG_FD_184354 | JGI IMG/M metagenome (GOLD analysis project Ga0207695, IMG submission 184354) | Corn rhizosphere microbial communities from Kellogg Biological Station, Michigan, USA - KBS C5-4 metaG (SPAdes) (version 2) | ecosystem: Host-associated > Plants > Roots > Rhizosphere > Soil... | reverse complement strand
TTTTTGTAATTTTGCAGCCCCTGTTGAACGGAGAGTTGTCCGAGTGGTTGAAGGAGCACGCCTGGAAAGTGTGTATACTCGAAAGGGTATCAAGAGTTCGAATCTCTTACTCTCCGCAAGTAAGGTCTTCAAGGCCGGTCAAAGCGCTATAAATGTTCATTTATAGCGCTTATTTTTTTGGCCGGTATAGTCAAATCGATCATTTCTGCTCAAGGTTGTAATGACCTATTGATGACCTGAAATTGTTTTTCAAGGAGGTCATTGAAAATTCCACAAAGAACTGATAACCAGTTATGTGTTCGAATTTTGAACACATGAAACTGGATTGCTCGAATTACATTTAATCATCAAAACGATTGATCATGGAAAGCGAGAATCAGTCTTTTATTTCACGTGCGAAAAGGCAAAATACAATCAGGAAAAGCCCCTATCTATTTAAAGGTGACTGTCGGTAATGACCACTTTGAGCTGTCTACAAAACAATGCATTGATCCCGCTAAATGGAATGCCGAAGGTCAAAAAGTGTCTGGATCGTCAGAGGAAATCCGGGGCATAAATTCGTATCTCAAGAATATTGCAAAGGAAGTTTATGAAGCGCACGATTTGCTTCTGAGAGAGGAAAAAGAAATAACTGCGTTAAATCTAAAAAATAGAGTCTTGGGCCTCGACAGTGGGCGAAGGTTTATTCTTGAGATATTCCAGGAACATAACGATAAGATGAAAGCGCTTGTGGGGAAGGAATTTGCTCAGGGCACTCTTGATCGATATGAAACATCTCTTAGGCATACCAAGTCTTTCTTGCAGTGGAAGTATAATGTTCCGGACATGGACATTACAAAGTTGAACTATGAATTTGTTGAGAATTATGAATTTTGGCTAAAAACAGTTAGACACTGCGACCACAATACAACGATGAAATATTTGTCCAATTTTAAAAAGATAGTACGGCGGTGTGTTCGAAATGGCTGGCTTTCGAAAGATCCTTTTGACGGCTTCATGCTAGCCGTTCGTGAAGTTAAAAGGACAGCTCTCACGGAGGAGGAATTGGAAAGGATAAAAGGTAAGAATTTTCACAGCGAGCGCGTGCAAAGAGTTCGGGATATATTTCTCTTTAGCTGCTATACCGGGCTTGCATATGCCGACGTGAAGAAATTGCGACCGGCTGAAATCGGAAAGGGTATAGATGGTGCGGATTGGATCTTTACCCGACGTGAAAAAACGGATACCGAATCTCGGGTACCCCTCTTGGCCGAGGCAATTGCGATATTGGAGAAATATAAGAACAATCCCATTTGCACGAACCAGGACAGAGTACTACCTGTCCTTAGCAATCAGAAGATGAATGAGTATTTAAAGGAGATCGCGGATATTTGTCAGATAGATAAAACATTGACATGTCACCTCGCCAGGCATACATTCGCCACTACAATAACACTGGCCAATGGTGTACCCATGGAGACTGTTTCAAAACTGCTCGGGCATAAGAATTTGAAAACAACGCAACAATATGCTAAGGTACTTGATCTGAAAATTAGCCGTGACATGGCTAAACTCCGGGTTCAGCAGGCGGGAAAGTAAATGTAGCTATTTGCTGGGATTGGAGCCTTCGGAAATAGCTAGATATTGTTGGAGTGCGAAAAGTGCATCGTCCACCGAGGGGTACCCATCGCCAACGGCACGGTTTGGATTCGTGGCTATTACCGCCCATTGATAGTTGGAGCCACGAACGATCTGGCCAACTATCTGGTCGTTCTGCAAAATCTCATATTGAAAAGACGATATGCGTCGTTTGCTGAGAGTCATTAGATTTTGATCTAGATCAAAGAATATACCGGAAAAGTTACTTACTATTGATAGTACGATTTGTCTTTAAAAAAGTCCGATATGTCCGTCATAAACGCTAAGCTTAAACCTTACCTTTTGATCGCAACCACCGTTGCTGCCTCCGTTATTGCATTTTGTTTTCCTCCGTTACCTCAACCCGATAGCTTCCACCATTTTGCGGATTCAAGCGGTCTGTTCGGGATAAAAAATGCCTGGAACGTTCTAACTAATCTACCCTTTCTGATTATTTCCATTTGTGGTTTCATACAGCTGAAAAGATTCCCATCTTCAGTAGGGATTTATTTGATTTATGCAATGTTGTTTTTGGGTGTCGGTTTAACTTCAATTGGATCGGCTATTTATCATTCTAATCCTAAAAACGAGACGCTAGTTTGGGATAGGGTTCCGATGACCATTATATTTATGTCCATAACATGCGCAACGATTGCGGAACTGATCAATGAAAAGATTGGATTGATACTGTTGTTCCCTTTGGTCCTGTTAGGAGCGGAAAGTGTTTTTTGGTGGGTTTTTGGAGAAGAAAACGGACATGGCGACCTGCGCCTTTATTTTTTGATTCAATATTTTCCAATGGTCTTGATTCCCCTCATTTTTGTTTTGTATTACAAGCCGTCTCAAAAGCCATTGGTATCGACTCTCATTTGGGTAGTTGTGTGGTACATAATAGCAAAGTTATTAGAGCGTTGGGACTATCCAATTTACAATTTTATTGGGATAAGCGGGCATGCGTTAAAACATTTGGCAGCCGGGATTTCGACCTGGTATTTTATAGTCCTTTATCGGAAATTCGGGCTTTCGATGGCTGGAATTTCTGACAAGGCGAATAGGCCGAAGTATGCGGAAAATAAATTTCGATTCGGCCAAAAGGAATTCCAAACAAAGGAATTTAATGACGGAAGTGGAATGGAGATGTATGACTTTGGTGCGCGTATGTATGATCCCCAGTTGGGCTTGTGGCATAATCCAGATCCACTTGCTGAGAAGAATAGAAGATGGAGTCAATATAACTACGCGTATGATAATCCATTAAAATTTGTTGACCCGGAAGGAATGCTAGGTGAGTCAGGGGATGACGAATACGTAAAAGTGAAGTATTTGTTGAATACGAAAACCGGTGCTGTTACTATGCAACAGGTTAGTGATGACGAATACGACGCTAATTCCGGCCCTGGCGATCCAATCAAGGCTAAGGATATCAAAAAGATTTTTGGCAATGGACATTCAGGCATAGCATACAGCGCTGAGTTTTTTGTGGATATGCCGATGGCGCCGTATCGAGGCATAAAGCTTGTTCCTGCGACTGATGTTGGACACTCATATGTTCGGCTAACAAAGGTAAACGATGACGGATCTTTAACGTCGGTTACTTTCGGTTTCTACCCTGCCGGAGGAGGAGGAAGACCTTGGGGGAATTGGGCTAATGGATCGACATTTAAAGACGATGAAGGCCACCCATGGTCTGTGGAACTTCAGAAGCCGATCTCAGTGTATGACTTTAACAGATTGTTGAATTTGGTAGCACTTTGGGAACCCCTAAAATATAATTTGGAGTCGAGTAATTGCTCAACTTTTGCAGTTGTCGCTGCATCCGTGGCAGGAATATCGTTTAAGGACGCGGTTGGCTGTTGGCCAAGCTTCGACCCGGCTACAATAAACCGGGGCGGCGCCGACGTGGGTTATAATCCTGCGAGCCTCGGCTCTAGTATTATTGAAGGAAAATATTTAAATTTGAATACAGGTGATAAATTTGGGATAAGCAGATTTTATAGCCCTCGTGATGTGTCGGCAATTCACGCTTGGCAAAACGTATACATGAAACCAATAAAATGGTAAAAGATACTCTATACTCGGTCATAATCTGTGCAGTTGTATTGTTTGGCTCCTATTGGCTTGATAATCATGGTAGGACGAACACTGATGGAGATTTGTTTTTTTCGTATGTAGTTACAGGTGCTACGGTTCTGTCTTTTGCAGGAGCTATTGGATTAGGTTTATCATTTGCTTTGCAGAGGTATTTTAATAGATTTCTAATTATTTTAACTGCTACAATGTTACTTGCTTCAAATATTTCGTTTGTCCTGGATGAGCACATAACTTCCCTTTCGAAATATTTTGAGGCTTTTCCAGCGTTCTTATCTGTGATAGCTTTTTTAGCTTTAGTCTCGTTACTTGTATTTAAGACGTTCTCTGCAATTAAAAGGGATAGAAAAGCCTCGAGCCGTTAAAGGATAAACATTTCGGTGAAAGAAAATTGCATTCGACAAACCCGTCTAAATGACGGGTTTTTTATGTCAATGATTGAGTTTTATTTATTGATATGCATCAAATTATCATTAGGTAACTTGGTATATATTGCATTGAAGCCTTAATCCTTTTCCGTAGTGATGCTTACCGATAAGTGAACTACTTATGAGGAATTTTATGTCTTATAAACCTTACCTTCAGGAAGCCCTATTCGAAACCGATAGAGCGCTGGAACTTATTGCCAATCAGGAGAAGACCATAATAGGTCGTGCGGAGAAAAGTGTCTCTCATTTGCAAACCGTAATCGATCAGCTGCAGGATTTTGTGCTTTCAAGTACTTTCGAGTCCGATGTGGAGGAAATTGAGTTCTTCAAGTTTGACAAGCCGTTGCTGGCGAGCAAGTTGGTATATTTCATGAAAGTTTACAGGATTGAGCGGCGGCGGCCAATAGGTAGCCAAAGCCTTCAATTAAGCCATTTAAACTCAGAATTGGCTGATCTTGATCACATCTACAGGAATTATCGGACTTTTTACGACTACTACCGGAGTGGGGCAACACTACTTGATACGAATTACTTTTTGCGGGGTAGACAAGACGTCCATCTATTAATTGATACTGAATGGGCATATGCGAGCCCTCGATTCAGTACGGGGTACGATCATCTTGTTTCTTTGATGCTTGCGAATGAACAGCTAATACCATACTTAAATGGGGCCATAGCTGAACTTACCAGTAAGCCCGTTCATTTCGACGCTGCCAGCCAGCATGATGACACAGGTAAAAATGCTGATCTGCGGAATGGATTCGTGCAGACGCCGTTTCGTGGGGCGGAAGTCTATGTATTTCTAAAATCTTTAATCGATTCTCAGGCTATAATTAATCATACCTATAAGAGCTTCTTCGAACTGACGGCCCCTGGGATTGCTAACATGCAGAAAAAATCCTTTATACCCGAAATAGGACTCAATAATTTCCATTGCATGATAAGCGGGGAATAATTAGACATATGGAACTTCGTTAATCTCAAAAGATAGATTGCCCCCTGTTTTTTCTATTTCAATTGTGGTAACATCAGATTCAATATCCAAAGAGATTCAATATCCAAAGTTCCATTCATGCAAACAATTAATGCCTCCGAATCAGTGTTTAGATTCTCCTTTTCAGTAGGGAGAATATCGGGCTGAACCATTTAACTAATATTTATTTAATGATATGTGTCAAATTACTAATAGATAACTACCGATATATTGCATTGAGGCCCTAATCCTTTTCCGTAGGGGTGCTTACGATAAGTGATCTACTTAAGAGGGAAAAAGACTAACGCTGAATCTCGGGTGCCGATGGACAAGAAATTGACTTGCTGTCGAGACTCCACTTTAGCCATAATGCGTAAGTGATCGGATTTAACGACGACCTCAGTTCATCTCGTGATGTCGCGCCCAGTTCCTGCATTTACACCTTTGCCGGCACCTTGCTTTTGAGCCAGTAATTTATAATACTTTGAAATGTCTCTTTTAATTCCCTGAAACTGCCCTCTTTAATAAAGAACCCATGTACGGACATGTCGTATGCTTGGGTAATTTGCTCTTCAGTGGCGTGGGTCGTCCAAAAAATAAAGGGGACGCTTTTGAATTTTTTGGAATGACTTTCTATTAAGCGTCTCCGCAACTCGAAACCATCCATGCCAGGAAAATTCAAGGCGCTTATAATGATAAAAGGCGCTTTTTCGGAAGCCGCCAATAGGTCGAGAGCTTGTTCCGGGCTGGCTAATACGGTCAATTCATTTTGAAAACCCGATTCCTCCCATACCGCTCTGGCGATATCCTGGTCTTCAGTGTCGCTATCGATGATCCAGAGGGCTCCTATTGACATATGAAAAATTATCGTTACCTTGCTATACTAAAATCCCGTGCCAGTCGGTATAATACCTTCTGTACTGGCGAAAGTCCCATTCCAAGCCTGTTTATCGTAGTTCTAACGGACGGCTAGCGAAAATTCTTATTATAAAACATCTTGGAAATGAAAGAGCAAGGAGGGGCAAAGGGTCTGTTACAGCCCAGTGCGGCAACCTCGGTATCCAATTGCTTGCAAAGAAGTGATTTGCTGGACACTTTGCCCATGGCCACCTATATTTGTGATGTCGACGGGTTTGTCACAAGATACAATGCACAAGCTGCCCTTTTATGGGGAAGACATCCCGCTGTGGAACTGGAGTGCGAGCGTTCTTTAGGTACGCTTTCCCTCTTTCACCCGAATGGCGATCGCTTGCGGCACGACCAGACCGCCGAAGCAGTCTGCCTTAAGGAAGGCATTCCCCAAAATAATGTAGAAGTCATTATGGAAAGACCGGATGGCACCCGTCTTTGGGTGACGGTTAACGTGGCTCCTTTAAAGGATGACAACGGGCAATTGGTGGGGACGATCAGTTGCATGTATAATATCACTCAGAAAAAAAATGCGGAAAAGTCTTTGTTACGGAAGAGTATGGAACTTCAGGATTATGTTGATAATGCCAATATAGGTCTTCACTGGGTAAATGCGGAGGGTTTAATCATCTGGGCCAACAAGGCCGAACTGGATATGCTGGGGTATACGGAAGAGGATTACATTGGGCACCACATTTCCGAATTTCATGTAAGCAGGCCAACGATAGAGGACATTCTGCGACGGCTGCATGATGACCAGGCTCTTGATCAGTACGAATCCCGCCTTCGCTGCAAAGACGGCTCTGTGAAGAATGTGCGGATTAGTTCCAGTGTGTTTAGAGAAGACGGTAAATTCATACATACCCGCTGTTTTACCGTCGATGTCACGACTCAAAAGAGGCTTTTCCAGGAATTGGCCGACAAAGAGAGTTATTATAGGGGACTAACCAATAGCCTACCCCTGGCAGTATATACTTGTGATAAGGAAGGCCGGATCACCTACTTTAACGAGATCGCCGTACAGCTATGGGGTTACAGGCCTGACATTGATAATGAATTACTAAGGTATTGCGCCTGCAGTAAGGTTTTTGTTAACGGCGCCTATGTCTCACCCGAACGGACACCGATGGCGTTAACTTTGCAGACGGGCCGATCGTTCCGCAACACAGAAGCCATTATTGCGCGGCCGGACGGGTCAACCTTCCATGCCTCGGTGAACATTGATCCTCTTTACGATGAAAAAAATAACATTATCGGCGCTATCAACGTCTTTCAGGATATCACCGGTCTCAAAAATGCCGAAACGAAAATGCGGGAAAGTGAATTTCGCTACCAGCAGTTGATCCATGCGCTGGACACCCCAATATATACAACTGATACACAGGGAAGGATAAACATGTTCAACGAAGCGGCGGCTAATCTTTGGGGAAGGAAGCCGACCATTGGAGTGGACCTTTGGTGCGGATCCTTTAAAATCATTCAACCGGATGGCACGGACCTGCCTCTGGACAACTGCCCGATGGCAGTATGTCTTAAGGAACAGCGGCCCGTCTACGGGGAGGAAATACTGGTAGTTCGACCGGATGGCAGTCTGCGAAATGTCGCCCCGCATCCGCAGCCACTGTATAACAATGCGGGTGATATGATCGGCGCAGTCAATATGCTGGTCGATATCACTGAGCTTAAGAACAAAGAAAGGGCCCTAATGGATAGCGAAACGAAATATCGTACGCTGGCAGCTTCCCTGAAGAGAAAAGTCCAGGAGGCGACGGAAGAACTGCGCAAAAGTGAAGACAAGTATCATAAGATGGTTGAACAGGTGGAGGACTATGCCATTATTTTACTGGACACGGATGGGATCGTCCGAAATTGGAATAAAGGAGCGGAAAAAATAAAAGGCTACAGCGAGGACGAGATCGTAGGAAGAAGTTTTCAGGAATTTTATCGATCGGAAGACTTGGAAAGTGGCCTTCCTCTAAGACTGCTGGAAGAGGCGCGGTCAAAAGGCAAAGCCATTCACGAAGGATGGAGACAACGAAAGGACGGTAGTTTATTTTGGGGCAGCATCGTCCTTACCGCATTGCACGACAGCCAGGGGCAGATCATCGGTTTTTCCAAAGTCACACGCGACCTTACCGCTAAAAAGCTATCAGAAGATAAAATGGAGCAATACATGGCACAGCTTGAGTTCCAGAATAAGGAACTGGAGCAGTTTGTATACGCTGCTAGCCATGATATGAAAGAGCCATTGCGAAAAATCCATCTTTACAATAGTTATATTGCGGACAACCCCGACAATGTGCTCGACGAAAGATCAAGGGAGTACTTTGCCAGGTCCGTTCAGGCTACAAAAAGAATGAGCGCCCTGATCGGGGACTTATTGGCATATTCAAAAGTTGCCGTCATAACCGAAAGCTATAAAACGGTCGATCTGAATATTATTGTCGACGAGATAGCGGCTTTTCATAAGGAAGATTTTGAACAAAATAGGATAACCCTTGAAAGAGACACGTTACCGGTCCTGAACGCGATCCCTTTTCAGATCAAGCAGCTCATGTCAAATGTGATCGATAACGCAGTCAAATACAAACAGCCTGGGAAAGATGGTCATATTCAAATTGGATACCATCTAGCCGATGGCAGAAAGCTTAAAAAGGCGACAAACCGATTTAAAAAATACCACAACATCACGGTAAAAGACAACGGGATAGGCTTTGAGCCCGCAGACGCCGCCAAGATCTTCGAAATATTTCAGCGATTGTCGGTCGGTTCAACTGCAAAAGGCACTGGTATAGGGCTTGCTATTTGTAAAAAGATCATACAGAATCACAATGGCTGGATAGAAGCCTCCGGTGAGCCTGGAAAAGGCGCAACTTTCATGATCTTCCTGCCGGTCGACTAGCGCCCATTCCCCGCCAGTGAAACCAACCTTTTTGCGAGATCGTGTACATCCTTGATGTTGTCAGGTTTGACAATATATTCCGTTGCTCCATTTTTCAAACATTCGTCCTTGAATTGTACAGCGCTCGAGCCGCTGAGAACGATTTTAGGGATAGACTTATAACGGTTGGCGGATTTTAGAGAGGACAACAACTGGGAACCGTTGAGTCCTGGCATATTATAGTCCAGTATGATTAGAGAAGGCAAATCATTATCAGGCTGTGAGCGTAAATACTCATAAGCAGAACGGCCATCGACAAATTTGTCCAGTTTTGCAGTTGGTTCCACCAATTTAATATGTTCCTCGATCAACTCGATGTCTTCGGGGTCATCGTCAGCCATCAAGATTTTTATGTGTGTGTAGGACATCGCCATTCTATTGCTATAAGTATACCAAAGCGCTACAAATATAGCAAAAATCATTCAACCAAATTTACTATTTTTACGCTCAATACATTGAGGGTCAATGTTATGGGTCAAGGTGATAAATTAAACAAATAAGCCGGCGGCTCTCATGGTCCTGTCCAAAAAGAGGTCCAATATACACTCCACAATACTGTCCAATTTTCGTAATTCATCAGGTTTAATAAAGTATTTATGTGCACCATCTCGGATGCATTCCTCCATATGAGCGGCGTTTCCCGAAGTACTTAAGACTAATTTTGCCATATCGTTATAGCGATGATCTAACTGGAGCAATCTTAAAAGCTCCGCTCCATTCAAAATGGGCATCTGATAATCAGTGATTAGCACGGTTGGTAAATTATCGACAGTACAGGCTTCGAGCAGGGAAAAAGCTTGTTGACCATCGGAAACACCGTGTACCTGAACCCTATTTTGTGGTGTCCGCAACTTTTCCGCCAGCATCTCCAAATCTTCCGGATCGTCGTCAACGATAAGAATATAAGGCATTTTTGCCATAAATTCCTTTTAAGTGTCGAAAAAATGAATTCAAAGTGAAAAGCGCGATCTTGCAATGGGGTACGGATGAGCCGAAACAGTCGGCAGAAATTGCATTATACTAATATACGATAAAACCCTGTTTTTTTGTGACCTATAATGAGCTCATTTTAGGGATTCGCAAATTCCCAGTTTACTAACTGGATTGATCCTGCTAAGTGGAATGCAAGTGTACAAAAAGTCTCAGGAACATCAGAGGAGGTCCGTACTATAAACTCGTATCTCAAGAACATGACAAGCTCGAATACTTCCACCTTGTCCTTTTTCATTTTCGCCAAAAGCCTTGTCCAACGTGTATATTATTTGGGCAGCCTGGACGGGGCACGAAAAAGATTGCTCCGGGAGATGCGCAGGTCTTTCAACTTGCCGCCACTGGATGCTCTCGCTCAAGCCTAGCACCGCATGGCGGTAAGTATAAAATACCCTTTGTCACCGGAGACATTCAGTTCGCGGCTTCTTCAGAATGTCTACAATATTTCTTTGGAACACTAATGAGCCGAAGTATTTTCAATTTTTTGTTGCTGGGATTTGAAAAACTATAAATATAGTTCTATCTTTAAACTATATTTATAGTTCAACATGAAAACCCTGACTAAAGCGGAAGAGCTAGTGATGCACGTGCTCTGGCGGCTCGGTAGTGGCTTGCTTATGGAGATCGTAGGAAGCATGCCGAATCCCCAGCCACATAAAAATACAGTCGCTACCATTCTCAAAACCCTGACCGAAAAGGGGTTCGTCAAAATAGAGAATATCGGGAGAATACATCGCTATCATCCTGCCATCTCAAAAGATCGCTACTCCAAGAAGACGTTAGCGCATATTGCCAAAGGATATTTCGAGGGCTCGTATAGTAATGTGGTCTCTTTCCTGGTGGATGAGAAACAACTTTCCATAAGCGATCTCGAGCTGTTGTTACGACAATTAAAGAAAAAATAAGGATTTATATGGACTTCCTATTTTCCTATCTTCTGAGATCGATCATTGTCGCCGGGGTCCTCACCGCATATTACTGGTGGGTTCTTCGTGACCGCAAGTTCCATCGCTACAACAGGTTCTTTTTACTGGCAATGCTGGCGCTGAGTCTGATCGTTCCTCTTATGCGGTTTGCCTTCTACAAGGTTGATGCGCCTTCCAATAAGGCCATCACCGGTCTGTTGGGATGCATCGGCCCTAATAGACCATCTGACAGATATGCATGGACTTTCACCTGGCCATCGATGTTGCTGGCAGCCGCCGGATCAGTCAGCCTATTTCTCCTGGCTCGCCTGCTGGGTAGAGTTGTCTGGGTCTACCGTCAACGATGCAGGTATCATTCTGTAAGAATGAACGGGCTTTATTTTATTGAAACCGATCTCGCAATGGCTCCTTTCTCGTTCTTCAATACTCTTTTCTGGAGAAAGGATATCCCGTTCGATAGTGAGAACGGTCAAAGGATCTTTCAGCATGAATACGCCCATATACGAGGTAAACATACCTATGACAAGCTCACTGTACAGGCATTGAGCTGCATCTTTTGGATCAATCCCTTCTACTGGATAATCCAAAAGGAACTTGAGCTGGTACATGAATATATCGCTGATAGCCGGTCGATCGGCGAAGGTAATGGCCCTTCGTTTGCCAGGATGCTTCTGCAGGTATATAATAAAGGACGCCACCTGGATCCGACGCACACTTTTTTTAGTTCATCCATAAAACGAAGATTAGCTATGATCACCACATCCGACAAAACATCTTTCTCCTATGGGAGAAGGATCCTGGTCCTGCCAGTCTTTCTGCTGGTATCAGCTCTATTCTCCTTCCATCTTGCCACTGCACAGGACAAAGAGCGTGACGAGCAGAAAGAACGAGCCGAAAAATTGGCGTTTGCCAACCGGTCACCAGAGGCGAAGGAGGCCGAAGCAAACGAACAAAGAGCCCGCGCACGACGCCAAGCCGAAGTCATCCTTAAGAATTTACCTTCCGCCCTCTACCTCGTCAATGGCACGGAGTGGTCCCGGGAAAGCATCCGGAAACTCGATCTCTCCCGGATCAAAGGTGTCCACAGCCTGTATATTGGGGCGGGACAAAAGGAAGACAACGAGCATGCTCAATCCCCCTGGGGAAAAGAAGCACTATCTAAGTACGGCGATCGCGCTAAAAACGGAATCGTTGAGTTTATTGCCGAGTAGGCTCGCAGCAAGGCGTGAGGACTACCTCATGCCTTGCCAGGTCTAAGGCCCTTGGTGCGCACAAAAAAGTCTACCACCTTCCAATGACGGGACACCCCAAGACGCTATAAGAATGGCGATCAGCAGAATGGCGGCATTTTGCGCCGGAGAGAAGATCGGAAAGCAACTCGTCTTCCTTGTGAATAAGAAGCAATTCGGCATATAGGCTAAAGAGTCTGCCGACTTCATTATTGCTGACCATTAGCTGTCGCTTATCCCTTTTTTGCAACCCCGCTAAGGTAGGCTTCGACCTTCCTGCGGTCGGGACCGTGCTCATTAATAGCGTCTTTGACCGTTTGATGGGATAAATGCGGATATTTCTATATTTTTGATCCCCCTTCTTACAAGAACCAGCCTCCTGCCCTTCGGGAAAAAGCGGTCGAGATCGCCAATGAACTGTTGCTGAACGGCACCGAAAAAAGGAATATATTAACCTTCCCCTGGCAATCATATTTAACGTTGCTGGATACTTGGTTTTCAAGCAAATTAGTACCGCTCCGCCGCTGGACCTTCATGTTTATGCCTGGACTTCTATTGGGAGCTGTGTCGACATTCTGTTTTACTCAGGCACTCAAATCCTGGAATCTCTCTACGGCTTACCCAATTCTTGCGGCGGGGCCATTGTGACAAGCCTTATTGCCCGACAGTTTCCTGGTAAAATGTTATTTTGTTTCTAATTAGGAGGTCAAAATAATTCTTCAATTTAACTAATTTCATTTTTACTTCGTCTGTTGAAAGAGAAAATGAAGGCAGTCGGACCCCTGGTGGAGTTTCAATTAGTTGCCGAGGGTTATGCCGGTGGTACGGTGAGGTGCCTTTACGACGCAGGGTTGGCAAAAAGGACGCAGCCGGTAGCGTTTCAGTTTCAACTCCTGAATGAGCCACCATGAATTGAGTGAGAGGGACGCTGATGTTTAATTTACCGTTGGGTAGTATGCCGGCATTTTTTTTACCCTTATTTATGATTCAGGAATAACTTTAGAATCAATTTTATCAAAATCATCGATATTAACTCCATAGTAACTAGAATCACGATTACTAAATTTTATTTTAACTTGTAGTATCACATTTTTCGCCAATTTGCCATACTTCTCGTTTAGCAATTTTAAATTTCGTCTATCTCCCAAAAAAATAATTTTATTTGAGTTTAATTGTTCAAGTTCTTGAATTTCTGATTTCATACCTTCGCCAAGATTTGAAAAATCAAAGTCAGCTATAACATATTTACTCGACTTAAGAAGATATTGAAATAACGAAAACCAATTGTATTCATCCGAATAAATCAGTAAACCAATAGGAAACTTGGTTTCGTCTGAAATAAAACCCATTGATATCACTGGATACCTTTTCCCAAAATAATGCATGATATCACTTGAATCCTTACCCTCTTTAAATCCATATTCGGAAACGAAATGAGTTGCTGCACCCTTAAAGTCTCTTAAATATAAAATATATGGTTGTTTGCCTTCAACTATTTCTTTAATAGTTTCATATTCTTTAAGCGCGTCAGCGAGTTGCCTTTCTTTTAAGAAAAAATGCGTGTTAATTTGCATGTCACTAAAACTCAAAAAAGAAAACACTAATGCGACCGCTCCAACTAGATAAGTTATGAAATTGACAAATTCAATTTCCGTTAAAACTATACAAATGATAAATGCTCCCATCGCTATAAGCCATCTTCTAGTAAAACGGGGATCTACTTTTTGACCTTCTACTTTTTTTTTATTTAGTTCCTGCTGTAAGCCATTTATCAACTTTTTATAATCTTCGACGCTTAGCATGATAAGGAAATAATTTAGAAGTTATTTTTCTAAAGGAGCGGCTTTAATGATGCATCGCTTTTAAAAGGCCAAGTCGCCGTGTCCTTAACTAGCGTTGGATACGGCGTCAGGGTGCTCTGACCCAGATATCCTTACCACGTGGCATCATGAATGGAACCAGCAGTGCCTACCTACCCACAATTCGTCTATGCAGTTTGGCTTACTCAATACTGCTATAATGCCACGAGATTACTAAAATTTGAAGAAATAACTGACGGGTTTTTTCACTAATGTCGTTGATTTAAGCAAGAAAAGGTGTTTTGACGGTGGTGCCTGTATTGATAATGAAGTAATTTGTAATGGGTATACAAGGAGGGGCGGCGTGATCGCCGAAAACCATTAGAAGACTACCGGATCAAAGTCACCTAAAGATAAAATTTGGATGCTGACAGGCCAGGGAAAGCGATTGGGCACATGGCTTTTGGGAGGGAGTCTGACTAGCGGGTTGGATCAATTTGAGGCCAATAAAAATGCTGTCATAAAGAGATTTTAGCCCGGCGGTAGTAATAAAATTGCTATCTTTATTCGAGTTCTTTGGATGAATACAACTTTGATCAGATGAATGAACCATTAGCGACCTAAAAATATGCATGACGGCAAACGCCCCTATTTACGCGGCTTTTGCGGTAAGGTTCGAATCTCTTACTCTCCGCAAACTCAAATCCAATTTTGCCCAGCCTTTGGCTGGGCATTTTTTATTTCCCGGCCGCGGGCCGGCTTAGATTCACACCGTCCGGCACCGGCATTAATTAAAACAAGGGTAGGGCTTGTACTCTATACGTTGAAGAACAAGATCATTCCGCTTTGATTTTCCGGCCCGCCGGGAGGAAACGACCGACCCGAGGCCTATATTTGCGACATGAAAGCAATTGCCATATTATTCTTTCCGGGCCTGATGCTGGCTTCAGCGGTAACCGTGCG
>Ga0207695_10006697_pt1 | contig 14863 bp, 11 predicted proteins | sample KBSC54metaG_FD_184354 | JGI IMG/M metagenome (GOLD analysis project Ga0207695, IMG submission 184354) | Corn rhizosphere microbial communities from Kellogg Biological Station, Michigan, USA - KBS C5-4 metaG (SPAdes) (version 2) | ecosystem: Host-associated > Plants > Roots > Rhizosphere > Soil... | reverse complement strand
CTTCTTCGACACATAGCCGCTACGCTTCTCGCACTCGTCATCTCCGCAGCGCATGCTCAACAAACCCCAGCCGCTCCAGCCCAGAAACCCAAGCCCGTCCAGACCGAACAGCAAGGCGGCATGGGCGGCATCTCCTCCGCCGGAACCTTCGCCCCCGTCTACGACGAAAACAAACGCCCCATCACCGCCGGCGGCACTGTCGACAAGGGCACCATAGTTTTCGAAGACGCCACCAAGGCCTCCGGTCTCAGCACATGGCAGCACGTCATGGGCACAAAGCAGAAGAAGTACATCCTCGAAACCGACGGCTCCGGCGTCGGCCTCATCGACTACGACAACGACGGATGGCTCGACATCTATCTCGTCAATGGTTCCACCTTCGACGCCCTCTCCGGCAAAGCCACTCCGCCTCACGCCGCTCTCTTCCACAACAACCACGACGGCACGTTCACCGATGTCGCAGCCAAGGCAGGCGTGCAGAACGACCGCTGGGGTTTCGGCGTAGCCATCGCTGACTACGACAACGACGGCTGGCCCGACATCTTCGTCGGCAACTTCGGCCACAACCGCCTTTACCGCAACAACCACAACGGCACATTCACCGACGTCGCCGAAAAAGCCGGCGTCACCCTCGGCAACTGGTCTGACGGCGCAACCTGGGGAGACTACGATGGCGACGGACGCCTCGATCTCTTCATCTCCGGCTACGTGCACTATGACCTGGAACATCAGCCCGAGTCGCTTAGCACTGGCGGCGTTGCCTTCTCCTTCTGCCAGCTTCACGGCATCCCAGTCATGTGCGGACCTCGCGGCTTACCCGGCGAAGGCGATCATCTCTTCCATCAGAATGCCGACGGCACCTTCACCGACGTCAGCGTCAAAGCCGGTGTCTCCGATCCCGGCCACTACTACGGCTTCACCGCCACCTTTGTCGACGTCAACAACGACGGTCGCCCCGACCTCCTCGTCGCCAACGACTCCAACCCCAACTACCTCTACCTCAACAAAGGCGACGGCACCTTCGAAGACCGCAGCTATGTCTCAGGCTTCGCGCTCAACAACGACGGCCGCGAAATCGCCTCCATGGGCCTCGGCGTGGGAGACTACGACAACGACGGCCGCGTCGACCTCGTCGTCACTGACTTCTCCGACGACTACAAGACGCTCTATCACAATGACGGCGACGCGAGCTTTACCGAGGTAGGGAGCGAAGCCGGCATCGCACAGGTCCCCGTTCCCTTCGTCGGCTGGGGCGTCGGCTTCCCGGACTTCGACAACGATGGCTGGAAAGACATCATGATGATCAACGGCCACGTCTACCCGCAGGTCGACGAACACGACTGGGGCACCACCTTCGCCCAGCGTCCAATCCTCTTCCGCAATCTCCCCAGCGCAACGGATAAACGCCGCAAGTTCGAATACATTCCCGCCGTCAAAGGCTCTGGTCTAGCGACGCTCACCTCCGGACGCGGTGCTGCATTCGGCGATCTCTTCAACAACGGCAAGATCGACGTAGTCATCAACCCGATCGACGGCCCGCCCGTCCTGCTCAAGAACGTCGATCCCGATCAGCACCACTGGATCGAACTCACGCTCATCGGCGGCACCAATCCTGCAAACGGCAAGTCGAGCCCACGTGACGCCATTGGCGCCACCGTCTACCTCACGGCCAACGGAATTCGGCAGAGAGAAGACGTCATGAGTGGCGGAAGCTATATCTCCTCCAACGACCAGCGTCCTCACTTCGGCCTCGGCGATGCCACCGACGCTGGAACCACGGAAATTCACTGGCCCTCCGGCGCAGTCGAATCCGTCAAGCTCCCCGCCATAGACCGCATCTTCACCATCACCGAAGGCAAAGGCATCACCAGCGTTCTCTGCGAAAGCCAACCCTGCACCACCAAGCCGCGCCAAATGGCGCCTCGCGTAACCCGACCCAGCCACAAATAGCCTGAATCTCAAATCGGCGACGACGCACAAACAATGCCGAGTGTCATCCCGAGCGACCAACGGGAGCCGAGGGACCCGCAGTTCCTTTTCGCCTTCACACCGCAACACAACGGGACCAGGATTTGGGCAAACGCAGGGAAGAGCAGCCAGGTCCCGAAAAAGCTGATTTCAACTTGAGCTCGGCTTCAGCCCGAGAACGATCTGCGAGCCTTCTCACCGAAGCCGGCACCGCCGGGTGGACTCCACCGCGCCCTTAATCAAATCCACCCGGCGTCGCGTCCGGTTGGTATTGCGGTAATCCCGGCTGCTCCAGAGTCTGAAGCCGTGGATCCCGCGTTGCCGGTGATCTCTCTAGAACACTCCCGCCAGAAAGCTCTCCGTCTGGTGTTCCTTGCGGTGAATCGCGCCGCTCTCCGCAAGCACCGCCGGCGACAACGTGATCACCGGGCAGTGCGAGTGCGCCAACACCTTGTACACAATTCCATGCCGCGCGATTGCGGCAAATGCCGAAGCCCCATGCGCGCCAAGGATGATCAGATCCGCCTGCTGTGCCCGGCTCTGATAGAGCAGTTCCTCCGTCGGATCGCCCGGAACCACGATGGTCTGAATCGAGATTTGCTCCCGCACTTCCGTCGGGATCAGGCAAAGCAGATCAGACTCGATCTCCTCAATCGTTCGCCCAGCCAGAACCTGCGCTCTCTCCTGGGGCCGAATCACGTGCTGCAGAATCAACCGCGCATCGTGTTGCAGCGCCACCTCAGCCGCAAACGTCGCAATCACGTAGCTGCTCTCGATCAGGCTCACAGCACAGAGAATGGTCCGCGTCGCAAAGTTTCGATAAGCCCCGTCCACAACCTCCGGCCCGATCGTGAACACCGGAACACGAGCGCTGCGCAGCACTGCCTCCGCCACTGACCCCACCAGCAACTTCCCGATTGGCCCCGGCGAATGCGTGCCCATCACGATCCTGTCGATTGGCCGCTGCCTCAGATACTCAAGAATCTGGTCCGCCGGAAGCCCCGGACGCACCACCACCTCGCACTTGATTCCAGCATCACGCGCGCGCTGCGCCAGAGGCTCGAGATGCTTGACCTCCGCCCGCGCCGCCGCTGCGTAATCGTAGTAGCGAATTCCGGAAGTCTCCGATGCTGCCACCACAAGCGTGTCATACGCATGAAACAGAATCAGATCGGCAGCGGACGCACGCGCCTCTGCGAGCGCAAAATTGAACGCTCGCTCGTTTGCGGGAATCTCCGTCGCAAACAGAATCGTGGAAGGCTTGCTCCAACCCGGCTTGTTGGCCATGGGAAACCTCCTTCAGGTGCTCAAAAATGTTAGGCTGCGGGAACTCGCCAGGCAGTGCCGTGGACCACAGAAAAGGGTGATTTAGATCACACCACTTACGTCTGAGCCTGACAGGGTAAAGAGCGTCTATCCTCAACCCGACTCCACCAGTTCAGATCGCGCGAGGACCCCTCGTTTGCCTTGGATTGTGGACCCATACCAATTATTTGTCCAGCTGGGAGACGCTTAGCTCCATGAATATTCGTCGCGATTTGGTGATCTGAATCACTGATCGCCTCACTTCCATAGTGGTCTCCTGAATGCGACCCGGGGCGTTCTCCTGCTAATTTCTGAGCCACCCTGTGGAGGTTGGAGGCCGTACATGCAACAACCAATGCACCACATACCCGCCCGCGGCGGGATCAACTACGACGAAGCGCCGTTCCTCGCCATCTGGGAAGTCACACAATCCTGTGATCTTGCCTGCAAGCACTGCCGCGCTGCCGCCCAGCCGATCGCGCATCCCGATCAGCTCTCCACCGCTGAAGGCAAAGCCCTCATCGATCAGATCGCCGACATGCACGTCCCGATCTTCGTTTTCACCGGCGGCGATCCCCTCAAGCGCCCCGATCTCTACGAACTCATCCGCTATTGCGACGAAAAAGGCGTCAAGGTCGCCGTCACTCCCAGCGCCACCCCGCTCCTCACGCGCGATGCCATCTTCAAGATGAAAGAAGCCGGCGTCGTCCGCCTCGGCATTTCGCTCGACGGATCGTCGCCCGAGATTCACGACGCCTTCCGCGGACTCCCGGGCGCATGGGCCCGCACCATCCAGGCGGTAGAGTGGGCCGGCGAAGCAGGCCTGCCCATCCAGGTCCACACCACCATCAGCCGCCACAATGCCCAGGACCTGGATAATCTCTGCGCCCTCTTCGAAAAGCTCAACATCGTCATGTGGAACGTCTTCTTCCTCGTTCCCGTCGGACGCGGCCAGCTCAACGACCTGCTCAGCGGCGAGGAATTCGAGCAGGTCTTCGGAAAAATTTATGAGCTCTCCAACCGCGTCAGCTTCCAGATCAAGACCACAGAAGCCATGCACTACCGCCGCTACCTCCTCCAGCACAACCTCGAGGAAAAGAAGATGGGCCACGGACATCCCGGCTCACACCCAGGCTCGGTTGTACGTGAGTACGGGGCCCCCGCGGACAGGTCTTCGTCCGTGGGGACAGAATACGAACCCGGCGCCCCCGAAGCCGACGCTCAGACCCGCACCAAAAACTGGATGACCCGCCGAGTCAACGACGGCAAAGGCTTCCTTTTCGTCTCGCACGTGGGCAACGTCTATCCCAGCGGATTCCTGCCCATTCATGCAGGCAACATCCGCGAAGACTCGCTCTCCAACATCTACCAGAACGCCCCCATCTTCAAAGCACTCCGCGATACCAGCCTTCTCAAGGGCAAGTGCGGCGCATGCGAATACAAGGAGATCTGCGGCGGTTCACGGGCCCGCGCCTACGCCATCACCGGCGACCCGCTCTCACAGGAATCCTGCTGCATCTACCAGCCCAGGAACTGGATCCCCACCGACACACCCGCCGTCTGCCAGCCCGAATTCACGGGACCTCTCGTGAACCTTTAGCGCACCTAGCAAGGTGAAACTTCCTGGGTGCCCACGCTCGCCGCATTTGCACTCGCGGCGAGCTGGGCGATACCAAGCTTTCCCACCAGCTGTGAACTACGAACTATGAACTGATTACTCACCCATCACTGATCACTTTTCGGGTGGTGCATCTCCGCTTCCATCGCATCCAGCTTCGACTTCTGCTCCTCGGTGAGGAACTCCCGGAATTGCTTGTCCGCCTTCATAAACGCAGCATGCGTTTTGGCCATCGTCTCATCGTGCGTCAGATTCTTATCGTCCGCGGTCTTCTGCATCTCCTCCTGCATCTCAGCGATGATCGGGCGCGCTTTGTTCTGTTGTTCATCGGTCAGGTCGAGCTTCTGCGCCAGCATGTGCAGGTGGTCGTCCACACTCGGCATGGCATGCGGCGCCGCGGCCGGAGCTTCAGCTTGTTGAGCAAATCCGGATTGCAACGCGGGCAGTGCCAACGCTACTGCGGCCGCAAGAACAATCGCTCGTCTTCGATTCATGATCTGTTCTCCTCTTTTGATTTTCTCGATCGGGGAATTGCGGTTCAGGCCTATGATTCGGACTGTACCCGCGATTTCCGGCCGCGTCGAGAGCCCGTCGCGCGTTGCTGAACAAAAAGGCCACCGATGTCCAGAAACATGCGAAAGAAGGATAATCCGCCTCTGGCTCTCGGCGAGAAACTTCGTCGCCCGACCGGCACGATGTCCTCCATCGAGCCTCTCTCCATGCGCGACGACGACGCCCGCGTCCGCCGCACGCGCATGCAGCTTGGCACCGCCTTCCTGAACCTCATCATGGAGAAGCCAGTTCGCGACGTGACCGTGCAGGATGTTCTCGACCGCTCCGGTGTTGGCCGCTCCACCTTCTATCTTCACTATCGCGACATCGCCGACCTGCTCCTCAGCCAGCTCGAAATGTTCTGTGAAGCCATGAGCACCTCGCTCAGCAATCAGAAGGACAAGTCACACCGCGTCGCGCCCGTCGCAGAACTCTTCGCGCATATCGGAAACCAGAACAAGCTATACCGCGTTCTCGCCGACTCCGGTCACGTCAAAGACTTCTACGAACTCGCCGAAGGTCACTTCGCTCGCGGGATCGAGCGTCGACTCATCGAGTCCGGCCGCCTCACGAACATTCCGCCCCGCGAACTTGCCGCTCGCGCCACCGCCCTCTCCGGCAGCATGCTCGCACTCCTCCGCTGGTGGCTCGACCGCGGCGAAAAGGAGACGCCCATGCAAATGGACAAGCTCTTCCACCAGCTAGTCTGGCCAAATCCCTGACCCTTGGTCTCGGAGCGTCTCACTCTCTGCTCACGATGACTTGTGGTCAATAGTCCCTAGTCCCTGGTTCTTAGTGTCTCTGGTCTCATGGCTCTGATCTTCTAATCCCTGTTCCCGTTCCCTATTCCCTGTTCCCGTTCCCTATTCCCTGTTCCCTATTCCCTGTTCCCTATTCCCTGTTCCCTGATCCCTGTTCTTTGCTACTCTCCCGCCATGCCCACAAGAACAGGCTGTCTGGCCGGATGCCTGACCAAGCTCCTCGTGTGGTCCGTCATTCTTGCGGCCGCCATCTACGCGTTCACCGTCGCGCTCAACCCATGGTCGCTTCACATCGGAGGCCGCTCGACGCCCATGCTCAACTGGCACGGCTCCGGAACCGTCATTGGCAAAGGCGGCAAATCTTACCCACTCTATATCTCCTTTTGGCCCGGCCGGCCCGGTGGATCCCACCTCGGAGGCCGGCGCGAAGGCAAGACCGTCAGCGCACGTCTCGATGGAAACGCCTGGATCTGCACCGCACCCGGCCAACTCCGCCGGCTCGATCTCAGCGGCACGATGTACGGCGGCTACACCAGCTCCGACGCAAGCCTCTTCGACTTCCGCCTCATCGACTACACAAAACCATTCACCATGCGCAGACCCAATCGCGGCTTCTTTGATCTCGCAGGTTCCTTCCATGGCCAGCAATTCGTCCTCGATCGCCCCAACGAACAAGGCATCCCCTTCGACAAGTCCCTCTTCCTGGACAACGCGACCTCCACCCTCGACTGGTCCACCTACAACGACTTCGTGTACGCCTGCAAGAACGGCCCGACGAGATGATGCTGGCCCGATCACCCTCCTATCTAAATACCTGTGTTTGACCACCATCATCTGCGGAATTAGTTGTTGCAACGAATATCTTCCTCGCGCATCTACTACCTGTACGCTAAGAACCAGCGTCGGAGGTCCACCATGTCGCTTCGTGCCGTCAAAGACATTCTCGAAACCAAATCCACCATTGAAGGAGCAGGCGTTAAGCTCCAGCGCGCCTTCGGTTTCGGCAAAACCAAGGAATTCGATCCCTTCCTGCTCTTCGACGACTTCCGCAACGAGAGGCCTGAAGACTACATCGCCGGATTCCCCTGGCACCCGCACCGTGGCATCGAAACCATCACCTATGTGCTCGCCGGCGAAGTCGCACACGGCGACTCCCTTGGCAACAAGGGCCGCATGACCGCAGGCGACGTCCAGTGGATGACCGCCGGCAGCGGCATCCTCCACCAGGAGATGCCTAAAGGCGACCCCAACGGCCGCATGCACGGATTCCAGCTCTGGGCTAACCTGCCCGCCTCGCTCAAGATGACCGACCCGCGCTACCAGGACATCCCTTCGGCCGAGATCCCCGAAGTCACTGAGGACGATGGAACGAAAGCCCGCATCATCGTCGGAGAATTCTGGGGCAAGCGCGGTCCCGTTGAAGGAGTAGCCGCCGATCCCAACTATGTCGATATCTCCGTGCCGCCCAACAAGCTGCGCAGAATCAAAGTCGACGTGACCCGCAACGCCTTCGCCTACGTCTTCGCAGGCAGCGGCGCCTTCCGCGACGCCTCCGACCCGCGAGCCGTGCTCACCGAGTCAGCCGTTGACCCCAACGCTCCGGCAAAGTACGACGCGAAAAACCACTCGCTCGTCCTCTTCGACCGTGGCGACGAGATCGCAGTGCAGGCCGGCCCGGAAGGAATTCGCTTCCTGCTCGTCTCCGGCAAGCCGCTCGAGGAGCCCGTTGCGTGGTACGGCCCCATCGTGATGAACACTCAGGCCGAGTTGCAAACCGCCATGCGCGAACTTCAGACCGGCAAGTTCATCAAGCACCAGTAAAGCCGTTGATCAATTTGGGTGCCCCAGGTCTCCCGTCGTTGGAGATCTGGGATTCATCTCTTCTCATCGCCAGGTGCCCCCGGATTGTCATGAGCGAAGGCGAAATGCCCTGGCAATTGGGGACCGGCGATGTTCACTTCATTTAACCGCCAGCGCCCTCTCCACAATCTCCCTTGCTTGCGGCGACTTCATCCAGGCTCCCGCCACCTGCTTCGTGGCTACATTCAGCCTGTTCCACATATTTGTGCTCGTGATACTCAGCAGCAAAGCCGACAGCTGTTTTTCGTCGAAGTGCCGCGCCGCTTCATCCCACACCGCATCCGGAACCGGGTCCTCCCGATCGCTCAATCGCGTCACCGCCTCCGCCAGTGCGAGCGCCGCACGCTCCGCATCCGTAAAGTACGGAGCATCCCGCCACGCGGCCACAGCAAACGCGCGCTCGTCGATCCCGCCGCTCTTCTTCAGTCGGTGCCAATCCATATCTGCGCACACACTGCATCCAATAATCTGGCTTGCACGCAGGTGAACAAGTTGGCGCACCTCTTGCGACAGTCCGCAGCACTCCGCAAGCTTGCCAACCGCTTGCAGCGCCTCCATGGCTCCGGGGACAATCATTGCTGGATGAGTCATTCTGGGTTCCATCGGTCTTCTCCTTGTCACATCGTTGATTTGTCGTTCGTCAACCTCATGACGAATGCAATCGAGCAAATGTGACACATGACCGAATCTCAACTTCTCGCTGAACGTTTCGAACAGAATCGCGACCACCTACGGGCCGCCGCTTTCCGCATCCTCGGCTCCCTCGCCGAGGCCGACGACGCCGTTCAGGAAGCCTGGCTGCGCCTCAGCCGCAGCAAAGCCAAATCTATCGACAACCTCGGCGGATGGCTCACAACCGTCGTTGCCCGTGTCTGCCTCGACATGCTCCGCGCCCGCAACTCCCGCCGTGAAGACGAGTTGGATGAAGAGTCAACCAGCCATCCTCCGAAATCACCCGCCAGTTCCAATCCCGAACAGGAAGCCCTCCTCGCCGACTCTGTCGGCATCGCGGTGATGGTCGTCCTCGAGCGCCTCGCTCCGGCCGAACGGCTCGCCTTCGTGCTGCACGACATGTTTGATCTCTCGTTCGACGAGATCTCCTCCATTATCGGCCGCTCTCCCGTCGCCACGCGCCACCTCGCAAGCCGCGCGCGCAAACGCGTTCGCGGGGGCGCCCGCGCAACATCCGCGGTTTCAGGGCAACGAAGGCTTGTAGATGCATTTCTTGCAGCGCTGCGTGCCGGAGATTTCAACGCGCTGGTTTTCGTCCTCGATCCCAACCTCGTCGTTCGCGCCGATTCCGCCGCCACCACACCCGCTCTGCCGACCGAAATTCGCGGTGCGGAGTTCTGGGCCCGCCATGCCATCAAGACAGCTCAGGGCGCCAGAGCAGCTCGAACAGCTCTTATCAATGGTTCCGTCGGTCTGGTCATCGCGCCTCGCGGACATCTTTTCCGCATCATGCGCTTCACGTTTGCCAAAGAAAAAATTAGCGAGATCGAAGTCATCGGCGACCGCACAACCCTCGCCAACCTCGATCTCGCGCTCATGAACCAATGATTGATGGCCATTACCAAAGCCAGCCCGGCACACAGGACAGTCTCTATTTGTTTTCTGATCACTGAACACTGATCACTGATCACTGCTGGCTACTTCAGCGACCGTGGATCCGACCTGTTCACAGGCGACTTGCTGTTCAGCAGTGACACCAACTCCCGCGCACTCGCCGGAACTCCCACCCTTCCCTCGCGAATGATCTCCTTCGCGCTCAGCTTCTTTCCATACAGATTCTCGTTCGCTCCGCCGTCCGACCGCAGAGTCGAGCCTTCCAAGGACACGCCGGCAAACAGCCCCTTGTTCCGCGAGTACGACAGAATCTCCGCATTCATCACAATGTCCGTGGCACCCTCAGCCGTTCGTCCCTTCGGACCTGCGGCCGCCGAAGCATCTGCGCCCAGTTTTACTTTGCTCGTCAAGAGCGACTCCGCGCCCTTCACATTCATCACCAGCAGCACGAAATCGGTCGCCTGACCGCCAAGCTGGAATCCGATGCTCAGCCCTTCCAGCGCATACATCGCCGGAGCGCCCCACCTGCCGGTGAAATGTGCTCCGCCGCGGCACACCATGACACCGCGTCCGTAGCTTCCCCCAACTCCAAACGCCGCCTTCTTCACCGAAGGCAGGATCACCACGCACTCCGCCTTGTTCAACAGATCCTGCGGAATGTCATCTGGAACATTCAGGATCTCCTTCAACACCGTGCCTGCTTCCTTCACGCGATCCGCCTCGCGCTCATCGTTCGCGGCAAACACCGGCGTTGCCATCAACATTAGGACCGCACATACCATCAATTTCTTCACGGAGGAACCTCCTCGAATCAAAATTAAAGCTAAAATCCGGGAATCGGCTCAATTGTACGACGCGGGACGAGTATGGAGACTCGCTCAGCTTTAACTGCCGCAGATGCCAATTCCCGGCATCCCATGTGCTACTCTCTCCGCGATCAAAGAAAGGTATGTCCGGCCATGACCAAGCGGCTCGCTTACACCTTTGCGTTCCTAATCGCCTTCATCCCGTCCATCGCACTTTCCCAGTTCCCAGGCCTGTCCGCGTCCAAACACTACGCTTGGTCCGACAAGTCCCTCTCTCCTGATGCCCGCGCCGACCTGGTTGTCAAGGAGATGACTCTGGATGAAAAAATTCAGCTTCTGCACGGCCCCGGCTGGGGCGCAATCATGAGCGGCGCGCCTGAATCCGGCCCCCTCACCCGCGCCATCGCGGTACTCGGATTTATTCCCGGCATCCCTCGCCTCGGCGTTCCAGATCTGCAGATGACCGATTCAAATCAGGGCGTCTCCATGGCTGGTTCGAAAGGACGCTATGCAACTGCCCTCCCATCCGACGAAGCCATGGCCGCCGCATGGGATCCAGCGCTTTCCTACGAAATCGGCACCATGATCGGCCACGAAGTTCGCGCTCTCGGATTCAACATGTCCCTCGGCTCCGGCATCAACCTCATCCGCGAATCGCGCAATGGCCGCACCTTCGAGTACAAAGGCGAGGACCCCCTCCTCGCCGGAACCCTCGCCGGCCAGGAGCTCAAAGCCGAAAAAGCGCTCCACCTCATCACCGACCTCAAGCACTACGCCGTCAACGATCAGGACGCCGGACGCATCGTCGTCAACTCCATCATCAGCAAACGCGCCATGCAGGAGAGCGATCTCCTCGCCTTCCAGATCGCCCTGCGCGACTCCGACGCAGGCGCCTTCATGTGCTCCTACAACCGCATCAACGGCACTTACGCCTGCGAGAATCCCTACACCCTCACCGAAGTTCTCAAAAAGCAGTTCGGCTTCAAGGGCTTCGTCGTCTCCGACTGGGGCGGCACTCAGAGCACCGTCAACGCAGCAAAAGCCGGTCTCGATATGGAGATGCCCGGCAACGACTCCTTCGGCGCGCCGCTCAAAACAGCCGTCGAATCAGGCGAAGTCTCCATGGGCCGCCTTGACGAGATGGTTCACCGCATCCTCCGCACCGAGTTCGACTCCGGCATCTTCGACGACCCGCCGCAACAGGATTCTCCCGACATTCTCAAAGGTCTCGAAGTCGCACAGAAGACCGAAGAGCACGGCATCGTTCTCCTGAAGAACTCCGCAAGCCAGCTCCCGCTGAACGCCGCCTCCATCAAGTCAATCGCCATAATTGGAGGCCATGCCGATGCCGGCGTTCTCTCCGGCGGCGGGTCGTCCCAGGTCTCGCCCGCCGGCGGCAACGCCGTTCCGCCTCCGCCCGAGATAGCTCGCAATCCGCTCGCGTTTTTCCTCTTGCCCGTCTATCACCGCTCCATCCCGCTAAAAGGCATCGAATCCAAAGCTCCGCGCGCCGCAGTCAAGTTCGATCCCGGCACCGACCCTGCAGCGGCAGCCGCGCTCGCCAAATCCTCAGACGTAGCCATCGTCTTCGCAACCCAACACGAGTCCGAAGGCATGGACCTCAAGAACCTCTCTCTTCCCGACAAGCAGGACGCGCTCATCGAAGCCGTTGCTGCAGCGAATCCTCACACCATTGTTGTCATCGAATCCGGCGGCGCTGTCCTTATGCCATGGCTCGACAGAGTCTCAGCCGTCGTCGAAGCCTGGTATCCCGGAATCCGGGGCTCTGAAGCCATCGCCAACGTTCTCTTCGGCGACGTGAACCCCTCCGGCAAACTCCCCATAACCTTCCCGAAGTCCGAAGCCGATCTGCCTCATCCCACTCACGCCGATCCGCCCAAGGCAGACGCAACGCATGTCGTTCCCAGACTTCCCGGTGCGCCGGGCCCGATCGGCATGATGATGGGTATCGCTCCGCCATTCGACGTCAACTACGACGAAGGCCTCAAGGTCGGCTACAAGTGGTACGACGCCGAAAAGAAACCCGTGCTCTTCCCCTTCGGATTCGGCCTGTCCTATACCACTTACGCCTACTCAGGCCTGAAGGTCACGCCCGGTGACTCTGCCGAAGTTTCCTTCACCGTCAAGAACACCGGCAAACGTGCCGGAAGCGAAATCGCCCAGGTCTATGCCTCGCTCCCCGACTCCGCTGGCGAGCCACCCAATCGCCTGGTCGGCTGGACGAGAATCGACCTTGCCCCCGGCGAATCAAAACAAGTCTCCGTCCCCGTCAGCCGCGAACGCCTCCAAATCTTCGACGAAACATCCGACTCATGGAAGCTAGTCCCCGGCCAATACGTCATCCGCGCAGGCCCCTCCTCCCGCGACCTGCCCCTCCAGCAATCCCTCACCTTCTAATTCGACTTACGTGCACGGTGCCCCACGCTGAATCTTCCGACAGGACGATTCAGCGTGGGAACTAAAACTACGAACTGCGAACTAGGAACTGCGAACTGGCAACTGGCGGCTGGCCACTGGCAGTGGCACCTAGTACTCTTGCCTCAGAGGACCTCATGCCCCTACTGCTCCTCGCCATTCTGATCGGCATCATCGCCGGTCTCCGCTCCATGACCGCTCCCGCCGTCGTCAGCTGGGCCGCCCGCCTCGGCTGGATCCACCTGGACTCAAGCTGGCTCGCCTTCTTCGGCTACGCCTGGACTCCATGGGTCCTGAGCATCTGCGCCGTCGGCGAACTCGTCGTCGACAAGCTCCCCTCCACCCCCAGCCGCAAAGCGCCGCCCTCCTTTGCTTTCCGCATCGTCTCCGGCGCCATCTCCGGCGCGGCCATCGGAATCTCCCGCGGCTCGTTGATCATGGGCCTGATCGGCGGCGCTATCGGTGCAGTCATCGGCACTCTTGGCGGGGCCGCAGTACGCTCCGTCCTCGCCCGCAAGTTCGGCAGAGACCTTCCAGCCGCCCTCCTCGAAGACGCGGTCGCCGTCATTGGCGCGATCCTCATCCTCAAAGCCGCCGCATAAATCCAAACGCGGCATCCTCACCGTCGACGCCATTCCCCAGTCAGGAGCAGTATGACGACCCAAGACTACGACGCCATCATCATCGGCTCCGGACAGGCAGGCCCCTTCCTCGCCGTCCGCCTCGCCGCTGCCAGCAAAAAAGTCGCCCTCATTGAGCGCAAAGTCCTCGGCGGCACCTGCGTCAACACCGGCTGCACTCCCACCAAAGCCATGGTCGCCTGCGCTAAAGTCGCGCACACCGCCAGCGAAGCTGCGAAGTACGGCGTTCACCTTTCCGGCGACATCTCCATCAACCTGGCCGAAATCAAATCCCGCAACGACCAGATCGTGCAGAACTCCCGCGACAGCCTCCGCAAAATGCTCGACAACGCAAAGGGCTGCACCGTCCTCTACGGCCAGGCAAAATTTACCTCGCCCCACGAAGTTCAGATCAACGACCAGACCCTCCACGCCGATCAGATCTTCATCAACGTCGGCGGTCGCGCCGCTACTCCCGACCTCCCCGGCCTCAAAGACATTCCTTATCTCACCAACTCCACCCTCCTCCAGCTCACCGAACTCCCGCGCCACCTCATCGTCGTCGGTGGCGGCGCCGTTGGCGTCGAATTCGCCCAGATCTTCCGCCGCCTCGGCAGTGAAGTCACGCTCGTCGAAATGAAACCCGCTCTCGTCCATCGCGAAGACGCCGCCGCCTCAAAACTGATGAGCGAACTTCTCGAGCAGGAAGGCATTCATCTCCGCCTCAATTCCGAGTGTGTATCCTTCTCGCCTCTGCCTGACGGCGTCTGCGTTCATGTCAGCTGCAAATCCGATTCGCCCGAAGTCCACGGCTCCCACGTCCTCCTCGCCATGGGCCGCATCCCCAACACCAGCGATCTCGGCCTCGACGCGGCAGGCGTCCGCACCGACCCGCAAGGCTTCATCCCCGTCGACGATCAGCTCCGCACCAATGTCCCGCACATCTTCGCCCTCGGCGACTGCAACCGCCGCGGCGCATTCACCCACACCTCCTACAACGACTTCGAAATCGTCGCCGACAATCTGCTCGACGGCGCATCGCGCCGCGTCTCCGACAGGATCCCCGTTCGCGCCACCTACTCCGATCCGCCTCTCGCCCAGGTCGGCCTCACCGAAGAAGAAGCCCGCGCCACCGGCCGCGAACTCCTCATCGCCACCCGTCCCATGCGCTCCGTCGCCCGCGCCATCGAGAAAGGCGAGACCTTCGGATTCATGAAAGCGCTCGTCGACGCACAAACAAAGCGCATCCTCGGCGCCACCATCTTCGGCGTCGGCGGAGACGAAGCCATCCACTGCATCCTCTCCACCATGTACGCCGACCAGCCCTTCACCACGCTCACCCACTCCGTGCATATCCATCCCACCGTCGCC
>Ga0207695_10006696_pt1 | contig 14863 bp, 16 predicted proteins | sample KBSC54metaG_FD_184354 | JGI IMG/M metagenome (GOLD analysis project Ga0207695, IMG submission 184354) | Corn rhizosphere microbial communities from Kellogg Biological Station, Michigan, USA - KBS C5-4 metaG (SPAdes) (version 2) | ecosystem: Host-associated > Plants > Roots > Rhizosphere > Soil... | reverse complement strand
CGAACGGCCTGACCGGAATTCGACAAGTCCCCGGAAGAAATCGAGCCGCGCCCCGCTACCGCAATGGTTTAACCATCGGCACGCAGGCGATGCTCACGCCCAGGCCCGACCGGTAAATGGACTGCCCCTCCCCCGAGAAACCCAACGCCCGATAAAACGGGGCGGCATTCAAAGTCGACTCCAGCTGGATCTCGCCCAGGCCAGCCTCCACCGCCAGGCGCTCCAGATACTCGACCAGCGCGCGGCCGACACCTTGGCCCATATAGGTGGGCAGCACGAATACTGCATCGATCCTGCCGCTTGCCAGATCGATCATCCCGGTCCCGACCACGACGCCGTCAACCGTGGCCACGTAGAACGCCTCGGCGACCCGCCGGGCGAACGCCTCGGACATCGTCCCTGCCGTCCAGATATCCAGATCGGCCTGCGGATAATGCCCGCGGCAATGCTCCCGAATCGCCTCGCGGCGAATGGCGAAGCTGGTCGCCGCATCGTCGATGCCGGCCTTTCTGATATGCACCGTGGTCATCGCTTTATCCGTCATCAGTGCCAGAACTCGGCAATCCGCTCCGCCAGGGCCCTGCCCTGGTCATAACCCGCTTGAGCGGCAAGCGGACGCCGCGACAAATCCATCATGTTGTCGCCAAACGCTTTAAGCGATTCGGCATCCGGAAAAACCGTCTCGACGCTGCTGCCGCCAGCCCGGAGTTCGTCAATCTGCGCCGCAAGCTGCATACCCCACTCCTGCGGATGCCTCGACCTGCCGCCAAAGGGCGACAGCACCAGCACCCGCGCATAGCCGGCAGCGAGATCGGCATTCTCATTGCGGCGGTAGCCGCCATCGATATAACGCTTGTCGCCGATACGATAAGGCGGGACACCGAAGCCGACCGAGGTGCTGGCGGCCACGGCATCCACCAGATCGATCCCGCTGTCGCGGTCGAATACCACCGGCTCGCCGGTATAAGCATCGACCGCGGTAATCAGCAACAGCTGTTCCGGCCAATGATGGCTCGGCAATCGAGAGGCAGCCACGGCGCGCCATTGCATCTGCGCCGAGCCATCCGAGCCCGCATCCAGTTCGAGTGCCGCCGCGCCCATTTTCCGGCGCATATCTGCCGCACTTTCAGCGGAAGCGATGATCCTGGTCGTCGTCTCCAGATGATTGGCTGTCGGCCGCAAGGGAGCAGCCCCGCTTCCTGGACCGCCACGCCCCACTTGCTGCGAAGACGCTGCGGCAATAATCGCGGAAAATAAATCGCTGGAACGCGCACCGGTGATCTGCGCCGCTGCTGTCGACCCCGCCGACGTACCTACGATCAGATCGGCCTTGGCCACGTCCAAGCCACCGTCGAACAAACCTGCGACGACGCCGATTTCCCATGCATTGCCGGCCGATCCACCGCCATGGAGGACCAACGCCCGCTCCCGCCGAAGTTCCATGCCTTCCCCTAAGAAGATTGATCCAGCCGAATCCATGTTGCCAAAAAAAGAGGACAGGTCCAGCCAAATATGACTGGGCCTGTCCCGCGTCGCGCTAAAAGATCAGAGCGTCGCCATGAAATCATGCACCGTCTGCTGAAACTTCTCCGGCTGATCGATCATGACGAAATGGCGCGACGGCGATATCGACACCACCTTCGCGTTCGGCGCTTCGCCGAGCAGGCTCTTGTAGTAATCCGCCTTTTCCTGCTCGGTGAACTTCATCGGCGGCTTGCTGAAATCCGGCGCGTAGTACGGCGACACCACCACGATCGGTACATTGGCCTGCTTCAGGCCAGGCCGATAATCAGCAGCCATATCCTCGGCCATGTACTCGGCAGTGGCGCCGACATCGCTGCGGGTATTGAACGGCGTATAGCGCTCCGCCTGGCTCGGATCGATCACGCCGACCGCCTTCATATACTCCAGCGCCTTGCTGTTGAACTGATCGCGCGTCATCGCAGCCATCTGGTCGTGCGTCATCTTGGCGATGCCCTTGCGCTGATCCTCGCCCATCTGATCCAGGCCCGGGAGGATCGGCAAGCCATCGGCAGCCAGCACGCCGGAAATAAGCTGCGGGTGCTCGCCCGCGAAGCGCAAGGACAGCGTGCCGCCCAGGCTATGGCCGATCAGTACGGGCTTGTCGAGCTTCTGCTGCTTGATCAGGTCCAGCAGCGAAGCATCCGCGCGGTCGAGCAGGTGGCTGGCATCCTTGGGTGCGGGCATGCCGTCAAAGCCGGCCAGGGTGACCGCATAAACCACGTGGTCTTTCTGCAGCTGCGCGATGGTCTGCTCCCAGACCCACGGGCCACCTTCCAGACCAGGAATCAGAATCACGGGGCGACCGTGATCGCCATGCCGCTCGGCTTTGAGCGTACCGACGTGAATGTCGGCAGCCTGAGTGCTTGAAGCCATCGCCCCCTGGCTGACGGAGAAGGCCAGCGATGCGGCGAGCAACGGATACACCATTCGGCGAAACAACGTGGGTCCTTTCATGATCGTCTCTACCTCCCTTAAGGATGAGCGTCGGCGCTGAAGTACCGGCGGCGGCATGTTCCCGCGTACCCGGCAGGCCAGTACGTAGGCACCGTCACTGATGTTGTCTGACACTTGTCAGCCTGCGGGGATGTCGGTGTCGACGGCACCACGGGGCTGCATCGATCGCCAGAAATTACGTTCGGACCGGTGTCGAAATCGGCACTGCTCGTTCGTCGTCATGATGAAAGCGGCAATCCACACGCGCTTTACCTGACGAACCGCCGGCTTTGCAGCCTCACTTCACAAGGAGTATCTCGCCATGACGATCACCATCACCGCCTTCGAACGCTCCCCCGACGGCGGCAAGGGACTGGCCCGCGATACGCGCGTGCGCTGGGCATTGGAAGAAGTGGGCCAGCCCTACGAAGTGCGCCTGGTTTCGTTCCAGGCGATGAAGGAGCCCGCGCATGTGGCCCTGCATCCCTTCGGCCAGATTCCCACCTATGAGGATGGCGACCTCACCCTGTTCGAGACGGGTTCCATCGTCTTCCATCTCGCCGATCGCCACGGCGGCCTGCTGCCCCAGGATGCGAACGCGCGGTCACGAGCGATTACCTGGATGTTCGCCGCACTCAACAGCGTGGAGCCGCCGATCCTCGATCTGGTCACCGTCAGGATCATTGAAGGCGACAAGCCCTGGGCCAAGGATCGCCTGCCCCTGGTGGCGGATCGCATCCGTCAGAGGCTGACCCTGCTTGCCGATCGCCTTGGCGATGCCGAATGGCTCGATGGTGCTTTCAGCGCCGGCGACCTGTTGATGGTGTCGGTGCTGCTGAGGCTGCGGCCGTCGGGCATTCTGGATGAATTCCCGAGCCTGGCTGCCTATGTCGCGCGTGGTGAAGCGCGGCCGGCGTATCAGCGGGCGTTCGCGGCGCAGTTGGCGATTAATGCTCCTGAGCCGCAGGCGGGCTGACAAGGTTTCGATCCGGGTCGAGCAATACCCGGAGCAGCACTCGTAAGAACTACCCCGCCTGCGTAAGCTAGACGCGCTCAAAGCGAGCACCTTGAGCATCACAGCTGTTTCGATAGCCCCTCACCACATGGAGATCAGGGGAATGGAAAATGACATTAGAGGAACATCACACCCCGGCCACTAAGGTCTTCTGGCAGGACGCGTACCTCACGCGACTCCAGACGGAGATCGCCTCGGTCCAGGGCGAGCAAGTAAGGCTACGCGCAACGATCTTCTTCGCGTTCTCCGGCGGACAGGAAAGCGACGCCGGGACCATTGCCGGGCACCCCGTGCTGCAGGCGGAGAAGAACGGACTGGATATCGTCTATACGCTCGCGCCAGGGCATGGATTATCTGCGGGCGATGCGGCGGAAGTCGTCATCGATTGGGATCGGCGCTACAGCCTGATGCGCCACCACTTTGCCGCGGAGATGGTGCTGCAGCTCGTTTACAAGCTCCGACCTGGAATCGAGCGCGTGGGCGCGCATATCTCGGCGGATAAGGCGCGTATCGATTTCGCCTTGGCGAGCAATATCTCCGATATCTTTCCCGTCATTCTGGATGAAGTCGCTGCTCTTATTGCCGGCGGATATCCGATCGTCACCGCATTCAGCGATGAAGCGGCGCAGCGGCGGTATTGGGCCGTCGAGGGGTTCGCACGCATGGCATGCGGCGGCACTCATCCCCGAACCACCGCGGAGATCGGCGTGGTGAAGCTCAAGCGGAAGAATCAGGGCAAGGGCGTCGAGCGTATCGAGATTACGTTGTCCTGATAGCTCGCTGATAACAGTTAAACCAGAAACCTCCCTCATCGTCATTCCGGCGCAGGCCGGAATCCAGTAACGATATCGCTCACTTCTCGCGATCAAACCCGCCCGCTTTGCCACGAAAACCGGGCATCGCGGTCACTGGATTCCGGCCTGCGCCGGAATGACGAGCAAGAGCGTCAGTCCGGGCTCACCGGCAGATCGACCTCCGCCTGGACTTGCTGCCACTGCATTCGCAGATGTGCCTGGGCAGCGCATCGCGCACCCATATCGATCAACGTCCCGATACCTTCCAGCATGATCGGCAACCGATGCTCATCGACAGTGCCCCGCTCGTGCACCAGCTCAATCAGCAACTGAAGAGCGTTGTATGCGTACTGCAACCACTCGGTGGCATCGTTCAATAAAGCATCCGGACTCGCGCCAGGATCGGAGAAATAACTGGCGTGGCGGATAATCCACGGCTCGCCAAAGTCGTTCATGAGCAACTCCTTGCTTGATGCCTCACCTCGTTCCGTAAACGGCACGCCGCCAGACAGCACGACGTGCCGCGATCACACGGACTCGAAGGTTTACCGGCTGCCTGGAGGTCAGGCGCCGGGTGGCTTGATTGAGGAAGTGGGGTGCGGCGTCAACAGCTTTCGCCGTCGCGCAAGGCGACGCGCCGGGTAAGACGGCTCGGATTCTTTCCTGCGAAAACTCTTAAACCGCGGTTCTTCAACCGTGTCCGAACGGCCGTCGGACGGCCCGGATGGCCGGCGGGTGTGTCGCCCGGGGGATCGGCGAGCGCGCGAGTGACGTATGATCTGGCTTAGCCATGATCAACTCCTTAGCGGTTGGTGATGGTTAGCGGGTCGTAGGAGGTGCGAACTCCTGCGGCCCGCGCTTCTCACAGCATTGCTGCCATGGTTGCCTGCAACGCGCGTCGAAACACAGCGCAGACAACACCATCCAAGCTATCAAAACGATTTTTGGTTGTCTGTAGGCGCACGCCTGCACTGCGCATACGGGGAGTGATTTGCGGATATATCCGAATGATCGACGATCAGGTGGACTACACCCACACATCATTCACAGCGGTTCTATCGCCACCTTCATCCCCCGTATTCAAAACCCCACGCGGCTCGATCAGCAACATCCTCACCTCGCTCTCCGCATAAGGCTTGTGCTCGACACCCTTGGGTACGACGTACATCTCGCCTTTGCCGACATGCACGAAGCCATCGCGAAAATCGATGCGCAATGTTCCATCGAGAACGACGAAGGTCTCGTCGGTATCCTTGTGATCGTGCCAGATGAAATCGCCTTCGATCTTGACGATCTTGAACTGGTAGTCGTTCATCTCGGCCACCACCTTGGGTGACCACTGCTCGTCGAACAGGCTGAGTTTCTGCGCGAAGTTGATCGCCTTGTATTCCACGACAAATCCTCCTTCAGGTTGGCAAGAAGCAGCAGGTCAGCTTTCGAGCTTGCCGAGCGCGCCCACCGACCGCAAGTCCGAAGAGTCACTTCCCCTCAAAGCTCGCTGTTACGACGGTGCAACATAGAAGCGCCACCGTCATGCGTAACCACCTATTAACCCAGGCGAGCGGAAAGTAGTTCGGCCAGGGGAGCCCTTTGATGGAGTACACGAGTGTCGCGCGGCGATGCATCGGCAGCCGCGCGATCGATTTCCCTTCCTTAGGATCGAGACGCGGAGAACATCATGAGCGACAAACCTGCTGTCGTGCTGGTTCACGGGTTCTGGGGCGGCGCCGCCCACTGGGCCAAGGTCATTCTCGAATTGAAGCAGATGGGTTACGACAAGCTGCATGCCGTCGAGATGCCATTGACCTCGCTCGCCGACGACGCCGAGCGCACGCGAAAGATGCTGGCGCAGATTGCGGGACCCGTGGTGCTCGTAGGCCATTCCTACGGCGGCGCGGTGATCAGCGAAGCGGGCAACCAGCCTAACGTCCGCGCGCTGGTTTACATCGCGGCTTTTGCCCCGGACGCGGGCGAAAGCCCTGGCGGCATTACCCAGGAAAACCTGCCCGAGGCCGCGCCGAACCTGGCACCGGACAGCGACGGTTATCTATGGCTGAAGCCGGACAAGTTCCACGAGAGCTTCTGCCAGGACCTCACGGCCGACGAAGGCCTGATCATGGCCGTCACGCAGAAAGCGCCACTGGCCTCCACTTTCGGCAACCCGGTGACCGATCCAGCCTGGCGGCACAAGCCGTCGTGGTACCAGGTGTCGAACCACGACCGCATGATCCATCCGGAGAACCAGAAGAAGATGTCCGCCCGGATGAACACCCGCAAGACCATCCATCTCGATGCGAGCCATGCGTCGCTGGCGTCGCAGCCGCGCGAGGTCGCTTCGCTGATCAACGAGGCAGCGACTTCAAACTCCTGAGTTGAGCAGGTAGATCACATTGCCCAGCTGCACGAGGATCAAGATCCATCCGGCGATAAACAGCTGAAAGCGCGTACTGGCCCGCCAATCGGACTGTTGCGAGAACCACAGCATGGCATTCGCCGCCAGCATCCAGAGGAACATGCGGAAAAGGACCAAACGAAGCGAGGCATGCGCAAGCACCGGGCTTCGATGAATAAGCACCAGGTTCAGCACCACGACCAGCAGGGATACCAGAGCGGCGACGATCTTCATCAGGATGCCCAATGCGTAAGGCAGACGCCGCTGCCGCGGTGGGCGGTAGTTTATCGCCCGCCGCGGCGGCGACTGCAGCGTTCCTTGTGTCCGGTCGTGCGTCGTAACTTATTTCCGGTTATCGCAGGGCTTCGCTTCCATAGCGCACAGCCGCTTCGGCTTCAGCTACTCAGCGTCGGGGATCGTGGCCGTGGCAAAAGGCGCGATCACCTCCCAGTCAAGCCGCGCATACAGGGCCCGACCGTCCTCGGTCGCCACCAGCAGTTGCGGACCATCAACGGACTTCCGCGCTGAGGCGAGCGCACTCATGACGACAATACCCAAGCCCTTGCGCCGGTGATTCGCGGCCGTTTCGATACGGTCGTAGACGAAGACATCGGCGGCCTCCGCGGCCGTACCGTTGGCGGCGATATCGCCATCGGGCCCGATCACATAGGCCTTGGCGACCGCACCATCCTGCTGCAGCTCGATCCGGTATCCGTCCGGCAAGGCGCTGATCCCGCCCACAGTCGCCGTTGCCCGCATGAAGTAGTTTTCCGGCTGCAGCTCCCACCGGTCCGGCAGCGCGTCGCGCAACTCCTGATTGAAGCCGCACAGCTTGAGGTAGTGCCGCGGCATCGAAATCTCGCGTGCGATCGCATGCACGCCTCCGCACATCCGCGGAAAGACCCAGCGCTTCACTTCCTTCTCGGAGTGGGTATCCACCCTGAAGCCGCCGCGATCATGCACGGGAGCCGGGGAGTGGCGTGCCACCGAATGCGCTGCCTGCCACGCAAAGACAAGCTGCGGGTCTAAGCGAGACCCGTCGATAATGGAATCCATGCGATACCTGATCTGGTTAACGGTGATGGCGGTGCATTGTCCGCACCTGCCACCCTTCTGCCTATCCATTCGATAAGAATCTAGATAGCGACCTTTCCTTTATCAAGGATTCGCCGCATTTCCATTCCCAGCGACGGACGGCTGCTGCGCGGCGCGAAAGCGGATCGCCATGAAATGCCTGGGCAGGCCATACACCGGCTGAAAGTCGCCGGCAGAAGATCGCGCTCTAATGCCCCGCGCCACGCGACAGTTCAAGCACCTGCCGTATCGCATCGATCACCACGTCCGGGCGCTCTTTCTGCACGTAGTGCCGGCTCGCCACGGAGATGAAGGAGCCTCGCCTCGACTCCCGGGCAAGCCGGCGCATCTTCTCCATGTTCCATGCCAGGAATTGCGACTGCTCGGCCGTCGGCGTGCCCTTGAAGCTGGCCGACTTGAACCAGTTCGCCGAGATGACCACCAGCGGCAGATCGGCCAGCGAGCGTGCCTGGCTGGCGATGCTCAGACCATCCGTCGAGTCGCCGCGATCGTCGACGGGATAGAACAGATGCTGGCGTTCTGAGAACAAGGTGGCCTGAAAAGCGGGGCTGGCTTCCATCGTCCTGATCGTCTGCGCCAGGTTCTGTTCCGCCGGGTCCTGCTGGACGCCGAAATCGTCCAGGCATTTCAGCGGGTCGGGGCCATCGGCTTGCAAGGCGTTGCGCAAAGCTTCCTGATGGCACTGCTCCATCTGCCGGCCGCGCGCGAGATAGTTTTCGTACTTGTGTACGTAGTTCGCCGTCGTCGCCGGGGCCAGCTGCTCCGTCACCGTGGGATCGACCAGCACCAGCCCAGCCAGGCGATCGAGGTGCTCGTAAGCAAACAGCCGCGCGTTCAGCCCGCCACGCGAATGTCCGACGAGGATGATCCGGCTACCCAGTTGCGCCCGATCGATCAGCGCAGACAGATCGTCAACCGCGGCTTGCGCGGTGGCCGGCCGGTCGACCGGATCGCTGAAGAAGTAATTCGCCCGATCGTACGAGCATGCGCGCGTCAGCCTGGCGACCTCACCCTGCACCGCGCGCCAACCCAGCGTGCCATCGCCCAGTCCCGAATCGAAAAGAACGGTCGGCTCGCCCTGCCCTATGCAATAGAGATTGAGCCGACGCCCGGGCGCGACCAGAACCCGTTGTTGCGCCTGCGTGTACGCCGACGCAGGGAGCATCTGCGGAGCGGCGGCCTGCGTGGCCATGGACATGACCGCGCAGAAAGCCGCCGCCAACGTACGTACTGCCTGACATCCGAACATATCGACACTCTGGTCATCGACTGATGGCCAATACGATGCAGGCAAGCTTTGAAAGGTTTAGCTGCCGGCCGCACCCGTCGCGCCGTTCAACGCATCCGCAGCCATCTTGTCCAGCTGCTGATTTCCGCTGACCCAGGGATTGGCCTGCCGGTATTCGCGAATCCTGGTCAGGGTCTTGGAGATATCGCCTTTGGGATCGTGGCCGGATTTCCTGATCCCGGCCAACTCGAAAGCCTGACTGATCAGGCGCTCCTCCAGACCACGCCGGGTCGCATCGATATCACCGGCATGCAGTGTTTTGAGCGAACCCAGCGTCATCAATGCATCGCCGGCCCTGGCCTCGTCGTACTGCGAGGACTCCCACAGATGCCCTTCGGCACCGGACTGCTTCACCGCATAGCCGGTGAGCACGCCGCCAACGACGGCTCCAGCCAGCAACAGACTCAGGATTTGTACCCAGCGCATGGTTTCCCTCCCATCTCAGGTGGTCGACTTGCATCGAAGCCCAGCCCGGGTCGAAAGCGCCTGATTCAACTGGCGCGCTCAGCCCGGTCGCTAAGGATTGGCAAACTGGATCACCACATCATTCAACGGCAGCTGCAGCTTGCGCTGCTCATGGGCTGTCGCCTTCCACGCATCGCCCTGCCCGAACAGTTGTCCTTCCGTTTCGGGCCCAAGCAGTTCGAAACTTTCGAACACATAGGGCAGACCTTCCGAGCCCTCGAACGTCGCCGCCGTCGACAGCTGGAAATGCAGATGCGGCGCGGCCGAATTGCCTGACTGTCCGAGTTGCCCAAGCAGCTGGCCGCGATGGACGCGGTCTCCGGGTTTCAGCTTGACGCTGCCCTTCTTCAGATGCGCATAGCTGGCGAATACGCCTGGCGAGAGTTCCAGCACGACGTAGTTGCCGAACAGACCATTCGCCGTCAACGAAGGCGGCTCCGGCTGCGGGCTCAGCGGCTGATGTTCCTGCTCGCCATCGCGGGTGGCGCGTACCACGCCATCGGCTACCGCGATCACCTGCGCGCCATAGCCGATCCAATCCGCGTAGCTCGACTTCTGGATGTTCTTCACGCCAGGCCGCATCGCGTGACCTTCCGCATCGATGCCCACCAGATCGAGCGCATAGCGCTGGGGAATCGTCAGGTCTCCGTTGACCGCCACCAGGCTACCCCAGTGATGCGATTGCGCATTGCCGGGGCCTTCGTGCGCGAGCCAGCGTCCACCGCGCAGGGGCGGGCCCAGCACCATCGGCTGCTCGCCGCTGACCTTGGTCGCCGCGCCGTCGAGAGTGACGACCGCCTGCTTGTCCGTTTCGAAATCGATGTGATGACGCAGCGAGTGCGGCATCGCCGCGCCCGCCGGCAAGGTGATCCACGCATAGAGCACCGTGCGCTTGCCGGGAGCGATCGACACCACCGCGTGCTCCGCCGGAGCCGGCCGCGCCCAGGCGGACAGCGCATCCTGGTCCAGCACCAGCAGCGGCGTTTTCGAATCGTCGGCGAAGACCTGCAGGCCCTTGGGCTTCAAGGCGCCGGTATCGCCGTAGAAGTTGGTGATATGCAGCTCGTAGGCCAGATGGACCGCACCATCGGTGCCGGTAAACCCCGCGGGAGCGAATGGCACCCGTGCTTCCACCGGCGCCATGGCCTGCTCCGCATGGAGACCTGGCAGGCAGCAGGACAAGGCAAGCAAGACCGCAAGAGCAGAGCCACGAATCATTCGATACTTCCCCCCGAAGCACGTTGTCGCCGCACACCATAGCAGCAGTACCAGCCGGGCCGCGCCGGCGGCGATCGATCAGGCCAGCGCATGCCGCGCCAGCGAGGCGCCGACACACCAGATCACCACCGCCCAGGCCGGCCAGCGCATCGCCACCAGGCCGGCGAAGCCCACCGCGGCGATCGCGACATCCCAGACGCTGCTGATCGCACTGACCCACACCGGATCGTAGAACGCCGCCGCCAGCAGCCCGACCACCGCCGCATTGACTCCCGCCAGCATGCGCGCGGCCTGATCGCGCGCCGCCAGCGCGCGCCAGAACGGCAGCGTGCCAGCCACCGCCAGCAGGCCCGGCAGAAAGATCGACAGCACGCTGATCAGCGCGCCGAGCGCACCGCCCTGCCCGCCGAACATCTGCTTACCCAGGAAGGACGACAGGGTGAACATGGGGCCGGGTACCGCCTGCGCCGCGCCGTAGCCGGCAAGAAACGTATCGGCGCCGATCCAGCCGGGATCCACCACGGCGTGCTTGAGCAAAGGCAGCACCACATGGCCGCCGCCGAACACCAGCGCACCGGTTCGATAGAACGCGGCGGCCATCTGCCCCACGGGCGGCAGCAACCGCGACAACGACAGTGCCGCCACCAGCAGCACGCCATACGCCACCAGCAACACCGCGCCCGTGCGCGATCCGTAGGGCAACGCAAACGTGTCGCCCTGCCTGGCCATCACCCGCCGGCAGAGCAGCGGCCCGAGTACCGCACCGCCCACCACCACGAGCAACTGCATCGCCGGCAGCGCACTGATGCTGATCAGGATGGCCGCGGCCACCGCCAGCAGCATGCGCGGCGGATCGGGACACAGGCTGCGCGCCATGCCCAGCACACCCTGGGCGACCACCGCCACCGCGACCAGCTTCAAACCGTGGACGATGCTCTGCCCCCATGGCCCGGCCAGTCGATCGCTGAACTCGGCGAACGCGAACAGCAGCAGCGCGGACGGCAGCGTGAACGCCACGAACGCCGCCAGCGCACCGGCCCAGCCGGCACGCAGCAAGCCGATCGAGAAACCGAGCTGGCTGCTCGCCGGACCCGGCAGGAACTGGCACAGCGCCAGCAGCTGCGCGAAGTGCTCCTCATCCAGCCAGCGCCGCCGCTGCACGAACTCACGGCGGAAGTAGCCTAGATGGGCGATCGGGCCGCCGAATGAAACAAGCCCCAGGCGGAGGAAGGCCGCAGCCACTTCCCAGGCGTGTCCCGCGGGTCTGCTGACCGGAATTTGCGTGTTCGTGGGCATGGGTGAGGAGGCGGGCTTTCGACCTTTTGCGCAATGATCCCAGACCACGATGACAAGCGGATCCTTTCCCGCGATTGCCGGCCAATGCCGCGGAACCAACTACCAAGCCTGACGATTCGTGCGAGGACTGGGCCAACTAGAGTTCGTCATGCACGATCGCTTGGCGAACCGGGTCATAGAAAACTTTCGAATAGACTCTCGTCGATATCAATATAAGCCGGCTTCGGCTTGCCGTGATCGGATCCAGCGGCCGCTCGGGCCTGGTCATGCCTCGGTAGCGTGCGCAGGCCCAAGCCGCCCTGTGAGTTTCCCGGCGTTCCCGATGAGTACTTTCGCCGCCGTCGAAGCGAACCCCTTCACAGGTGAAAGCAATAGGTACCGCGGGCTGTGTCCCATTACCGACCATCTGCCGATAACCTTGCGGTCCGCCGATATGCGTATAGACCGCGGGGCTGCTGGTATCCGTATTGAACGCGGGATCGTAATCCGTATTGGCGGTCCATCGATGACTCCAGAACGATGCGGTGAACAACGGAGAATTGGATGCGAGGCCGAACTGGGTAAGCATCTGCGCATCCAACCTGGCGTAGGCGATGATCCGGTCGTGCGAAAAGCCACCTCGCGCAACGAGCTCCTCCATCCCTCCGTAGTCGCGGAAGATCGCATCCAATCGATTCCGCTCCTGAGTACCGGCAGGAACCCGATCTCGCGCATGCGCCAGCGAAGCTTCGACATCGTAGAAGTGCCGGCCTGGGCGGATCTGATAGATGTAGGTGACGAATTCGGCATCGAACGGCTCTTCGCTGTTTGGGCGTGCCAGCGAGGCCGCATGCTCAACCGCCATGCGCAGGCTCGATGTGGTCGACACGAAATTGCTGGTGTGACCTTCGACGGATTCGCCTTCGAAATGGTGGAGCAAGTTGTCGTCCGGCGTACCTTCCGCCCATGGATACATGCCACCGGCCTCTCGGATTTGCGCCAGAGGCCGGTCATCGGCCCTGAACACCATGTGGACCGGATGTATCGGCGTCGCCGGCGCAGCGCATGAGAGCAGCAGAAGCTGCAGAGCAAGCAATATCCTCGTGGCCGCTCTCATGCATGAGAGACGCGAGTCGGCCGATAACGTCCGCTTCAAGTGCATACCGCTCTCTATGCTTGAGGGAGCGGCAAGTTAGCGCGGATTGCGGACGATACAGGCCGGCCGCCACCAATCAACGGCAGATGGAGTCAGTTCGCGGCGCAATGGCAACCGTGTGCGGTCAAAGCGGGCTTGCCGGGCGTCACGTGCCCTCCGTTCTCGGCATCGCCTGGGCCGGCTCATCGCCGCCATCGAAGTAATCGAGCCGCGTCACCTTGCCGCCTGCATCGCGTACCGGCACGAAATAGCTCAACTCATCCGGCACGAAGTACAGCTTGCCATCCGCCGTCAGCTGCAGCGGCACCAGGTTGTGCCCGCTGCGCTGCGCGTATAGCCGTCCATCTTTTACCGACAGGGTTTCCAGCGTCTTGTCGTCGATGCGGTACGCGCCGGCCAGCGCCTTCAAGGTGTCGGCCGATGGCGTGACACCCACCGGATCCGCATACGGCTTGCCCAGCGCGATCGCCGCCAGGCGTCGCGCCATGGTGCGCGCATCGAAGTTGTCGTCGTTGGCGAGAACGACCACGGTGATGTCTTCTTTCGGCAGATAGGCCAGCGCGGAAGCGAAGCCGTTGATCTGACCGGTGTGGCCGATCATCTCGCTGCCTTGCAGGCGCCACAGATACAGGCCCAGGCCATAGGGATGCGCTGGCGGCTCCACGGCCTGGGCCGGCGTGGTCATCATGCGGACGCTTCTGGGATTGACCACGTCACCGAGCGCGAACGCGCGCATCCAGCGCGCCAGATCGTCGGCGCTGGCGACGAAGCCGCCGGCCGAAGCGGGCACGCTCGAACTGATGAAAGCGGCGTTCTCGACATGGTGATCGGGATGGTCGGTGCTGTAGCCGGCGACCCGGCCGGGCATGAGTGCAGCGTCGTCGCCGTAGCGGATCCGGTACTGCCCGCCCGCTTTCGCGGCGTACGCCCATACCGCTTCCTGCCAGGGCTCGCGCGCCGCCTTCTCGATCACCGCACCGAGCAGGATGTAGCCGGCATTGGAATACGCCCAGCGCGTGCCGGGCTCGAACGCGGGCTTGCGCTTGGCGATCTCGGCCACCTGCGCCGCCATGTCCATGCGGCGCCAGGTCATGCCCGGTTGCGGATTGCTGGCGACGTCGGACACGCCGGCCGTGTGATTGAGCAGTTGGCGCAGCGTGATGCGGTCGGCGTTGGGAATCTGCGGCAGATAGCGCGCCAGCTTGTCGTCGAGCGAAAGCCGGCGGTGATCGGCCAGGTTCAACACCTGGTTGGCGGCGAGCGGCACGCCCAGTTCCAGTTGCGCCTGGCCACGCGCGCCCTGGAACACCAGTCGATCGCCCTTGCTGTCGCCCTTGGCGATGACCACCACCGCACCCGGGCCGTGCTCGTCGGGAACCGCCCGCTGCAGGGCAGCCTTGGCCTGCTCGGCGACGACGCTATCGGACACCTGCTGCGCGGCCGCGGTAGCGGCCGCCAGCATCCATACGCATACGACCAGACCCTGTCGGAATCTCATGGCGCCCCCTGCGCTGACGGTATTCCCGCCAGCCTAGCGAAACCCCGGGATAACGGCCCGCCCCTTGCTTCAGAAATATCTCAAGCGCTGAGATGCTTCCGGTGCTATCTTGAATCCCGTCCCGATATTCAAGCTGCCGCAGCCATGTCACCTCCCTCCCACGGCGGCTCCCGCCCCGGCGCCGGCCGCCCCTCCAGCGAACCGACCCAG
>Ga0207695_10006692_pt1 | contig 14872 bp, 10 predicted proteins | sample KBSC54metaG_FD_184354 | JGI IMG/M metagenome (GOLD analysis project Ga0207695, IMG submission 184354) | Corn rhizosphere microbial communities from Kellogg Biological Station, Michigan, USA - KBS C5-4 metaG (SPAdes) (version 2) | ecosystem: Host-associated > Plants > Roots > Rhizosphere > Soil... | reverse complement strand
CTCCGGGTGCTGCAGAAGATACTGCGCCGCATCCATGATAACGGCCACACCCGCCTTGTCATCAGCCCCCAATAAGGTAGTACCCGAAGCCGTGATAATATCTTCTCCTTTCTTTTCCAGCAGATATGGATGGTCTTTGGGCGAAATGACCACCGCAGGATCATCCGGCAGAACAATATTGCCGCCATCATACGCCCGGTGAACCAGGGGCTTGACATCTTTTCCGCTGCAGTCCGGCGCCGTGTCCATATGCGCGCAAAAACAAATGACAGGCACCTGCTTATCCGTATTGGCAGGAATAGTGCCATACACATACCCATACTCATCCAATACCGCATCCATAATGCCTATGCCCTGAAGCTCCTGCACCAACAGCCGCCCCAGGTCCTTCTGCTTTTCCGTGGAAGGATAGCTCCTGGATCTGGCATCGCTCTGCGTATCTATCTGTACATAGCGGATAAATCTTTCCGCCACCGTGAATAGGTGTTTTTCAAACATGTTTGTAAATTACAAGACGAATGTAATGACTATGACTGATCAAACTGCAAAAAAACCGAGGATAAAACAAGGCTGGCTGCGGGTGATCCTGTTCGGGTTGGCTTTCATCGTAGTGACCCTGCTGATCCTTTTTTCAGCCCTCGCAGGATTTGTCGTCGGCAATGCGGACCAGCTGAAGAAAGATCCCACACGGTTCATGGCCGGAATATTACAGGGAGACCACCTCTGGATGATGGTCGTGCTGGAATTTGTCGTTTCACTCATCACCGTATGGGTCTTCCGTATATTCATCGATCGCCGCAGTATGGCCAGCCTGGGACTGACGCCCGCCGGCTATGGACAGGAGTCCATAATAGGCTTCTTTACAGGACCCGCGCTGCTGGGACTGCTCTCGATCATATTGATGCTCACCGGCCATCTGCAATGGGTAGACATTACACCCGACGCAAATACCCTCTTCATCTCTTTCGGTATGGTAGTGCTTATCGCATGCAGCGAAGAGCTGGTATTCCGGGGATATGTGCTCAGTAATTTATTGGAGTCATTCAGCAACAAGTGGGTCGCCCTGCTTCTCTCTGCCCTTTGCTTCGCCATCTTTCACTTCAGCAGCCCCGGTCTCACGGCCCTCGCATTCGCCAATCTTTTCCTCGCAGGCATTTTATTGGGGATTAACTATATGTATACCCGTAACCTCTGGTTCTCCATCTTCCTGCACCTCAGCTGGAACTTCTTCCAGGGCCCTTTACTGGGATCACATGTCAGCGGCCTCACCATGCCCACCTTACTGCAGATGGAGGTAAAAGGCGATTGGCTGATCACCGGCGGCGAGTTCGGACTGGAAGGCTCCGTACTGAATACAGCCCTCTCCCTTATAGCCATACTGATACTGGCCCTGGCCTTTGAAAAGAAATACAACGCCAGGGTGCAGGTAAATCCTACTTGAGCCCCCTCCTCCGATTCGCTTAGGTAACGCCGCAACTACGGCATGATAATGCGGCTTCCACCGCCCACGATCTCCACCAGTTCCAGGTCGAAGATGAGATCTTCGCCGGCAAGTTGATGATTGGCATCCAGGACGACGACCTCCGGCTTGACATCTATGATCGTGACAGGTATTTGGTGACCTGCCTGGTTTGTCATGGCAAGTTGCATACCTACCTCCGGTGTCATGCCGGGAGGAAAGTTAGCCTTCGGAAACTCGATGATAGCCTCCGGGTCCTTCGGCCCATAAGCCTCCTCCACGGGTATCTCGATGGTTTTCTTCTGACCTATCGTCATCCCCATTACACCATCATCAAACCCCTTGATCACCATTCCGCTGCCTACTTCAAATTCCAGGGGAGCACGACCTTCGCTGCTGTCGAACGTCGTTCCGTCGGTAAGACGACCATGATAGTGAACCTTTACAGTATCACCAGCTTTAACTTGCTGCATATTTCCGTTAATTTTACGATTCCGCTGACATGCGGACACCCGCAAGGTAGGACAAAAATCAAAATAAATGCATATACAGTTCCCATTTAACAGACTATACCTTACCCTCCTCATCGGCACCCTGTTGACACTACAATCCCGCGTCTCCGCACAGCAATCCATCCCCCGGAACAACCCCATAAAAAAACAACCTTCTTCCGTCATCCTCACAGGGGCCGACCAGACAGACCTCTACCTCTTCCTGCTGAAAGGCGCCAATATAGCCGTCTTTGCCAACCAGACCGCCACAGTCGGCAAGACCCACCTGGTGGATACACTGTTAAAAGCCGGCATCCATATCAGCAGGATATTTTCACCCGAACACGGCTTTCGCGGAGAGGCCGACGCAGGCGAACACGTAGGCAGCAGCGCCGACCCGAAGACCGGCATACCCATCATCTCCCTGTATGGCAGCAAACGCAAGCCTTCTGCTGAAGACCTGGCCGGCATCGATATCATGCTTTTCGACATACAGGACGTAGGCGTACGCTTTTACACCTACATCTCCTCTCTCCAGGAATATATCGAATCCGCCGTCGTGAATCACCGTCCCCTTATCATACTCGACAGACCCAACCCCAACGGATCATACGTCGACGGACCCGTACTGGACAAAAAGTTCAGGTCCTTCGTCGGCATGCAGCCCATTCCCATCGTATACGGCATGACCATCGGGGAATATGCCAAAATGCTCATCGGTGAACAATGGCTGGATTCCGCTGCAAACACCGGACTAAAAGACTTTCGCCTGACCATTATCCCCTGTAAGGGTTATACACATCACAGCCGCTATCCACTTCCCGTAAAACCTTCTCCCAACCTGCCCAACGCACAGGCTGTCGCACTCTACCCATCTCTCTGTCTCTTCGAAGGCACAGCCTTCAGCCTGGGCAGAGGGACGGACAAACCCTTCCAGCAGTTCGGCCACCCCTCCCTTCCCAAAGATCTTTACCACTTTACCCCCGCCAGTCTGCCGGGCGCAAAGAACCCGCCGCTCCTGGACCAGACATGCTACGGCTACGACCTCAGTAAGATCGATGTCGCCAAAACCACAGGCAACAGGTTCTCCCTCCAATGGCTGATAAAAGCCTACCGGCTATTCCCCGACAAGGGCCATTTCTTCCTCCCCAACCAGTTTTTCAACAGACTGGCCGGCAACGATACTTTACAACAACAAATAAAGGACGGAAAGACAGAAGAAGAGATCAGGAAAAGCTGGGAGCCGGCCCTCGGTAATTTCAAGACCATACGTAAAAAATATCTATTATATGCAGAGTAAGGAAAGACCTCGTATCATATTCATGGGAACCCCCGAGTTTGCCGTAGCATCCCTGGACGCCATCGTACAGGCCGGTTATCCCGTTGTCGCCGTGATCACTGCACCGGACAAACCCGCAGGACGAGGTATGCAGCTCAACACCAGCGCCGTAAAAAAATACGCCCTGGACAAAGGCTTGAAAATACTGCAGCCCGAAAAACTGAAAAACCCTCAATTCCTGGAAGAATTACGCGCCCTGCAGGCAGACCTCCAGATCGTCGTGGCCTTCCGCATGCTGCCGGAGCTGGTATGGAACATGCCCCCCATGGGCACCGTCAATCTGCACGGATCCCTCCTGCCCCAATACAGAGGCGCAGCGCCAATCAACTGGGCCGTGATCAATGGAGAAAAAGAAACAGGCGTCACCACTTTTAAACTGCAGCAAGACATCGATACAGGCAATATCCTCTTACAGGAAAGCTTTCCCATCGGGGAAAAAGAGACAGCCGGAGAAGTACACGATAAGATGAAAGAGATTGGCGCCCGCCTGGTGGTCAGGACCATCGAAGGTCTCGCTGCCGGCACATTGACAGAACAGCCACAACCTTCCAACATCGAACTGAAACACGCCCCCAAGATCTTCACCGACACCTGCCGGATCGATTGGACCCAGCCTGTAGAAAACATTTACAACCTCATCAGGGGCCTCTCCCCCTTCCCCGCCGCTTTCACCCAGCTGGACGGAAAATTGCTGAAGATCTATCATGCCGAAAAAGAAATAACCCCTCCCTCTCATCCACCGGGGCCCTCTCCACAGCCGGCGGGAACACCATCCCATTCACCAGGCGGGTGGGACACAGATAAAAAAACTTATCTGCGTTTTGCTGCCGCCGACGGATACATCCACGCGACAGAAGTACAGCTTGAAGGAAAAAAGAAAATGCCTGTACAGGATTTTCTAAGAGGATACAAATAAATTATTACTTTTAGAAAAAGCTATGTCGCCTCGCAACCTGCCTTTTCTGCTGCTGATACTCGCGGCAACCACTGCCTGGTCCCAGGAGAGAAAAAAACTGACAAATGAATCCGGAGACAAATATTCCAGGACAGTCGAGACATGGTACGTCCTCAAAACCGACCCGGAAGTAAAGGACGGCCCTTACCAAAAGGCTTACAATGGCAAGGTGATACTCACCGGCTTCTATACCCATGGACAAAAAGACAGCGTTTGGGAAGACTACGCATCCAATATGTTCAAACGTACGCTTGTCACCAGGAAAAAATATACCCAGGGGAAAATGACAGGCAAATGGGAGATCTTTAACTGGAAAGGCGAGCCGGAATATACCTATGACTTCAACAACGGCGTATTGACCTATCCTGAGAACCACAAGGCCGATACCACCACTTTTTTTTACATGACTGCCACAGGAGATTGGGTAAGGACCAGCCTGGATAAGAACCCCATCCCGCTTTATGGCTCAGGTGAATGGCTCAGCTATCTCAATCGTTCTTTTCGATATCCCGACGATGCAGTGAATAATGAGATACAGGGAACAGTCATTATAAGCATGATAGTAGATGAGAAGGGGAATGCCTCGGACTATGCTGTTTTTAAATCGGTCGCTCCTTCATTGGATCAGGAAGCGCTCCGCGTGGTCTCTTCCTTCGAGCACCGATTTGTCCCTGCGGAAAAAGACGGGAAAAAAGTCAAATCCCTTTATCTGCGCACCGTGACATTTAAGCTCGAAAAAGGATAAGAGGGCAGCCTGGGCCACCCTCTTGGTTTGAAATTTTTATTTATCCCACCAAACTCTTCCCGTCAGGTTGTCCCCACCCGGCACCGCATCGTGCGCAGCCTTATAATTCACCGGGTTGGTATTCGCCTCATCCACAGGATAGGGGAATCGGCGGGGAATGGTCCCATTCGTATTGTTATTCGGATACACCACAGGCACAAGGGCCGGAAAACCGCTGCGCCTCCAATTCGACCAGGATTCATAAAAATCCAGCATCGTATTCGTGTGTATCCAGTATTGCGTATTGATCATCTCCAATCCATTCGCAGGATCATACGGATGAGCCGTAACAAAATTCTCCGCCGTCGTATCCGCGATCGTCGCCTTATCATCATACTGTCCCAGGTAAGTAATGGCGGCCTTTACCCCATCATGATAGTGCTGTGCAGCAGATCCGCCGATACCCCATCGCTGCGCAGCCTCCGCCAGCAACAGCTCGGATTCGGCATACGTCAGTATAAAAGTAGGGCCATCCCGCTTGGTCAGATATTGGCTGGGTGATGAATAATCCGCAATAGACGTATAGCCGGGAGCACCGGATATATCCTGGGCCGGTATACCGCTAAGGTCCTTGCCATTCGGCATCCCTTTTTGAACGGCAGGCGTATCATTCCCTCCCAGGGGATTGCGGCTGTTGTCCCAGGTAGGATGCGTGATGGCAATCTTAGCCAGACGGGGATCACCCACAGGCTTCAGCATATCGATAAAGGTCTTCGACCACTTGGTGTAAACATTTTCCGGTCCGCCGTCACCCAGCAGCACCTGGCTGTTGCGGTTGATCGTGATCCGGCCGCCGGTAGCATCCGCCTTTACAAAAGCATTATCCCCATTGCCCGTCATCGTATGTCCCACAGCCTGCTGCGCATAAGTCTGGGCGGTAGCCGGATCTACCTTCACCAGCCGCATGGCGACCCGCAGCAATAACGTATTACCAAAACGCTGCCATTGTGAAATATTGCCATTGTAGAACACATCCCCCGTAGGCTGATCCCCATTCGGGTCCAGCTTCGACGTCGCATCGCTGATCTCCTTCAGCAGATCGGTATAGATATCCTGCTGTTTGTCGTATTTTGGAAAAAAGGTCTTGTCATAATAACCCAACCCTGCTTCAGAATAAGGGCAGTCGCCATACAGGTCCGTGATACGCTCCATGACCAGCGCACGCATGAGCCGGGCTATCTGGCAAAGGTTCTTATACCTGGGCAGGTCCTTCGTAAACTGAATAAGGTCCACCACAGGCTTTACCTGCTCGGGATACGCCCCATCTCCGCCGTTGCCCAGGGGAGGTCCCTGTGCCGAACCAAAACCCCAGTATGAGGCCGTATATCCCGGATTGAGGATATACTTATCTCCCGCCCAATAACCAACCACGGAGGAAAAACCCTGCATCAACGTGCTGCAATAGATAAGGTTCGCACGCCACGTCTCATAGGAGAAATCCGTGCTGCCCGTATACGCCAGCTGTACCGTGGTAAGGATATAATTGGGCTCAAAGTTCGTTTTACTATACCCCGCAGGGTTGGTGTTGATAGCGTCATAATTCTTCGTGCAGCCGGTCATAAACGCCAGTATCAGCAGACACACACCGGCGCCGGTAAATATATTTCTCATCTTTACTAGGATTGTCATGATAAATGGTTTTACAGTTTAAAGCTCAGGTTTGCGCCAAAGGTCCTGCTGGGAGGGACACCACCCAGCTCAAGCCCCTGTGCATTCGCCGTATAGTTGGCCTCCGGATCGATGTTATCCGTCTTTTTCATCAGCGTAAACAGGTTGCGTGCTACCAGGCTCACCGTCGCACCTTTTACGACATTGCCGAACAGCTTCCCAGGAAAAGAATACCCGATCACCAATTGCCTGAACTTGATAAAGTCCGCATCCTTTACAAACAGCCTGGAGATATTATTGGCAAGCCCCGTGTAATACGTCTGAGCATTCAGCCCGTTGCCGAACGTCCCTTCACGATTCACCAGGGTGGCCTTGTGCAGACCGAACAGGTAGCCATAATAATCCGTGGCAGAAAATATCTTTCCACCAAACTTTCCATCGATCAGGAAGGACACACTGAACTTTCCTATGGTAAACTCATTGTTCCATCCCGCTATCCATTTGGCATAAGCCGAACCAAAAGGCTTCAGATCACCCGACACCGGTATACCACTCCCATCCACCACTACTTTTCCTGCAGCATCATACTTATAATCGAATGCCACTACCTGGCTGGCCGCATATCCCACGATATTCTGCGTAAAGCCGTTCCCCGTCCGGGAAGTGCCGACAGGCAGCGAAGACTGTCCTGCAGCCAGCGCTATTACCTTATTGGCATTGATAGAGCCATTCACCGAAGTCGTCCAGCTGAAACCCTCCAGCTTTACAGGCGTGACGGAGACCAGGGCCTCGATACCCTTATTCTGCAGCTGACCGATATTCAGTATCGCACCCGTATAACCCGATGAAATGGACGCGGGAGCATTGACGATCTCATTGCGGGATTTTTTAAAATAGGCGCTGATATCCACGGACACCAGGTTGTGGAACAGCTTCATCTCCGTACCCACTTCCACCTCCGATGCCTTGGATGCTTCCAATGCGTCATTGGGAACGCTTGTATTGGCAATTGACCCCAGCGGACGGCCATTCAGCGTTGGACTATACAATGCATAGCTCAACAACGTCTGGTAAGGATCCGTGGCCTGACCGACAACAGCATACCCCGCCCTCAGCTTTCCAAAGCTCAGCCAGCCCGGATGCCATAATTGAGAGAAGACGAACGATCCGCTGACAGAAGGATATATGACATTCAACTTATTATTCTTACCCGGTGTAGCCAGTGAAGAGAACCAGTCATTCCGCAGCGACCCATTCAGATAGAGCGCTCCTCCATAAGCCAGCTCCACATTGCCATAGACAGACTGAACTTCCAGATCCGAAGGCGTAAGACCAACAGATTTGTCGATGGCATTGCTGATATTGTAGACGTAAGGGACAGCAAAGGTCGTACCGCTGTTGGTAATCTGGTCGGTCTTGGTCCGCCGGTAGCTGGCTCCCACCGTCGGTGTAATGGTAAGATCATCATTCGCTTTCAGCGTGATACCTGCAAGACCATCTACATTCATATCCGTAAACTTCGTGCTCTGTACATTGATAGAGCCATTCACACGATAGGCTGTCCCGTTAGGAACGACGCCCGTATACGTGTCCGTATAGGCATCCCGGCCTACGCGCCCCTGCAGGAACAAACCATTGTCAAAAGTATAACGCACATTCACCGAAGTGATCAGACGGTCCCGGTCCGTATTGTTGATAAATTTCTCCGCTGCAAACCAGGGATTGGTGGCATAGACATTGTTCGAATAGCCAAACTCGCTGCCGTCGGGGTTGACCGCTTTCTTCAACGTGTTTACATCCACACTGGTGGGCAGGAACATAACATTGAAGTTGGAATTCCCCGGCCCGTCGGACAGGAACGGGCGGTTCTTCGCCTGCTCCAATATATAATTAGCCCTCGCATCGACGGTCAGTCGCTTATACGGGCTGAAATTGACAGCAAGGTTGAAGGATTGTCGGTTGACGCCTGAATTGGGCACGATAGACCGGTTCGTAAGATCACTGGCCGCAAATCTGATAGCACCGCCTTCAAACAACCTGTTAAAAGCCACCGTATTGGTAAAGGTCCCGCCTGTACGGTAAAACCTGCTCAGGTTGTCTTTTTGCGCGACATAAGGACGGGCAACACCATCGAATTGAGCGACAGGTTGGCCATCCAGTTTGGCGCCGTAGCTGTATTGACCGGCATTAAAAGCCACCAACGCGCTGTCGGGTTTATGGGTATTTCCTCCCTGGCCATATACATATTGCCAATCGGTGGGATTCATCACGCGTTCCGCTACGTAGTTGGAGTTGACCTCGATGCTGTTGCTCTTTGCGCTTTTGGTAGTGATAAGGATGACGCCCGCCTTGCCGCGATAACCATACAGGGCAGTAGCCGCGGCGCCTTTCAACACCGATACGGTTTCTATATCGTCGGGGTTAAGATTGCTGATCGCATCACCCAGGTCCGGGAGATTGTCGTACTGCATACCCGGGCTGCCTTTCGGCTGGCTTTCCATCGGGACGCCGTTGATGACATAAAGGGGCTGGTTCGTCTGTGAAAGACTGGAAACGCCCCGGATGATCACGTTCGAGCTGGCAGCCGGTCCGCCGGCAATCGAATTCACATTCAGACCTGCCACCTTCCCTTCCAGGGCATTCATGACATTTACCTCCCTGGCCTTCGTCAGCTCCTCTCCTTTTACTTCCGTCACGGAATATCCCACCGCCTTTCTCTCCTTCTTAATGCCCAGCGCAGTGACCACCACCTCATTGATCACCTGGTCCGCTATTTTGAGACTAATCGAAAGGTTACTGTTATTCTCACTCACCACCACCTCACGAGTGCCGTAGCCGACAAAGGATATCACCAGCACCTGCCCCTTCTCGGCCTGGATAGAGAACTCCCCGTTGTCAGCCGTAACCACCGCTTTTCTCGTGCCTTTTATCCCAACGGTAGCGCCAACCACAGGCTCACCTTTCTCATTGAGCACCCGTCCGTGTACATCTATAGCAGCAGGAGGAGGCAGAGGCTGCTCCTGGACGGCTGCCTCTTTTTCCCGGATAGCTACCGTTTTACCGATGATCTCATAGGTAAGCGTCTGATCCCTGAACAGCATACCCAACACCTGCTCCAGCGGAGCATGCTGAACATGGATGCTGACCAGCTTCGCCTTTTGTATGAGCTTATCTTCATACCAGAATTCGTATCCGCTTTGCTTTTTGATCTGGTTGAACACCTTTATCAGGGATGTATTCGTCTCGCTCAGGGAGATCGTCTGCCCATACCCCGTGGCATTTGCCTGCAGACAGGCGGCTAACAGAAAGATGGCTGTGAGTCTCATTATCAACAGCGTTTTGGTTAAATGTCCGGCAAGCCCCCGCTTGGCAAGCAGGAGTTTGAAAAGAACTTTCAAAAACATAACTTTGCTTTAGTTTAGGTTAAACAATATATGCCCGCCGAAAGGCGGGAGAAACAGTCCCAACTGTATATAAAAGTTTGCCAAGCTATCCGCCGGGAGTGGTGCAAACACTTCCGGCTTTCGTTTGGAAAACCCTACTACATTACTACGGTGTAACGGTCAATTTTCTTCCATCCATCTTAAAATGGATCTTGCTGACTTCTAAGAGCCTGATGAGTTCTGAAAGATTGGCATCCCTGGATATGCCGCCGCTAAACGTCCGTCCCGAAACATCGCCCTCATACACGACATCTATATCATACCATCTTTCCACCTGTCGCATGATGCTCCTGATATCGGCGCTCTTGAATGAAATAAACCCGTTCTTCCAGGCCATGGCCAGCTCCACATCCGCATGCTCATCCAGCTTGACTCCCCCCCGCTTATCCAGCTTCACCTGCTGTCCCGGCGCCAGCACAGAGCTCTTATCTCCTCTGAATACCTTCACCGCCCCCTCCAGTAAGGTGGTTTTTATCTCCGCTTCATTATCATACGCCATTACATTGAAATGCGTTCCCAGCACACGTACATCCATCCCTTTATCGCCCGGAGCATTGACATGCACCCTGAAAGGCATCCGCTCATTTTTTTCAATTTCAAAATAAGCTTCACCCGTCAGCTCCACGATTCTTTCTTCACCCGTAAATGCCGTGGGAAACCGCAGCGAAGACACCGTATTGAGCCACACCTTGCTCCCATCCGGTAAAACGATCTGGTATTGTCCACCCCGGCGGGTAGACACCGTATTAAAAAATATTTCAGAGGGAGCCGGCTCCCGGCCCATTACATTATAGACAAGCTTCCCTGCATTCGTCTTCGATACCTGCGCATCCCCCTGCCGGGTCAGCATTCCGTTCTGCGCACTATCCAATACAACAGTAGATCCGTCCGCCAACGTGAGAATAGCATTGTTCCCATTGGGAGCAGGCACATCGATCCGCTGATTTTTTTTTACGGCCACCGGCGCAGCGACCTTAGGTGTATCCGTCTTCCTGAAAAATTGGAAATACGCTCCCACTCCCACCACCAGTAACAGTACCGCGGCTGCCGCCATCCTTCGTATCATGATCAGCCGTCGCCTTCTCTCCCGTCCAGTCGTTCCTTCCATTCCTATTGTTCCCTCCATCCTCGCTGTCACTTCCTTCCTCACCTTTCCTTCCATCCCTGCAGCCCCTTCCTTCCCTGAAGTCATTCCTTCCATCCCTGTAGCCACTTCCTTCCCTGAAGTCCCTCCTTCCCTCACTGCAGCCGTCCCTAATACCTTCCGCAACATCTCCTCGCTCTGCATCTCGCTAAAAACCTTCTCCCCCTCTTCCAACCGCTGCCAGGCATCCTTTAACAGAGCCTGAAGCTCTTCGTCATTTTCCGGGTTTCCCAATAAAGCCATCAGCTCGGCCCGCTCTTCATCAGAAGCCGTTTTGTCAAACCAGCGATGGAACAGGTAGCGTAATCTTTGATCAGGCATGTGTATAGTCTCCCACCATATGACAACACGATCCCCCAAAAGGAGTAATGTCCTGAAAACTTTTTTTTGTCAATGCAGAAAAGAATGTAACAGAAGAAGAAGGATAATACTCACCGGGTCCATATGGGAATGGACATATTCACGGATATTCCGGAGAGCAAGGCTCATATGTTTTTTTACAGTGGTCGCTGATAAACCCAGTTGGAGTGCGATGGCCTGATACCCCATACCCTCCTGGTTATGCAGCAGATATACCTTTTTTTGTTGAGGTGGCAGCTTGTCTATCGCTTTATCTATCAGCCTGTACCGGACATCGGGGCTTACATGCATTTGGTAACCTCCGGTCCTTTCCGGGGCATCCGCCATTTCCAGCTGTGCGAGACTCGCCCATTCTCTCCGCCGTGTATTCTCCCTGGCCATCTGCTTGAGACAATTGAAGGCCCGGTTACGGGCAATTACAAAAAGATAAGGTTCGAATCGGTTGATATTTCCCAAACAGGCACGGTTTTGCCAGATGGTAAGAAAAACATCCTGTACGATCTCTTCTGTTAATGGGAAAGACGCCGTAAGCCGTAGAATATAAGCGCCCAGCTTATTATGATAGGAGTAGAACAAGATACTGAACGCCGCTTCATCACCCTGCGCGACTCGTGACAGCAGGATTTTTTCATCATATGAAGGATAGGCGTTCAAGACAGTGAGCAGTTAGGTTTGAATGTAATTTCTTCTCTAAGATAATACAATTCTGCCGTGATTCACAAAACTGACTGCAAACAACTCAATATCTCACCGATACATTGAACCGTCCATCCCCTTCTCCCAGCTCGCCGGCCGCTGCATTGCTGATACGGATCGTCAACCCCGCACTTTCCTTCATATCCGGCAGTTGTCCAAGGACTTTTGCATATATACTTTTACCGGATGAACTAACGGTGACCCGTACGATCGTACCCACCGGAACATTATTCATCAGCGCATAATATTTTCCATCCTGCCAGCCGCTGGAACTTTTAAAGATGCCTGCAGCTCCCTCAGCAGATTTTCCCCCATCCGTAAAGTCAGTCTTGAAAAAGCCGCCATTAAAAGATTTTCCGCTGGGAGAAACAGGCTTCTCCACTGGTTTCACAGTACTCTCCGCCGGCTTATCAGCAGGCTTTTCCATCGGCTTAACCACCGTTTCCACCGGCTTAACCATAGGTTTCTCCGTCTGCTTCACAGAGCTCTCCGTGGACTTGACCGTACCCTCCGTTGGCTTTACCGCACCCTCGGTTGACTTCGTAACCCCTTCCGTTGGTTTTACCACACTCCCCACCGGCTTTGCCCCGCTAGCCGCAGGCTTGTCTCCCGCATTGCCCGCCGGGGATACGCTGGACGCAGTAGTCTTCCCCGCCGGCGCTACCCCCGCAGGTACCCCTGCATCCGCATTCGCCACCGGTTTTACACTCCCCGGCGTTCCGGTCACCACCGGAGCCCCACCCGTCTTGTTAGCTAACGCAGAAAGGGCCGTCTTTACTTTCAGATACCCCACGATGATATGCATACCCGCACGCACCTGATCCTTATTGATATTGTTCCATTTCTCCAGGTTTGTTATAGGCACCCTATTATGGTTTACACTTATCCGGTACATCCATTCTTTTTCCTGGATCACATGGTAAAGAGGCACCAGCGATTCCCCCGTAGCTTTCTGCCCATTTTGGGAAAAGTTGATGGCCGTCAGCGGTATCTGCAGCTGCTGTCCTATCGACAACGGCTGCGTCATCGCAAGCTTGTTGTAAGGCGCCAGCACAGTAGGTGATAGATTATATAGCCGGCCGATGCTGTACCAGTTTTCCTTTGCTACGACAGTATGTTCCAAATATAAATGCCCGGTCTGACCTTGTACGATAAGTTCATCGGATTGTGACCGGACCGTTTTCATAAAAAACAAACTAACCAGGAAAGCTGCAATAACCTTTGATCGCATAGCATAATCTTTTTTAAAACCGGGTTCGGGACCCGGGCAAATATACACTTTTCATATCCTCCCGGGCATTTTCACGGCCGCTTAAGTATCCTCCACTCCTTCGGGTAATAATTATTGATACGATTAGGTAAAACCTTTATCCAGCCCAGGTTTTGCCCCTGGTATCTCACCAGCGTCCAGCCTCGCGCCCCTTGCAGCTTATCGCCTGTCATCCGTAGTTCATCCTTACGCAGATACCCGATAGCCTCCTCCCTGGATAATTCTACTGCAGACAGCTGCTCGCCGATCATAGTGCTCATCGCCAGTTCATGCTCAGGAATGAACTCTTTCACCGATGGCTTCCCCAATAATACGCCCGCCTTTTTCAGATAACAAAAAGATTGCAGGTAAGACAGGTCCTCCATCAATGCCGCCGGTAATGCACGGATCATATCCTCATGCCGGAAGAACGACAAAGCCTCCACCTCTTTCACCCATCCCTTCAACTCCTCTACATCTTTCCTGGATAGCTTCTCTATCCCCTGCCGTTTGCTCTTTGGATAAGTGAACGTGTCACCCTCCTCCTTTCGTACGGCAGCTATAAAAAAACCTTCTCCCTCCAGCTTATCGGGATAAAACCGGTATCCATAGCCCCCCTTTTCACTTTGGGACTCCACAATATGCCAGGCAGGGTCAACTTGCAGCTGACAACTGGTAGCCCCCAATGCCGTTATCATCCAATCAAGGATCTCTTCATCCTCCTCTTTTGAGTAGGAGCAGGTGGAATAGATCAACACACCATCCTTACGCAGGGCAGGCCAGATGTCCGACAATATCCGCTGTTGACGTTGATGACACAGCTGCACATTATCGGGACTCCATTCTTCGATGGCTTCCGGCTCACGGCGGAAAAGACCGCTGCCGCTGCAAGGCGCATCTACCACGATGACATCGAAGTAGTTCTCCAGGCGCCCCAGATCAGCGGGGTCATTGTTCGTCACCACCACACCCGCAGCCCCCCATTTGATCATGTTTTCCTGCAATACCCCTGCCCGGCTGCGGATCACCTCATTGCTCACTAAAAGACTGTCTTCCGGTAATATCGATTGGATCAAAGTAGATTTTCCTCCTGGCGCAGCACAAAGATCCAGGACCTTCAGTGGACGCGAAAGCTCCACTGTCTGCCGCAGCGCCTGCTCCAGGTACATGCTGGAAGCCTCCTGCACATAGTAAGCGCCCGCATGGAACAAGGGATCAAAAGTAAACGAAGGCCGCTCGCTTAAATAATATCCCCAGGACGACCAGGGAATTTTCTTCATCTGCACTTGCATTCCTGCATCTCCCCGCCAGGCACCGGAACTATCTTCATCTCCACGCCAGACA
>Ga0207695_10006688_pt1 | contig 14878 bp, 11 predicted proteins | sample KBSC54metaG_FD_184354 | JGI IMG/M metagenome (GOLD analysis project Ga0207695, IMG submission 184354) | Corn rhizosphere microbial communities from Kellogg Biological Station, Michigan, USA - KBS C5-4 metaG (SPAdes) (version 2) | ecosystem: Host-associated > Plants > Roots > Rhizosphere > Soil... | reverse complement strand
GATCTTCCAGTTGGCGCCCTCGATCACCCGGCTGCCGAGGTAGGACCAGTTCTTGAGGTCCGCCGCCTCGAAATCGTCGAGCATGCCGGAGAAGAATTCGTCGAAATCCACCGGCTCGTCGGGCGTCAGCACCGCGAAGATCATGCCGCCTTTCTCATGGCAGGGCAGCTGGCGCAGGCCCCGCGTCGCCTTGTCGATCTCGCCGAACTTCTCGCGATCGGAGACGGCGAGCAGCTTGCCGTCCAGCCCGTAGGTCCAGCTGTGATATTTGCAGGTGAAGCGCGCGCACTTGCCGTGCCCGTCCTCCGCCACCGGCGCGCCGCGATGCGCGCAGACGTTGAGGAAGGCGCGTGCCTCGCCACTCTTGTCGCGCACGATCAGCACCGGCAGGCCCATCGCGTCCATCGCCTTGTAGCTGCCGGGCTCGGGCAGCTCGCACGACAGCGCCAGCATCAGCGGCACGCGCTTGAAGATCAGATCGATCTCGCGCGCCCACTGAACGGGATCGGTATAGACTTTTGCCGGCACCGTCGTGATCCGGTCCGACTGGTAGGTCCGGTCGTGCTCGACATAGTCGAGCAGCGTTTCGGCGACCGAGCCGATATCGAGATGATCCATCCTGTCCTCGCGCGCGGTGTTCTCTGTTCCGAAACGCACTAGGCCAGATCGCGGGGGCCGAGGGCAAGCTGGCCCGAATGACAGGTGAGCGAACGTGCGATAGCATCCTATCAAGGGCGCCATGGAGACGAGGGTGGCAGAAAGGCAGGCCGCGCGACCGTGGGACTGGCTGGTCCCGCCGGCCGCGCATCACGCGCGCTACGCGACGAGCGGCGCCTGGCTCGGCAAGACGCTGGGCACGCTGGCCCTCGAAGCGGCGGAGCGCGAGCCCGACGCGGAAGTGTTCCTCGGCGATCCGTCCACGCCGACCTATGCGAGCCTCGCCGCCGATGCGGAGGCACTCGCCGTCTCGCTGATCGGCATCGGCCTCGGGCCCGGCGACGTGGTGAGCTTCCAGACGCCCAACTGGGTGGAGGCGGCGGTGATCAACCTCGCCGCCGCGATGGCGGGCTTCGTCATCAACCCGATCGTGATCATCTATCGCGACGCCGAGGTGCGCCAGATGCTCGCCGATTGCGGCGCCAAGGCGTTCTTCTACGCGGAAAGCTTCCGGGGCGTGGACTTCGCCGCGATGGTCGAGCGGGTGAAGCCGGACCTCCCCGCCCTCGCCCACGCCATCCCGGTGCGCGGATCGGGCGGGGCGACGGGCTATGAAGCGCTGGTGGCGGCCGGGCGCGGGCGTCGACTCGATGTTCCGGCGGTCGATCCGCGATCGGTGAAGATGGTGCTCTATACCTCCGGCACCACGGGGCGACCCAAGGGCGTGCTGCACAGCCACGACACGCTGGCGCGCGCGCTCCGGATCAGCGCCCGGCATTGGGGCGTGGAGCGCGGCGACGCGATCCTGATGCCGTCGCCCGTCACCCACGTCTCGGGTTTCGCCAACGGGCTGGAGATGCCGTTCGTGGTCGGCACCCGCACCGCGCTGATGGAGAGCTGGAACGCGCTCGACGCGCTCGCGCTGATCGAGCGGCATCAGGTGCGCGGCACGGTGGCGGCAACGCCGTTCCTGCAGGAACTGGTCGCGCGCGCGGACGAGGCGGGCACGTCCCTGCCCTCGCTGCGCTTCTTCGCCTGCGGGGGCGCGGCGATCCCGGCCGAGATCGTGCGCGGCGCCAATGCCCGCTTCGGCCGCACCGTCGCCTTCCGGGTGTTCGGCAGTTCCGAGGTGCCGATCGTGACGCTCGGCTACCCGCAGGACGGCGAGCGCGCCGCCACCACCGACGGCGAGGCGATAGACTACGAGATGAAGGTGGTCGACGACGAGGGCGTCGCTCTGCCGCCCAGTGCCGAGGGCGAGATCCTGGCGCGCGGACCGGCGATGTTCATGGGCTATGCCGACGAAGCGCAGACCGGCGAGGCGATCGACAGCGAAGGCTATTTCCGCACCGGCGACATCGGCACGGTGAGCGCTGACGGCGCACTGCTGATCACCGGCCGCAAGAAGGACCTGATCATCCGCGGCGGCGAGAATATCTCCGCCAAGGAGATCGAGGACGTGCTGCACCGGCACCCGATGGTGGCGGAGGCGTCGGTCGTCTCGATGCCGCACGCCCGGCTCGGCGAGGGGGTGTGCGCCTTCGTGATCGCGAAGGCCGGCACCGCGCCCGATTTCGCCGCGCTCGTCTCCTTCGTGGGCGAGAGCGGCCTCGCACCCCAGAAACGGCCCGAGCGCATCGAGTTCGTCGCCGAGCTGCCCCGCACCGCATCGGGCAAGATCCGCAAGGACCAGTTGCGTGACACCATCCGCCGGCTGCTCGCCGACGCATAAAACCAAGGAGAGAGGGACATGGATCTCGGACTGAAGGGCCTCAAGGTCATCCTCACCGGCGGCAGCCGGGGCATCGGCCGGCGCGCGCTGGAAATCTTCGCGGAGGAAGGCTGCGACGTCGCCTTCTTCTCGCGCAACGCCGATCAGGTCGCGGAAACCAAGGCTGCGCTGGAAAAGCATGGCGGCAAGGTGGTCGGCTCGACCTTCGATCTCAACGATATGGACGGCTATCAGGACTGGCTGCGCAAGGCGGCCGACGATCTCGGCGGCTGCGACATCTTCGTTCCGGGCGCCAGCGCATCGGGCAGCCAGGCGACCGGAGACTGGGACAAATGCTTCCAGTTCGACATCATGGGCGCGGTGAAGGGATGCGAGGCGCTGGAATCCCATCTGGAGGCCTCGCAGCACGGATCGGTGGTGCTGATGAGCTCCACCGCCGGCGTCGAGACCTTCCTGGTGCCGCAGGCGTTCAACGCGATGAAGGGCGCCTTGCTCGTCTATGCCAAGCAGCTCGGCCAAGCGTGGGGGCCGAAGGGCATCCGCGTCAACGCCGTCTCACCGGGGCCGGTCTCCTTCCCGGGCGGAAACTGGGAGGCGATCAAGGCCGGGATGCCGGAGCTCTACGACGCGCAGCAGCCGCTCTTCGCGCTCGGACGCATCGGCCAGCCGGACGACGTCGCCAAGACGATCGTGTTCCTCGCCAGCCCGGCGTCCCAATATACGACCGGCACCAACGTGGTCATCGACGGCGGCTATACCAAGCGCGTCCAGTTCTGATCGCTCCCCCTCGCGGGGAGCAGCCCGCCGCGCACATCCCCTCCTCGCGCGGCGGGCTTTTTTGTCAGTCCGCGATCTGCAGGATCATCTTGCCGTCGTTGCTGCCTTCGAACAGGCGCAGGAAGGCGGGCAGCGCATTCTCGATGCCGGTGTCGATATGCTCGTCCATGCGCAGCTTGCCCTCGCTCACCCACCGGGCGAGCGGGCCGATCGCCTCGGCGAAGCGGGGGATATAGTCCTTCACCAGAAAGCCCTCGATCTTCGCGCTCTGGACGATCAGCTGCCAGAGGTTGCGGGCGCCGTGGGGCGCATCGTTATACTCGCTGATCAGCCCGCACAGCACGACGCGGCCCTTGTGGTTGAGCGAGAGCAAGGCGGCGTCGAGGATATCGCCGCCGACATTCTCGAAATGCACGTCGACGCCGTTCGGCGCCGCCTCGCGGATCGCGGCGGCGAGTTCCCGGGGCGACTTGCCGCGATAATCGATCGCGGCGTCATAGCCGTAATCGCGGACCAGCCGCTCGCATTTGGCGGGGCCGCCCGCGATGCCGACGGTGCGGCAGCCCTGCATCTTCGCGATCTGGCCGACCAGCGAGCCGACCGCGCCCGCCGCGCCCGTCACCAGCACCGTCTCGCCGGGCTGCGGCTTGCCGACGTCGAGCAAGGCGAAATAGGCGGTCAGCCCGATCGCGCCGACCGAGGAGAGATAGTTGGTGACGGACGGCACCGCGTCGGCATCCACCAGCGTGGTGAAGCCGCCGCCGGCGCAGAGCGAATACTCCTCGATGCCGTTCAGACCGGACGCCCAGGCACCGACCGGGAAATCGGGATGCCGCGACTCGGCGATCCGCCCCACCGTCGTCGCGCGCACCGGATCGCCCAGCCCGATCGGTGGCAGGTAGGAAGGCACGTCGTCCATCCACCCCCGGATCGCCGGATCGAGCGAGGCATAATGGTTGCGCAGCAGGAATTGCCCCTCCTCCAGCGCGGGCGTCGGCTCCTCGATCAATCGGAAGTCGTCGGGCACCGGCATGCCCTGCGGGCGGCGGACGAGGGTGAAGCGGCGGTTGGTAGGCATCAGGCGGTCTGTCCCTCACGCGTTGTGGGGGTGGCGAAGCGCTGGCCGGCGTCGCGGCCCGCGCGATAGCCGAACACCATGCCCGGCCCGAGCGTGCCGCCCGCGCCGCCATAGGTCATGCCCATCGGCGAGGCCATGACGTTGCCCGCCGCGTAGAGGCCGGGGATCGGCCGGCCGTCGACATCGAGCACGCGCGCATCGGCATCGGTCCTGGGGCCGCCCTTGGTGCCGAGCGCGCCGCTCTTCACCTCGATGGCATAATAGGGCCCGTCGCCGATCGGGCCGAGCGTCGCGCGCTTGCTGCCGCGATGCGCGGGATCGCCCCACCAGAGATCGTTGGCGCTCTCCCCGCGCAGGAAATCGGGATCCTCGCCCGCCTCGGCATGGGCATTGAAGGTCGCGACCGTTTTCTCCAGCCCCGCCGGATCGATGCCGACCTTGCGCGCCAGCTCCTCCAGCGTGGCGCCGCTCGCGATCCATTGCGGCGGCCGCGCGTCGGCATCGAAATTGTCCGAAAGCCCGCCGACGAACGGCCATTTCGCGTAGAATTCCCGGTTGAACACCATCCAGCAGGGCAGGTTCGCATATTCGAAGCGGCTGACGTCCTGCTCGTGGAACGCGGCGCCGAAGGCGTTGTAGTTGGACGCCTCGTTGGTGAAGCGCTTGCCGTGGCGGTTGACCATCAGCGATCCCGGCATGGTCCGCTCGTAGGTGAGCAATTGGCGGCCCATCGGGTTGATCTCGGTCGGCACCTCGATCACCGGCATCCACCACGCCTCGCGCATGTTGCCCAGCATCGCGCCGACCCGCATCGCCATCTTGAGCCCGTCGCCCGTGTTGGTCTTGATCGAGAGGGGATGCGTGAGCGGGCCACGCGTGAAGGCCTTGATCATCTCCGGATTCCACTCGAACCCGCCGGTCGCGAGGATCACCGCCTTCGTCCCAACCGTGAAGGCGCCGTCCGGCCCTTCGAACCGCACGCCCGCGACGGCGCCGTCCCGCATCACCAGCTCGGTCGCCCGGCAGCCGGGCCGAGGCGCGATCCCGCGATCGAGGCAGCCCTTCAGCAGCCGCCCGATGAGCGCGAGGCCCATGCCGCGCTCGTCGTTGCGCCGGCGCTCCGCCTTCACCTCGGGCGAGGCGGGCGTCGGCACCGATTTGCCGAGCGTCGTCTCGCCGATCGTGATCGTGAAATCGGGATAATAAGGCGAAGGGCCGACCCGGTCCTTCCAGTCGCCCAGTTCGCCATAGGGAAAGGGCGGGCATTCCAGCGTGCGCCCGCCTTCGGGCAGGCCGCCCGGAAACTCGGGGTGATAATCGGGGAATTCGGGAATCGCGTAGAAGGAAACCGGCGTGCGCGCCTCCATATAGCGCACCATCTCGGGGCCGGTATCGACATAGGCCTCCGCCAGCGACTGGTCGATCATGCCGTGGGAGAGCGACATCAGGTAGGTGAGCGCCTGGTCGCGGCTGTCCGCGCGGCCGGCCGCCAGTTCGTGATGGTTGTTGGGAATCCAGATCTGGCCGCCGGACCAGGCGCTGGTGCCGCCCACCGTCTCCGCTTTCTCGAACACGCCGACGCGCGCGCCGTTGTCATGCGCCAGGATCGCCGCAGTCAGCCCCGCCGCACCCGTGCCGAGCACGACGACATCGAAATCGGCCATCATCCCTCTCCGCTGCTTTGTCCCGATCGTGCCCCTCGCAGGCAAAAGCCGGGACTGGTAAAAGCGCGAGGTTCGACCGGGCGGTGCCGGGCCCTATCTTGGCACATGCAGGAGTCCCGCGCGGAACAAGGATGAGGACACATGGCTGATCGCGACCCCACGATCGAGGCGGCGGGCGCCGCGCGCTGCCCGGGCGCGACGTGGATGGACATTCTGGCGCTGGACGGGCGCCCGGTGCCGGAGTTCATGAAGGACGAGACCTACGAATATCGCGGGTCCGCTCCGATCCCCGCCAGCCGCTACACCAGCCTCGAGTTCCAGGCGCTCGAGAACGAAAAGATGTGGCCCTACGTCTGGCAGTTCGCCGCGCGCGACGAGGACATGCCGGAGCCCGGCGACTATATCGTCTACGAGAATGCCGGCCGCTCCTACCTGGTCGTTCGGCAGGACGACGGCAGCGTGAAGGCGATGCACAATGTCTGCCTGCATCGCGGCCGCAAGCTGCGCACCGAGGACGGCACGGCGGACGATTTCCAATGCCCCTTCCACGGCTTCACCTGGAACAAGGACGGCGGCCTCAAGGCCATACCCTGCGCCTGGGATTTCGAGCATCTGAAGGCGCGCGACATGACGCTGCCGCAGGCCGAGGTGGCGCGCTGGCAGGGCTACATCTTCGTGCGCGAGAAATCGGGCGGCCCTTCGATCGAGGAGTATCTCGCGCCGCTGCCCGCATTCTTCGAGCGCTGGCGGCACGACCAGTGCACGACGGCCATCTGGGTGGCGAAGGTGGTGCCGGCCAACTGGAAGGTGACGATGGAGGCCTTCATGGAGGCCTGGCACACGATCGTCACCCACCCGCAGCTGCTGCCCTTCACCGGCGACGCCAACACCAGCTACAATATCTACGGCGACAACGTGAACGTGGCCTACACCCCGTTCGGTGTGATGAGCCCGCATGTCGATCCCACCGGCAAGGAACAGCAGTGGATCGTCGACGAATTCATCAAGTATAACGGCCGTTCCGCCGACAACTACAACGACAGCCCCTATGCCGTGACGGTGCCGGAGGGCATGTCCGCCCGGCGCGCGCTGGGCGAGGCGATGCGCAAGAACTTCGCCGAAACCTTCGGCCACCCGGAGATGCACGCGCAGGCGACCGATGCGGAACTGCTCGACGGCCTCGTCTACAACGTCTTCCCGCATTTCGCGCCGTGGGGCGGCTACATGCCCAACATCGTCTATCGCTGGCGGCCGTGGAAGGATCCGGACCATTGCCTGATGGAGGTCCGTATCCTCGTGCGCGTGCCGGAGGGTCAGCCGATCCCGCACGGCGTGCCGATGAAGCTCCTGACCGACGACGAGAAATGGACCGCCGCGCCCGAACTCGGCGTGCTGGGCCATGTGTTCGAGCAGGACATGGACAACCTGCCCTATGTGCAGGACGGCCTGCACTGCTCGCAGAACGGCGAGGTGCAGCTCGGCGACTATCAGGAAATCCGCATCCGCCAGTTCCACCAGACGCTGGACAAGTATGTCGACGCCCGCTGAGGCGGCGCGGACCGAACAAACGAAGGAGTGATCGCACGACGCCGGCGACAGACCGGCCCCGAACCGTGAAGGAGAGAGCATGATGTCTGGAATTCGTCGTTATGCGCGCGAGGAGCTGCCGGATCATCTCAAGGAGACGTGGGACTGGCTGCAGGCGCTCACCGGCCAGGCCGCCTTCGTCGAGGCGTTCGCCGGCGCGCCCGAGCTGCTCGATTTCTCGATGAAGGATTTCTACGGGAACATCTTCTTCAACGGCCGCGTCGACGTGCGGTACAAGCATCTCGCCCGCCTGCGCATGAGCCTCGGCCACGGCTGCCGCAGCTGCAATCTCGGCAATACCGAGGGCGCGAAGGAGGCCGGCTACACCGTCGCCCAGCTGGAGGCGATCGAGGGCGACCGCAGCGTCTTCACCGATGCCGAACGCGCCGTGCTTGCGCTGGCCGACCAGATGCTGATGACCAACATCGAGGGCCATCTGGAACCTGATCTCTACGCCGATCTCAAGCGCCATTTCGATGATGCGCAGATCCTCGAGCTCGGCACGGTGATGACCTATCTCGGCGGGCTGGCGAAACTGCTCTTCGTTTTCGATCTCGCCGAGAAGGAGGAGACCTGCATCTTCCGGCCGGGCGGCGCCCGCGTGGCGGAGGCGCCGGTCGCGGTGGCGGCCGAATGAGCCGCATCGCCCACCTGCCGCTGGAGCAATGGGATCCGGAGCTGCGCGCCCGGACCCGCGCCGACGAGGCGACGCCGCTCGAACAGGGTTCGATGCGGATGTTCGCGCACAAGCCGGCGATCGCCAAGGGCGTCGCCGCGCTCGGCGCGGGCATCCGGCAGGATCGCACCCTGCCCGAACGGCTGATCGAGCTCGTCCGCCTCCGCATCGCCTTCCACAACCAGTGCCGCAGCTGCATGGCGATCCGCTATCGATCGGCGGTGGCCGAGGGCGTGGACGAGGATCTGGTCTGCTCGCTGGAAAAGCCGGTCGAGGCGCCGGACCTGAGCGACGCGGAGCGCGCGGCGCTCGATTATGCCGATCGCTTCGCCACCGACCATCTGTCGATCGACGATACCTATTTCGCCGGGTTACGCCGCCATTTCAGCGATGGCGAACTGGTCGAGCTCGGCACCTGGATCGCCTTCTGCGTCGGCTTCGGCCGGCTGGGCGCGACCTGGGACATGACCGAGGAACTGCCCGACGCCTATCGCGGCGAGGGCACGATCCGGCCGTGGAGCGGCATCCCGATCGTCGTGCGCTGAGGGCTGGCCGAAAAGGCAGTTTCGGAGGCCCGCCCGCCGGCGCCAGGCTGCGCGCCACAGGAGACAAGCATCGTGACCGAACCCGTCCTTCACCCGCTCACCATCGACGCGCGCGATCCGGCCAATCTGCGCGGCGATCCGATCACGGGTGATCGCTACTGGTCGAAGGAGTTCGCGCAACGCGAATGGGATCATATGTGGACGAAGATCTGGCACGTCGCCGGGCGCCTCGCCGAAGTGCCGGAGGCGGGCGATTACGTCGTCCACGATTTCCTGCACGAAAGCGTGATCTGCGTGCGGCAGGACGATGGATCGGTGCGCGCCTTCTACAACGCCTGCGGCCACCGCGGCATGCGGCTGGTCGAGGGCGCGGCCTTCGTCGATCAGGGCTTCCAATGCCCCTATCACGGCTGGCTGTGGGGCAAGGACGGCGTGCTCAGGGCCGTGCAGGATCCGCACGATTTCCCGCAGGGCAATCCGTGCGGCAAACTCACGCTCAAGGAACTGCGCTGCGCCACCTGGGGCGGGCTGATCTGGTACACGATGGCCGAGGAGGGGCCGAGCCTCGCCGAATTTCTCCACCCGATCCCGGACATCTATGCCGGCTATCCCATGGAAACGGCGGTCCGCACCTTCTGGATGAAGATCGATCTCAACACCAACTGGAAGTTCGCGACCGACAATTTCTCCGAAAGCTACCACACCCGGACGGCGCACCCGCAGGTGCCGCCATGGATCGACCAGGACGTCGATACCGCGCGCCACGAAATGTACCCCAACGGCCACGGCCGCACCGTCCAGCCGATGCGCCCCTCGCTGTCGGATCGGCTGCCGGACGGCGTGCCGCATCCCTTCGACTACATCCTGCGCCAGTGGGACATCGATCCGGATAGCTACCCGGATTTCGAGACCAAGACGATGCAGGGCTGGCTGGACCTCAAGGCCGCCAAGCGCAAGCTATGGAAGGAACGCGGCTACCTGCATTACGAGCATATGGACGACGAGCAGCTCACCGACAGCCCGCACACCGTGCTGTTCCCCAACGTCACCTTCTCGTTCCTGCCCGACAACCTGATCTTCTTCCGCACCGAGCCGCACCCGGACGATCCCAACAGGTGCACCTTCGATCTGTGGTGCATGTCCTACCCGGTGGCCGGGCAGACCGAGGTGGAATCGATCATGGCCGGCCGCACGCCGCTGCGCGAGGCGGAGATGGAGCATCGCTCCTTCGACAATGGCCGGGGCGTCCCCGAGATCGAGGGCCAGATCGTCTATCAGGACATGATGCTCGCCGAAGGGCAGCAGCGCGGCATGCACTCGCGCGGATATCGCGACGCCTATCTGGCGGGCCAGGAAACCCGCGTCCGCTTCTTCCACGAAGTCCTCAACGACTATCTCGAAGGGCGGCGGTGAGCCCCGTCAGAGCCGGACGATCACCTTGCCGAGATTGCCGCCGGTGAACAGCTTGGCGTAGGCGGTGAGCGTGTTCTCCAGCCCCTGCGTCTCGTCGAAGGGCATGGTGAGCCGCCCTTCCTCGTACCAGGCGCGCAGCGTCGCGGTCAGCTCCGGCCCGCGATGCACGAAATCCGGCGAGAAGAAGCCCGTCACCTGCAGTCGCCGCATCAGGATTTGGTCGAAGCGGCGGACGGTCATGCCGTCCTCCTCGTAGGAGGCGATCAGGCCACACAGCGCGATCCGGCCATAATGGTTCATCGCGGGCAGGATGTCGTCCAACAGCGGCCCGCCGACATTGTCGAAATAGACGTCGATCCCGCCGAGCGCCTGCAATTGCCCCGCGACGTCGCCGGCGCGGCGATCGATCGCGACGTCGGCGCCGATCGTCCCGACGAGGAAGCGCGCCTTCTCTGCGCCACCGACGATGCCCGCCGTGCGGCAGCCTAGATTGCGCGCGATCTGCATCGCCAGCAGCCCGGTCGATCCGGCGGCGGCGGAGACCAGCACCATCTCGCCCGGCCGCGCGCGGCCGACCTCCGCCACGCCGACATAGGCCGTCCAGCCGTTCATGCCGAGCACGCCGAGATGCTGGCGCGGATCGTCCACGCTGGTGTCGAGCACGGTCAGCCCGCTGAGCTCCGGCCGGACGCAGCTGTGGTCGGCCCATTGCCCGAAGCCGCGCACCAGATCGCCATCCTTGAAATCGGGATGGCGGGACGCGACCACCTCGCCCAGCGCCTGCCCCGGCACCACCCCGCCGAGCGGCAGCGGCGGCTGGTAGCCGTCGGTGCGCGGCGTCATCCACATGCGCGTGCCGGCATCGAGCGAGAGCCAGCGGTTGCGCACCAGCACCTCGCCGTCCTGCGGCTCCGGCACCGGCGCTTCCTCCAGGCGGAGCGCGGCGGCGAAATCGACCCCCTGGGGGTGATCGAGCAGGCGCCAGTGGCGATGGGTCATCCGGCGGTCCGCGAAGCTGGAATGGGCATATCCTCCTCCTAACCCACCGCCTTCGCAACACAGCCTGCGAAAAGCGACAGGCCTCTCCATTAAGCGAGGTTCAAACCGCCGCGAAGCACTGCAGAACCCCGTCAAATAGTATCGGCGCTCCAAATATCGGGAAGATGCCGGCGTATAATCGAGGAGGGGGTTTCATGATCCGGGCAACGTCTTTTCGTCGCATGCTGATCGTCGGAGCGGCCGGCGGCGCCGTCGCGACCGCATTGCTTTCATCCGCGGCGGCCTTCGCGCAGGCGACGGACAACACCGCCTCCTCGGCCGCCCCGGTGCCGCCGCAGAGCGGCCTCACCGATATCGTCGTCACCGCCCGCAAGCGTGTGGAAAGCGTGCAGGACGTTCCGGTCGCGGTCTCCGCCATCTCGGCCGCCACGATCAAGCAGCGCGACCTCACCAGCCTGGACAAGATCGCCGCCGCCACGCCGTCCTTCACCGTCGGCCGCGCGTCGAACGGATCGGGCGCGCAGATGACGCTGCGCGGCATCGGCTCCTCCTCCACCTCGATCGGCATCGAGCAATCGGTCGCGACGGTGGTGGACGGCGTCTATTACGGCCAGGGCCGCATCATCAACGAAGGCTTCTTCGATCTGTCCCGCGTGGAGATCCTCAAGGGCCCGCAGGCCCTGTTCTTCGGCAAGAACGCCACCGCCGGCGTGATCTCCTTCACCACGGCCGATCCCGGCGACAAGCCCGAGCTGATCGCGCGCGGCGGCTACGAGTTCGGATCGAAGCAGATCCAGGCCGAGCTGATCGGATCGACCCCGATCACCGACACGCTGGGCATCCGCGTCGCGCTGCGCGGCTCCAAGATGTACGGCGGCTATTACGAGAATGACGCGCAGCCGTTCAACTTCGTCACCACCGACATCGCGACCGGCACGCAGACCACCCACATCTCCAACCCCGCCCCCCACAACGAACCGGGCGAGAAGGAACTGCTCGGCCGCATCACCCTGAAGTGGCAGCCGACCAGCGAGATCACCGATACGCTGAAGGCCTCCGGCGACTACAACCACGTCAACAACAACAGCTGGAACTACGTGGCCTTCAACTGCGTCGGCGGCGTCAGCCACCTGACCGGCCAGGCCTGCGGCGATCATTTCGTCACCTACCAGAACAAGATCCCGGCCGACATCGCCAAGAACTTTCCCTACGCCAAGTCGGACGGTTCGCTCTACGATCGGTACAAGAGCTGGGCGGTCACCAACACGTTCAACTACAAGCTCGATCACGTCTCGATCACCAACGTGACCAACTACAACTGGAACAACAACCGCTGGGCCTGCGCCTGCGATTTCCAGTCGGCGGGCGGCAGCAACTGGGCGACCGAAAATTCGACCTGGCACGCTTTCTCCAACGAACTGCGCGCGCAGACCAGCTTCGAGGGGCCGATCAACCTGATGGTCGGCGGCTATTACCAGAAGACCAAGCGCACCTTCGGCCAGTTCATCATCCTCGGCAATGTCGAGGATTCGACGCAATCGCCGCAGGATCGCTATGTCGGCACGGAGAAGACCTCCTTCACCAACGGCGAGACGCTGGCCGGCTTCGGCCAAGTGAGCTGGAAGATCGTGCCCACGCTGGAGGCGACGGCGGGCGTGCGCTACACGCACGAGACGAAGGACAGCTTCTTCACCCAGCCCTACAACAACGCCGCCGTCACCGCGATCTTCCGCCCGGAAAATTCGCCCGACGGGCTGGGCGTGATCACCGCCAACCAGGTGTTCAACAACTGGTCGCCCGAAGTCACGCTGAGCTGGAAGCCGACGCGCGACATCATGGTCTATGGCGCGTACAAGACCAACTACAAGTCGGGCGGCTTCTCCAACGGCGGCATCAATTCGGGCTTCTCGCAGAACCCCTATGCCGATCTGACCTTCGATCCGGAAAAGGCGCGCGGCTTCGAGGCGGGCATCAAGTCCGAACTGTTCGACCGGCAGCTTCGCCTGAACCTCACCGCCTATACCTATGCCTACAAGAACCTGCAGGTCGATTTCTTCAACTCGCCGATCTTCGCCTTCCAGACGCTGACGGCGAACGCCCGCACCAAGGGCATCGAGCTGGAATATGAATATGCGCCGCGCGCCATTTCAGGCCTCAACCTGCACGGCTCGATCAACTACAACCGGGCGCGCTACACCAGCTTCCCGGAGGCGCCCTGCTATGCCGGCGAAACCCCGGCCGAGGGATGCAATCTGGAGTTCAACGCGGTGGGCGGCAACTTCACCCGGCAGAGCCTGACGGGCAAGCCGCTCTCCATGGCGCCGCACTGGACGGGTGCGTTCGGTGCCACCTACTCCATGCCGGTCGGCAACGGGCTGCGCTTCGGCATATCGGCGGACGCGCGCTACAGCTCCAGCTACGACGCCTCGGCGTTCGGCAACGAGGATGCCCGCCAGCACAGCTACGTCAGCCTCGATGCCTCGGCCCGGATCAGCACGGACGACGATCGCTGGGAACTGGCCCTGGTCGGCAAGAACCTGACCAACCATTTCTACGTGACGGGCGTGGTCGACGGCCCGTCCACCGGCTCGGGCACGGGCACGACGGCCGGCGTCCATGCCGATCAGCTCGGCTTCGGCACGCTGCCGCGCACCGTGCAGCTGCAAGCGACCTTCCACTATTGAGGACATGCCCATGGCCGACCGTCACGATCAGCGCCTCGCCCTCGTCAACCGGCTCTACCAGCTGACCGGGGCGGGCGACTGGACGGCGGCGGAGGAGCATCTGACCGAGGACTTCTTCGCGATCGAGGCCGACCACCTGCCCTTCGCCGGCACCTATTCCGGCAAGGGCGGGCTTCGCGCCCTGTTCGAGACGGTGATGAGCATGGCCGACGTGATCGACATGCAGATCCACGAGACGACCGTGGGCGAGGAGCATGCCGTCACGCTGGTCGATCTGGTGTTCGCCGCCGGCGGGCGGGCGCGGATCGCGGAGATGTTCCGCTTCCGGGGCGATCAGGTGTGCGAGATCCGGCCCTTCTATTTCGATCCGGCGCCCGTCTTCGCCGCCGTCGAGGCCAAGCGCGCCGCTCTGCCGGCGAAATAGCGCCGCGTCGCCTGCGCGAGCGCGGCGGCACGCGCGCCGCCATCCGGATAGGCGTCGTACAGCGCCTTCGATCGCAGCTCCAGGCTGAGCGGCAGGCCGTCGGGCAGCGCGGCGACGAAACCGTCCAGATCGAGCGCGCCTTCCCCGGGAAGATCGCGCTTCCACACCGCATCGTCGATGATCGCATCGGCATCGGCGGGGTCCGGCCGCTCCGCCGGTGCATCGCAGAGCTGGGCGTAGCTCAGCCAGGCGCGGGGCACCGCCGCGAGGTCCGCGACGGTGCCGCCCGAACGATCGAGATGGAGCGTATCCGCCAGCAGCCGCATCGCCGGATGATCGACCGCGCGCAGGATCGAGGAGGCCGCGCCGATCGTCTTCACGTCGGTGAACAGGCCGAACTCCAGCGCCACGGTGAGGCCGGTCGACGCGGCGTGGTCGCACAGCGCGGCGAACTTGGCGGCGGTGGCGCCGACATCGGGATCGGAGCTGACCACCAGCGCATTCGCCGCGCCCACTTCACCGCCGATGTCGAGGATGCGCAGATGATCGGGATCGAGCGGGCCCGGCTTGATCCAGATGACCTCGACGTCGATCACCCCGAGGCCGGCATCGGCGACCCGGCCACGCACCGCGCGCGTGGTC
>Ga0207695_10006686_pt1 | contig 14884 bp, 15 predicted proteins | sample KBSC54metaG_FD_184354 | JGI IMG/M metagenome (GOLD analysis project Ga0207695, IMG submission 184354) | Corn rhizosphere microbial communities from Kellogg Biological Station, Michigan, USA - KBS C5-4 metaG (SPAdes) (version 2) | ecosystem: Host-associated > Plants > Roots > Rhizosphere > Soil... | reverse complement strand
GTATCGTTGCGATAGGGCGGGTCGGACGCGACCACCCACAGGCTTCCGCTGTCGCCGTGATAGCCGGTCATCGGCGAGGGTTGATCGAAGGTCAGGGAATGAGGGTAGCCGATCTTCGGCATCAGCCAGCCGTAAAAGCGCATCGCCTTTTCGTAGTCGTTGGCATTGATCATGAGATGGTCGATTCCACTGCGCATGCGGGCGTCCTCCACGTGATCCAAGCGGACTCCGGTTGCGAGCGCGATGCAAGCGGCGGGCGTTGCGAGTCGGTGTCGATGCGGCTTAGCGCGTTAGCTGGTGATACGCATGCGCTGTTCGGCGGCGGTCTTGCGTCCCAGATGGATCGCGACGGTGCCGAATCCGGTGAGCCGGTAGCTGGCCTCGGCGAAACCCGCGTCGCGCATCATGCGGGCGAGGGTGTCGGCGTCGGGATGGATGGTGAGCGACTGGAAGAGGTAGCGATAGGCGCCGAATTTACGACCGACGACGACGCCGAGCAGCGGGACGAAGGTCGCGATATAGAGGTCGAAGAAATGGCGCAGCGGACCGCGCGGGCGGGTGAGATCGAGGCAGACCAGGCGGCCACCAGGCTTCAGCACGCGATAGAGTTCGGTGAAGGTCGCGGGGAGGTCGGCGACGTTGCGCAACATGAAGCCGTTGACGATACAGTCGAAGGTGGCATCGGCAAACGGCAAGGCCAAGGCGTCGCCGGTCGCGAAAACGATTCGCTTGGGGAAGTCGGCGGCTGCGGATTTTTTCACCGCCGCCGCGACCATCTCGTAGCAGAAATCGACGCCGACGACAGTCGCCGCGCCGGCCCGCTCCAATGCGAACGCAAGCTCGCCGGTGCCGGTCGCGATATCGAGTGCGGCGGCATCCTCCGGTTGCGCCATCGCGACCGTGATCCGGCGCCAGCGGCGATCGAGGCCGAGCGTCATCAAGGTGTTGACGAGGTCGTAGCGCGGCACGATGGTCGCGAACATATGGCGGATTCGCGCCGCCTTGCCGCGGTCGGAGGCACATTCATCGGGTTATGGCGGTCGTGTTCATCGGTAATGATCGAGCGATTCTCTCATGGTATCGACGCTTGCGCATTATAGACGTGCGGAGCGCGGACGCGAAAAGCGGGGCGCTTCAGCACGTGGGTGTCAACGCGACCTTCATGATGAAGGAGGCGCCGCCGACGCGATTGGTGATTTCGGCGACAACGGTGAAGCCGAGCCGCTCGTAGAGCGCTTTGGCGGGATTGTTCGCGCGCACGCTGAGCACGATCGCGTGATGGTTCGCGGCCGCGTCGGCGAGTAGTCGCGCGAGCATGAGGCCTCCCGCGCCGCGACCGAGGTGTGCGGGCGCCACCGCGATCGCGAGTTCGGGCGTCGCGGCCTCGACGAAGCGATAGAGCGGCCATGTCGATGGCATCCGGCGAATCCATGCGGCGCCGCATGGCGTGCCGGTCGCGGCGTCGAGGGCAATCACTCCGCAATCGTCGGGACGACCGAAGCCCTCGAGATACGGCGCGAGCGCCGCATTAGTGCGCGCGGATTCCGGTGGCTCACGACCCTCGTCCATGTGCGCAGCGTAGTAGAGCATCTCCCACAAGAATGGTTGATCGTCCGGAACGGCCGCGCGAATGATGTATTTCATCAATAGTTTAGCTTTGCTGTCGAAGCGCTTCAGCCGCGCTTACGCACGGCGGTCGCTGTCATTTCCGTTACGCAAATTTGAACTGATGGCTGCCCATCGGGGAAGAACGGGCCATCGCATCTGAACGCTGAACAAAAAACTCGCATGGTGCGCGCGCGCATTGGTAAACTGTTTCGGGGACACGTTTCGCCCCGGTTAAAACGGCGCACGCAGTCGGCACGCATACAGGTCTCAATCGAAGGCTGGGCTTGCGGCCATGGGTTTTCATCTGAGTGCGCGGCGATACGCTAGAGCGGCTTTCCCCACGAGTCGAGGAAAGCGAGTTCCGCGACCGGGCGACGTGTAATCGGGCCGTGGCCGCGCAGGATCGGATAGCCGATCGGAATCGCGGCCGCCGTGCCCCAAGGGGAGGGAATCGCCAGGAGCGTAGCGACTTCAGGCTCGCATGCGCACAGTAGCGTCGTCAGCACACATCCAAGTCCCTCGGCCCGGCAGGCGAGCAGCAGATTCTCGACGGCGGTATATATCGATCCGCCGCCGACGACGGAGACGCGTGACAGGCTGGAATCCGTGATGGCCATCTCGGCCGGATTGAAGCAGAAGACTGCGATGACGGGGCTTTGGCCAAAATGAGCGCTGAGATAATCCCCCGCTCCAAGCATCCGCTCCGTGCGTTCGCGCACGGCGGGCTCGGCGCCAGCCAGGTTGGCACGATAGCGGGCGGCAAACTTCGTCCATTGTTCGGCGTAAAGCGTGCCGAGTCGTTCCTTGCTCGCGCGGTCCTTCACCACGATCACGCGCCACGGCTGCCGATTGCCGCCGGTGGGGGCCCAGGTAGCGGCTTCGAGGACGCGGTGCAGAACGTCATTGGGGATCGGATCGGGACGCAGCCTTCGTACTGCGCGCAGAGTTCGCATGGCTTCGTAAAGACCGATTTCAGGCATCTTGGCCTCCTTACAACCCGGTCATGTGACCTTCGGGGTCGTAAAAGAGCATTAGGCGAACTGGCGGCAAATTAGAAGAGTGAAAGCATAGACGACTAAAGGCAATCATAGCGGACTATTAGCTTGTAAAAACATCTGGTATTGAGTCTAATCATCAAAACTACTATGATTTAATGCGTTAATGCTGCATCTCTGGAGAGGCATCTGCGATGTTGATCCATTTTGATTCGAATAAAGTGACGGAGTGCGACAACTGCGGAACGCAGGGCACTGTCATGCACATGTCGGTTGTCCGCCTGGACCAGACGGTGAACCTGTGCATCGTATGCTTCGGTGCGTTGGCGCAGGCGTTCAGCCGGGCCTCCGAGAAGCTCCGGATACATCCCGCACAGTTGAAGCATGAGCGGGGTTTCTAACGGGCGGCGTTAACGGCGATGCTCGAAGTGATGCTAGAGTGGCGATAGTTTGAGTCGGGTGGAGAGTTAAGCGATGGCCTGCAAGCATCTAGCGGTGATTCCCAACTCGCTGCGCGGAATCAGCCCCAGCTTTTGGCCTGCCAGCGACGGTCAGATGCATTTTGAGGGGCTGTGCGATTACTGCAAGAAAGACGTCTGGCGCCACGCGCGGCCGGACGAGGATCCGCGATGGCGGCTGCAAACGGAAGAATGCTCCTGCCCTCCCGATAGTCGCCGCTAAACCAGTTGCGGAGGCCGGTTGACCTCCGCCGCGAGCCATTCGCGGCCCCAGAAGTAACCAGTCATAAGAGAATCCATCGGCACTGCGCGAGGGGTATGCTCGGCTGCCGCGTGGCAGCCGAGCAGTAGCTTATGGAGTTGTCATCGCGGTGCAGGTCGCGAACGCGGTCACATCAACTGGATGCACGCTGCTATTGATCACGGTGACGACCTCGCCGGTCGGCGCGCTGTTGGTCTGGTCCATGCCCGCCGGAAATGTCGGCGCGAGGCCCGTTATATAGACGCGCTGGGGGGTCTTCACGCCATTGATCGGCGTGTCAGTCATAAAACTCCCGCCGGTGGCGTAAAAATTCGGGGAACAGTCGGCCTCGACACTGATCGTCTTGTTGCGCTGAACGGTGCTGACATTGCTGACGATTTCATAGATTGGCACCAGATTAACCGTGGGGTCATTGTCAGGCACGTAGCAATAATGCCAGTTACCTTTGCCATCGTCGCAGCTGCGATCTTTACCATGACCATTGTTCGCGAAGGCGGGTGCAGCCGTGAGCATCAGGGCCAGGGCTGTAATTAGTATCGACGAGCGCATATTCGTTGCTCCTTACAGCGTCAATCAATCAACGACGCTATGTAACCATAAAGAGCCTATTATAGCTCATCATAAGATGTCAATAGCGATATATTATATAAATATATCTAAATAATTGATTAGATTACTGAATAATATTATTTAAGTAATTATAGCATAACGATGATGAACGATAGTCGAGCGCGAGCAGCGGGTGTTCGGCGTCCTTCAGCGGAAGGGCTTTCGCATCTCGGAGGCGATAGTTCAGGGTAATCAGGAAAGTGCCGGTGAGTTTCCGAGGTAGCGGGAGGTACGAGCCAGAAATACTTCTGCGTCATCTGGACGCGCGCACGCCGGGTTGCGTCGAACGTTAGAGACATCAACCGCGCGGACGCCGCATCGTGAAAGAGTGGCTCTTCCCGACAATAATTTGCGCGCGGCGGCTCCGTCGAAGACTTGTACTAACGCACCCGAGCGTAAGAGATGTTGTCGCCCGCGGTGCCCGAAATCGTCAGATAGCCATCGCCGGGCATGCACATGACGGGGTTCGGCGCGGTCGCGTCCGTGCACATGACGATGTTGTCACTACCGGTGAAGCACGCGGCGCTGACCGAAGTCTCTCTGGAGTTGAGCGTGGAATAGCCGGCGCAATTAGGACCGGAGGTCATCGTGAAGCCGCCCAGCGGTCCCCAGGAAGTCATCGTGGTCGGCGGGACCGGCGGCTGCGGCTGCACTTGAAGGCAGCCGGCCGTCGTCAGCGCGATTACAGCGAATAACCAGATCACCCTGCCCATCCACCCCTCCGTACTACGCATCTCGACACGAGCGACGGAGCGTCCAGCATGAACTCCGTCGCGGACTCATGACGCCGGCTTGTCCGACGACTCACTGCGTGACGGAGCCCTTCAGTTTGAGCGTCATTTTCGTGCCCTTCATGGTGCCATCGACAGTTCCCCATCCACTGGCCGCTGGGGTGGGCGCGGGAGAAGCCGCTATTCCGAATCCGCCCGAGACCGTCTGCGGGCTCGCACCGGTCACCTGGTTGCACAGCGTAACCAGCAAGTTGAGCGTCTCGGACCTTACGATCTTGTTCTTGCCCGTGCCCTGGGTGGTCGTAAGGTCCGCTTCACCGAATGCGGGCTGGCAAGTCGAGCCGGAAATTGCGCTGGTGGCGCTGCCACTGTCCACGGTCAAGTTCACGACGCCGACGCCCTTGCCGGCCAGGTCGCCGCTCACTTTGGCCGCACTGATCGTCAGGCAGAAACAATTAGATACGCTCGGGCAAATCGCCGAATAGCCAGTTGATGACGAGCATGCACCAACTGCTGGACCGCTCACCGTGCCGGTGATGGTTCCGTTTCGAACTCTTGTCGAGATTGCGTCCGCTTGCTGGGCGCGCGCCCATGCTGCACCAACCGCAATGAGAACCGCCATTATTACAAGTGTTCGCTTATACATGCGCCATGTCTCCCCTTTAGGATTGGCCAATTTTACCTGATATTCAGCGGACAACAACGTGAGGTTAGCCTGTCTTTTGACGCGGCTATGGTGAATGCTGACGGTGCAGCGAGTTGGGATGCGTTTGCGTCTCGCAATTCAATCTGATCGCCGCTAGTAAGGAGGACCCGGTACCACCAGAGCTTGCTTGATCGCCGACCAATGGACCGGCGCGCCAATTTCGAGATCCTTGATGACCGCATCGACCTGCCGCTTGCGCTCGTCGAAGGTCACTGTATCCACCGGCGCAGCAGAACTGGACCAGGCCGCATCGTTGAGCATCTGTTGTTCGCGCTGTTCGTCTTGCTGCTTCGCCTGCTCCAAGTCCCGGATCAACTGTGCTCGCTCCTCGGGCGAAATGTGTTTGGGCGGGGCCCAAAGTGCGTCGTTGATCTCGCTTTGCGGAACCGCGAATCCATGACGGAGTTCCTTTGACGCGCGGTCCGCCTTGTTCATCTGGTTCAGGAAAGTTCCGTGCCTCATCGGCGAGACATCCGGATCGAGCGCGGCGTTCCAGTCAGCCTTTTTGGCGGACTCCAACTGCTGTATGAGTTGCGAGATCTGTTGCGACGAGAGCTTCGCGGTTGTCGAAGCATCTGAGGCAAGCGACGGCGCCGCGAAGAATAGTACTACAACGGAAATGAACACAGTCGTCATGAATAGCTGCTTGCTATTGTTGATCATCGTGGTCCTCGCGCCGAATAGATAGATTAATCGCGAATAAACGGTCGGTCGGAGCGCTGATTGTGATTCATTGTATATAGTCGTTTGCCTTATCGCGTAAGTGGTGTGGCGTGATACTTATCCCTCATGCGGGGTGATCATTACTACGGAAAATCCGGAACCCGCAATGCTTGTTGAATCTCTGACCAAGGAACCTCTTCGCCGCCTTCCAAAGCCTTCGCGATGATGTCCGCTTGGTCTCTGTGTTCCCGGTATGCATCCCACGCGAGCCAGTCGTTGCCCGGGTCATGGGTCTGCTCGCCCAGTTCGTCGCGTTTTTCCGCGGTCGTGAGTTCTTTAATCAACTCGTCTCTCGCTTCCGCCGAAATCGATTCCGGCGGAACATCAAGTGCGTCGTCAATCTCCGACTGAGAAACCTCTTCGCCGCTCTTAAGCCGCGCGATAACTCGCTGAGCCTTCTGCGCCTGATACACAGAATCGACAGTCTGGACCCTGTCGGCATCCCCGTTTGCAATGTTTTCGGCCTCGAGAGCTCTCGCTGCCTGAAGCTTTCCGACCAGGAGAGTTCGCTCTTGCGGCGGCATTTGCTCCGACCCACATGCAGAAAGTGACAAGACGCAGATACCGGCCGCGAACAGCAGTCCGACCAGGCAGTTGGCGCCGATCCCCAAATAGTCAGTAGCTAGACTGCTCATTACGCACAGCCGGACTTGCTACTTCGCGGCTGCCTGGGGTAGAGAGGTACCCGTCGCACGATCAAGGCTCGCCTTAGTCACCGAATAAGCATACAAAGCATCGACATACGCGGCATCGTCCTGAATATAGAATCGCTCGGCGTCGGTGAGTTCGATGATGTTTCCGAGGCCGGCGTTGTAGCGTTTAGCGGCGAGTTCGAGTTGACCCGAAGAGGCCGCGAGTGTGTCTTCCGCCTGATGAATGCGTTCGATCGAGGTTTGAAGCTGTAAGTAGGTGCTTTTGACTTCCAGCCAGATGCGGAGCTGAAGATCCTTGATCGCATAGTTGATCGAATCTCGCTGGGCCTTGGCCTCGTCGAGTTGATGCGATGTGAGAAAGCCGTTGAAAATCGGCCAGCTCACGACGAGGCCGACGTCGAAATTATTGGCCGCCGGGAGACCGGTGCCCATCGCATTGTAGCCTGCGACGGCCTGGGCCGACGGAAAGTAGTCGCTGTAAACCTGGGTGATTTGGGCGCCGGCGGCGCTGGCTTGAGCCTTGAGCGTCGCGAGGTCGGGTCGGCGATTCAGTGCGGATGTGAAGTAAGATTCAATGCTACCGCCGATCGGCTTGTAAGTGAGGACGTCCGCCAACTCGTAGTATGGTGCGTTCGGGCTCACCGCCATCGTGTTGTCGAGCGCGACACGCGCCGTCGCCTGGTCGTTCGCAGCTTCGAGTAGATTTGTACGTGCGCGGGCCAGCGTCGCTTGCGCGGTGAGTACATCGATTTGAGAAGTGAGGTTCGCCGCCGCTTTTACTTTTGCGTCGTGCAGTTGTTCCGTGCGTTGCTCGACCGCCTTCTGGTAAACCTTTAGCTTCTCTCCGGCAGCAAGCAGGGCGAAATAGCGCTGCGTGGCCTCGAAGATGAGGTCCAGATCGGTGAGTTGGACCTGCGATTGCGCGGCGCGCGCTTCCGCTGCGCGTTCTCGCACCAGCCCGCGGACTCGCCCGAAGTCGAAAAGGTATTGCTCGCCCGCAACGCCAGTGAGGAAATTGTCGGTGGTTGAAGCGGTCTGTCCCGCATCGGGTGAACCGCCGTGTAGCGTTCCCGTAATCCGCGGAACAAAACCCGGATTCAAATAGGTAGTGTTACCGATCGGATTAGCGGTCGAGCGGAGATACTCACCAGCGGCGAACACTTGCGGCATCAGGGCTGATTGGGCTTCTCCGATGCGCGCGCGAGCGGCCGCCGCTTCAGCTTCCATCTCGAGACCGCGGGGATGGTTCTGAAGGGTCAATTCGATCGCCCGCTCCAGTGTGAGCCTCTCGCCAGGGTTGATCGTTTCCCGTGACCATGCGCGCGAGGTAGTCGCGGCGATCAGGCACACGCAGATCACGGCGATAGATATGTTATGGGTCTTCTGAGTATGCATCGTTGCAGAACATTGCCTATTCACTACTGGCGACCGCCCTGGCGTCGAGGGAAGTTGTCTTGCGTGAGACGGAGGTGACGCGCTCGCCGGTGGCAAGCGTGGGATCGATTGCGGCCACGAGTGTTTCGTCGCCGCGCAGGCCATTGGTTATTTCGACAAAGTGTCCGGCGCGGATTCCAACGGTAACATCTTTTCTGACCAGTTTTCCGTCCTCGACCGCGAAGACGTAGTTACCCGTCGAACTTTCGCCGATCGCAGAATCGGGAACCTCAATAACGTTGGGGTGGCGTTCGAGTTGTAGCGTCACGTTTGCGTACATGCCGGGATAAAGCTCATGGTGCGCATTATCGAGATCGATCTCGGTAAGCATCGTGCGCGTTGAGAGGTCGAGCGATGCGGCAAAGCGTGTGACGGTGCCGGGAAATGGATGCCCGGGGAGGTCCTGTAGCGCCACCATCGCCGGGGTTCCGTGCCTGATGAAACCGACCACGCCCTGCGGGACGTAAACATAGATTCGCATGGTATCGATCATCGCGAGGCTTACGACTGGCGACGCCGTACCCACCGGATGCGCCGACCCTTCATCAGGACCTGAACTCGGCAGGTCGCCGCCGGCCTTGATGAGCGCACCTGGATCGACAAAGCGGCCGGTAACGATGCCGGCGAAGGGCGCGACAATTTTCGTATATGAGACGAGCGCCTGCAGTTCGTCAACGTCGGCCTTGGCCTCCAGATATTTACCCTGAGCGATATCGACGTCCTGGCGGGCGACCAGTCGCGGATCGCTTTTCCAGACCTGCTCGAGGCGTTGATAGGTAAGCCGTTGCACTTCCAGGCTTGCTTGGGCTCGCGCGACTCGTTGTTGAAGTTCCGGTACCTCGATCGTGGCGAGGACCTGTCCTTTCTTTACCCAGTCACCCTTATCGACAGAGATACTCTGCAAATAGCCAGTGACCTTTGCGTAGAGCGAAGATTCATAGAATCCGACCATGTCGCCGGGCAGCGTAATCGAACGGATGGCATCGCCCCTGTGTGGACTGACTACAGCCACGATCGGCGGTGGCTCAGCCGGCGCGATCGTCGCGGGGCGCGTACAGGCGGTTGTGCTCGGTCCAAGAAGCAGCAGTATCAGTGTGAGAGTCTGCAACTTCATTGCGACACCTGTTGGCGGCTGTAAAAGATTTCGTAGAGTGCGGGGACCAGGAACAGGGTGAGCAATGTCGAGACCGCGAGGCCGCCGGCGGCGGCTCGTGCAAGCGGCGCCGATGCTTCCGAACCCGCGCCCAGTTTGAGTGCCATCGGCAGCAATCCCACGATGGTGGCGAGGGTCGTCATGATGATCGGACGCATCCGAATGCGGGCGGATTCCACGATCGCGCTGCGCAATTGTTCTCCGCTCTGGCGGCGCTGGTTGGCAAAATCGACCAGCAAGATGGCATTGGAAACAACGATCCCGACCATCGCGATGATCCCCATGAAGGACTCGATGTTGAGCGTGGTACCGGTAAGGAGGAGTGTCCAGACGACGCCGATAAGTCCCATCGGCACCGAGAACATGATGATGAACGGGTCCAGAAACGAGCGGAACTGCGCGACCATTACGAGGTAGAGTAAGACCACCGCGAGCAACAGGCCGTATCCGAAGCTTTGAAACGATTCCTGCATAGCCTCGACCGAACCGCGAATAGCTATGCGCGTTTCCGGCGGCAGCGGTAGATCTTTGAGTGCGCTGGCCACTGCGGCGCGCGTACCGCCCAGATCGTCCGACTTCGGCGCAACCAGCACATCAACCACGCGCTGGATGTTGTAATGGTCGGCCTCGGCGGGATGTTTCTCACGCGCGATCGTCGCGACGTCACGCAAGAGCAGGGCGTCGTCACGCGATCGAGAACTATCGGCGCTGCGTACGGGGATATTGCGCAGCGTCTCAACGGAGTTGATGTTGTTTTCGGAATACTGCGCGGTGAGGAAGTAGTCATTGCCGGAGTGCGGATCGATCCAGATCGAGGGCGCGATCATTTCGTTCGAGGTCAGCGCCGTTATGACATTGGTGATCACGTCGCGTTGCGACAGTCCGAGGCGCGCGGCCTTCACGCGATCCACGTTGATGCGCAAAGTGGGGTAACCGGACTCTTCCGCGACGAAGGTTCCGTCCACCTGCGGGATGCTCTTAAGCCGTTGTGCAATTTGGCGAGCGGCCGGAAAAAGAACTCCATAATGGGGACCCGAGATCTGCACATCAATCGGAGCGGCGAGGCCGAAGTTCAGCACCGAATCGACGATGCTGCCGGAGGAAAAGAACGTCTTGAGTTCGGGAATCTTCGCGGGCAGTTCGTGTTTTAGCGTGCGGACATAATCCCACGTTGAGACCTTGTGATCGTCCTTCAGCGCGACCATCACGAAGCCAGAGTCGCTCGCCGCGTTGGGCGAATAGATCGAAGAGAAGCCGGGAGCGAGGCCCATGTTGGAGACAATGGTTTTGAGCTGGTCGGCGGGAATTACCTCTTTGATTACATTTTCGAGTCGCTCGGCGAGTTGTTCGGTAAGTTCGATTCGCGTGCCGACTGGCGCACGGAACTGAATTATGAATTCGCCGGCGTCGGTTTTGGGAAACAGTTCGGTGCCGAGAAAGGGAAAGGTCGCGACGCTGATCAGGAAAAGCACCGCCGCCGCACCGACCACAATCGGCTTGTGGTTGAGCGCATGGCCGAGCCAGCCTTCGTACCGCACCGCGAAGCGATCGTACGCGGCAATGAAACGGCCGAGGATGCCGTTGCCGCCCTCTTCGGCCTTGCGGCCTTCTTCGGCAGTCAGAAAGCGGGCACAAAAGATCGGAACCACCGTCATAGCCACGATGTACGATGCCGCCATCGAGAGCACGACTGCCAACGAGAGCGCGCTGAACAGCGACCGTGCGACGCCGAAAAGAAACATCACGGGCGAGAAGACGATCATCGTGGTGACGGTCGAAGCGAGCACGGCGAGAGCCACTTCGTTGGCGCCGTCGCGAGCGGCGTCGGCTGGTAGTTTGCCTTCTGCCAGATGGCGATTGATGTTTTCGAGGACGACGGTCGAGTCGTCAACCAGCCGGCCAATCGCGAGCGCGAAACCGCCCAGCGTCATGATGTTGATGGTCGAACCACTCATCATGAGACCGAAAGCGCCCGCCAGAATGGACAGTGGGATCGAAAGAAAAATCGCGATCGTCGAGCGGAAACTGCCGAGGAAAATCAGGATCATGAGCGAAGCGAGAACGGCGCCCGAGACCGCTTCATGCTCAAGACTTTCGACCGCCGCCTTGATGTAGGTATCCTGACCGAAGATTGCGTTAACCTTGATTCCCTTTGGCAGGTCGGTAATCTTCGGCAGTACCGCTTTCACGCCCGCAACGACCGCGATCGTGTTTGCCGAGCCTTGCTTCATAACCGGGATGTACACCGAGCGCTGGCCGTCGATGCGCACGATGTTCTGCTGGATCTCGGCGGCGTCCTGGGCGTGGCCGACGTCCCCGACAAACACCGGCGCCTGGTCTGCTCCAATCTTGACCGGCACGTGATTAATGTCCTCGGGGTTTTCGATCATGCTGTTGCTATAAACGAAATAGTCAGTTGAGCCGATCTTGGCGTCGCCGGCAGGTATAATCAGGTTCGCGCGATTCAGCGCGTGAACCACGTCCATCAAGGTTAGCCCGCGGGCCTGCAGCGCATCGCGATTGAGGTACGCCATGATTTGCCGGTACTTGCCGCCGAACGGCGGGGGCACCGACGTACCACGAACTGTCGCGATCCAGTTGCGAATGTTGTACTGCGCCTGATCGCGAAGCTGAGCCTCAGTAAATCCCTGGCCCGACACCGTTACGAGCGTGACCGGCAGCGCCGACGCGCCGGACTTGAGCACCAGCGGTGGCAAGGTGCCGGGAGGCAGATGGCGCAGGTCGGCCATCGCCAGGTTCCCAAGCGTAGCAGTCGCCACGCTGAGATCGACGCCCGGCTGAAAGAAGACCTTGATGATGCTCACGCCCGGCAGCGAACGCGATTCCATGTGATCGATGTCGCTGCCGAGGGTGAAGAAGCGCTCGAAGCGGGTAGTGATGTCCGCCTCGATGTCCAGGGGCGGCATTCCCGGGTAAAATGTGGCGACTACCGCAACCGGGATATCCAGTCGTGGAAACACGTCCACCGGCATCCGCAGAAATGCGACGACGCCGAGTATGAGTGTCAGAATTGCTCCCACGATGACGACGTGGGGATTACGCAACGAAAAGCCAGGCACAACTAAAAGACCTCGTGCTAGCGGGGGCCGGAGCAAAGTCCGGCGACCTTTGAATTCACCCGCAGGTGGACGGACTGGTCCACGGCCGCGAGAAATCAGGCGCTATTTTCGAGCTCTAGAGAAGTGGGTCTTGGCTACTGGAGCGGGAAACTCCCTGCTTCAGGCGCAAAAGCAGGCGTGAGAGCGGAACTTGAGGCGAGCATTCGGTATCTGCCACCGGCGCGACGACATCTCCGGTGTCGATTGACTCCGCCAGCGTGGGCAATACCGCTTGATATGCGATGCGCTCGACTGTTCCGGCTTCGGGCTGAGTAACGGAAGTGTGGCGTTCGATCGATCGGCGCACTTGGGGAGTCCGGAAATGGTTCGTGTACTGATGCACCCGCTGGATCGGAAATGCCAGCAGCATGAGCACGCTCACGATACAGACCGCGAGGTTGAACAGACTCGCGGCGCGAGGCGTGACGAAGTGAAACCGGGTACTCATCGCTCTGGGGTGAAGATAGCTCGCACCGAATCCAAGCTCAAGTATCGTCGCATAAAAAGAGTTGACGTATCGCAGTCCATAATATTCAAGCAGTTCGCGTCGTTGGTTTTCATCCATCGACGATTTACGTCGGAGTTCCAATTTCCGAGTTGTTTGCGGTGGAACCACGGGGCGGACCGATAGCCCGCCCGCGTGGCCCCTCAGGTTGGTTAGATCAGTAATTGAACTCCATGTTGAGGAAGATCGAGTGCGTGTCGAATGGTACGAGGTACGGAATCGCGCCTGTCTTCGGTACGAATTGTCCGTTGAGTTTGCTACCCCCGACGTAGTTATATTTCTCCAACTGGGGAACAGTCATAGACATCTGATTGTGATAGAAGAGCGTGTTCTGACTATCCACCGCGAACCGCAAAAACTCATTGTACTGGTAACTAGCGCCGACGATAAAACGCTGAAAGTCCAGGGGATCGAGCTGAACTTTGTCATTCGGCAGGAACCACTGGAACATTCCGAAGGCGGTCAAGTTGGTATTCGGGATGTGGTAGTGGCCGAAGAAATCCCAACCGATCTGACGAGACTGGCCGTTATTCAGCAGTGCGTTCCACGCAGCGGTCTGAGCACCGAAGCCGCTCACCGGGTTGTAACATGGGGCCGAAGGCGAACAAGAGTTGCCATTATGCACACCTCCCGTGAAGGCCTTACCGGTCACCGTGCCGAATTCATCGGCGGGACCGCTGCCCGAAAACAAATTGCCGGCGCTGAAGGCATTGTTGCCGTAATCGAACTCACCGGCCAAACCCCATTGCTCGGCTGTGTAGTGCATCAGTGCCGCTATCCTGGTGATATGGGCATCGCCGCCCTTGAGAGCAGTCGGAATGCTTGCTGAGTCGGGTACCGTGTTGCCGTAGCCATAGTCATAGAACCCGGTTAATCCCAGGCCCTGAAATCGCCAGTCGGCACCGAACGGATACAGCGTCAGGCGAGCCATCGCCTGCTTGGTGTCGGTCTGCTCATAGGCATGGAAGCTCGAGTTGTTATAGACGCCCAGGCCATAGTCGGCATAGGTCTTTCCGTCGCTAAAGGGTTTAATTGGTCCCTCCAGGTGCACACCGAGCTGGGTCGAGGAGAGACTGAGGTAATTCCACGGAGTCAGATTGACGTAGCGATACCCGTACAGGTCTTCCTCCCAACCGACGAACGGGTTGGCCGTCTCACCGAGGATGAGCACTCCGCCCTTGAGCGCCGGAACGTCAAGCTTATCCCACAAGGTATTGTACGAAACGTTTGCGTATTTCATACGCACGCCGAGGTTGCCGTCGAGGTTGCTGCCAAACCCAGTGTTGGCGCCGATTTTGTCGTTGGACGAGCCGATCGTTTTGTACATATTCGGCGTCAGCCTGAGCGTCCAGTCCTTGGTCGGAAAGAAATAAAAGTTCAGGTAGGTCCTGGTGATGTCGAATGAGTTGTAATTGTTATTCCATGGCCCCGGATTAGTTATCTGGGTCAGTTCCTGAGGCTGGAACCCGGTATGGGTATAGAACCGGTAATCGCCGTAAACCAGCGCGCCGATGCGGAACTTGTCCTGGAAGTGATCTATATAGTCCCGCCACGCCGGTCTGACCTCTGCCATTTCGGCGGTGAGTTGGCGGTTGCTGGTCTCGAACTCCTGATTCTTTGCGACCAAGGCGGAAATCATGTCTTGATTTTGACGCAGTTGGATTTCTTGCCGTTGCTCTTGCTGTTCGATAGCACCGGCAGCCACCGCGTTCGCCGGAATCTCCGTCAGCAAACGCCTGCCACGACCCGGTTCGGCATAGACGACCTTGGTCGCGGGGTCGATATATAGCCTGAGCATCGGTACTGACCCGGACGCATCCTGAGCCAGTGATCGTTGGGCAATCCCGAACGTTGCCAGCAAATACACAATCGTCAGCGCAAAATAGAAGGTGAAGTCTCGATTTCTCATGGTGTCTCCCGATTGAGTG
>Ga0207695_10006683_pt1 | contig 14888 bp, 21 predicted proteins | sample KBSC54metaG_FD_184354 | JGI IMG/M metagenome (GOLD analysis project Ga0207695, IMG submission 184354) | Corn rhizosphere microbial communities from Kellogg Biological Station, Michigan, USA - KBS C5-4 metaG (SPAdes) (version 2) | ecosystem: Host-associated > Plants > Roots > Rhizosphere > Soil... | reverse complement strand
ATGAAATAACGTCCTAGACCGAAACCAGTTCGGAATGCGATTCCTTCATCAGCTTGGCTTCGTCTTCGCGCAGTTCATCGAGCTTTACGCGATAGATGTGTCGCGCCAGGCCGAGTTTTTTAAGTGTCCAAATTCCGTACCAGTTGATATCGATCTCATACCACCTGAGACCGTGGCGTGCTGAAACCGGGTGGGCGTGGTGATTGTTGTGCCAACCTTCGCCGAAGGTGAGCAGGGCAACAAACCAGTTGTTAGTGGACATATCGCGCGTGCGGAAGCGGCGCGATCCCCAAGTGTGAGTCGCAGAGTTGACCAGCCATGTAGAGTGCAGGCCGACCACGGTACGCATGAAGACTCCCCACATCAGGAAAGGCAGGCCACCAATCGCGAAAAGCACAACTCCGGACAAAATCACGGGAACATAATGGTATTTCGTGATCCAGATATGAAACTTTGATTTTGTGAGATCGGGCACATAGCGGGATAGAGTGCTGGTGTCCTGGTGCAGGCTCTTGCCCATCAGAATCCATCCCATGTGGGCCCACCATTTGCCATCGAGCGGGGTGTGCGGGTCGCCTTCTTTGTCAGAAAACTGATGATGAATGCGATGGGTTGCGACCCAGAAAATCGGACCGCCTTCGAGGGCAAGAGTCGCGCAGACGGTCAGGGCATATTCCACCCACTTCGGAGTTTTATATCCCCGATGAGTGAGCAGGCGATGGTAGCCCATACCGATGCCGAGGCTGCCGGAAACCCACCACAGGAAGCAAGCGACGAAAAATGCCTTCCAGGTGAAGAAGAACAATGCTGCAATTGCACCTACGTGAAAGGCGCCCATGAATATAGCGGTGATCCAATTGATTTTGTCGTCTTGGCGGTTACGTTCAAGCGCTTCGATTTCCACGTTGTATCTCCCGGGTTCGGCTATTAATGGCCCTATCGGTAGCTTAACCGCGGGGCTTGAACGCGGCTGTAATACTTGTGTAATAGCCGTCCGAAGGGAGTTACGGTGGTAACCGGTGAGCAGCGAAGAAAGTGGCGGTGTGTCTGTGTAAGTTTTTGGGAAGAACCGAAGTCCCGGATGAATATCCAGGACTTCGACCAAGATTAATTTTTTCGAGGCGCACTGGGACGGGCGGGTGTCACATTGCCGAGCAGCACGTCGGCAAGTTTTAGCCAACGCTCGAATGGAGGCTCCCAGAGATCCATCTCAGGATCTTGCTGACCTACCGGGAAACGGGCGAATTTTCCAAGTGCGGGTTGCAGTTCGGATCCATGGGGATCTCCTTCCAAGTTAAACCCTGAGATGGGAGCGGAGTCGCACATGGTTGTAACTTATTCATGTCAAAAGTTTTACGTATTACTTCGGTTACCGCCTTGTGAGTGTATGCCTCAATCTGCAGTGCCATTAACAAGTCTGTTTCAGATCGAGAAAAGAGGCCGATGAAATTAATTCAGCAGCACTGAATTGATGCTTGACATCGACGGTGATGGGGCTAGCATGGAGATATCACCTCCGATCCACTTCAGGATCGAATGGGCCGGCAGCCAAGGAAAGTCACCGCTTCTTGGTAGTCGGCCCGTTTAATTGCTGTCAGCTATCAGCCAACCACCCATTGCTTTAATTTTCTCGCGAGTGACTCTGGAACTTCGGCTTCCAGTTCTACGGCGCCGTCTTTGTATTTGCGGGAGTAGATTCGCGAGCGGGCTTCCAGCATCGCCAGGGCTTTGCCTTCCTTTTGTGGAACCCGCAGATGCACGCGGCTGAGCGCGTCTTCTGAAAGCATTTGGTCGATGCGATCAAGCAGGGTGGTCAATCCGATTCCCTTGGCGGCGGAAACGTGGACGGTGCGGGCATCATCTCGGAGGCTGTCGCGCTGCTTGGGAGGTAGTAGATCAGTTTTGTTTTTTACGAGTAAAGCGGGCTTCTGGCCGGCTTCGAGTTCGGTGAGAACGCGATCGACTTGGGCATCCTGCTCGGCGGAAAGCGGACTGTTGGCGTCAGAAACGTGCAGTATTAGGGCGGCACGCTGAACTTCTTCCAGCGTCGCCCGAAACGATGACACCAAAGCGTGCGGCAGGTTACGAATGAAACCGACAGTGTCCGAGAGCAGGATTTTTCGTTTAGACGGCAGGGTGACGGAGCGCAAGGTCGGATCGAGGGTAGCGAACATGCGCGGGGATTCGAGTACGGTGGCGTTGGTCAGCGCATTGAACAAAGTTGATTTGCCGGCGTTGGTGTATCCGACAAGCGCGACAGTTGCGACCGGAACGGACTCGCGGCGTTGGCGCTGCTGGGCGCGGATTCGGCGAACGTTTTCGATCTGCTCTTTGACGTGGCGAATGCGGCGATAAATTTTGCGGCGATCGGTTTCGAGCTGGGTTTCACCAGGACCTCTTGTGCCGATTCCGCCACCGAGCTGCGACATTTCGGCGCCGCGTCCGGTGAGGCGAGGCAGCAGGTAATCCAATTGAGCGAGCTCGACCTGCAACTGGCCTTCGCGGGTGCGGGCATGGGTGGCAAAGATATCTAAAATGAGCTGGGTGCGATCGATCACACGCGCCTGAACCACGTTTTCGATGTTGCGCTGCTGAGAGGCAGTCAGGTCGTGATCGAACAGAAGCAGGTCAGCGGAAACGGACGCGGCGGCCCCGGCGATTTCTTCGAGTTTGCCGCGGCCGATAAGGGTTGCGGGATCGGGACGATCGCGGCGCTGCAAAATTTCGCCAGCGATTTCGGCACCGGCGCTGGTCGCGAGGTCACGTAATTCGGCGAGAGATTCTTCGGCGCTGAATTGGGGATCAGAAGCAGGCCGGGAGTTGGTTGCGGTCACGGTGTCGCGAGCAGCTTGCGCACCGCCGGTCAGGCCCGAAGACGGAGAACGCTTGCGGGTCCGGTAATCGAGACCTACCAGAAATGCGCGCTCCTTGCGCATTCCGGGCGGAAGATTTTGCTGGGAGGAACGCCCGCTGCGACGCGATGCTTTGGATTCCGTACTGCGCAAGCTCAAACAGCCTTATCCTTCGGTGCCGGAGGCGGCGGGAGCTTGATCGGCATCACTGCTGACCGTGGGCGACGGCACGACCCGGGGCCGCTCAGAGAAACCATGGCCCTTGGCGACCGCAACCGTCGAAATCGCGTGTTTGAAAATCAGTTGCTCCTGGTTGTTGGTTTCAAGAACGACCGAGTATTTATCGAACGAGCGAATTCGGCCCGTCAGTTTTACCCCGCTCATCAGATAAATAGTGATACTGCTGCGCTCTTTGCGCGCGGTGTTGAGGAAGGTGTCCTGAATGTTCTGCGTCGCCGGCTTGGTTTCCATTTGCCGATCTCCTTGTATACCCTGTGCGTCCCACGTGCCACCTGCTGGCCCGTTCGAGAGTGCACGAACGGGCTTAACGCTACCCTCTTGTAGAGTAAGGGGTAAGTGCCTCCTTTTTCAACTGTGGTTTTCTGGTAATGAGACTAAGTACCCGTCACCGCCCGTGGTTTCGCGTGGTGGGAGCGGCCGACCTGGCGACTTTGCGCTCCTCTCAGCGGCAGCTGGATTGGGTTCCTCTGGCTGACGAAGCTGGTTCCCCTTCATCTCCACCCAGAGCGAATCTCTGCGACCAAACTGACGCTTCTTTAATCTGAACGGTTCATGGAATTGCGAAACTTCTTTTCGCCAACAGGAGCGTCCTCATGAAAGTTGTTCAAGTTAATAAAGCCGGTGGGAATTTCGAAACTGTCGACCGCCCCACGCCGCAGCCAAGCCGCGGACAAGTGCGCATCAAGGTCGAGGCCTGCGGAATTTGTCACAGTGATGTGTTGGTAAAGGAAGGCTACTGGCCGGGCATTCAATACCCTCGCGCTCCAGGACACGAAATTGCCGGGCGGATTGATGCTGTCGGCGAAGGTGTAACGAACTGGAAATCCGGACAACGCGTCGGCGTTGGGTGGCATGGCGGACATTGCTTTGTCTGTGATCCGTGCCGGCGGGGCGAGTTCATCCTGTGCAATTTTGAAAAGATCACCGGCATCAGCTTCGACGGCGGCTACGCGGAATACGTGATTGCGCCGGCGGAAGCAGTTGCCGCGATCCCGGAAGGGTTGAAGGCAGAAGAAGCTGCGCCACTGCTTTGCGCGGGCATCACCACCTTCAATTCGCTGCGCCATTCAGGAGCGACGGCGGGACAGTTAGTCGCTGTTCAAGGGATTGGCGGATTGGGGCATTTGGGAATTCAGTATGCGAGACAAATGGGATTTCGCACTGTAGCCATTGGCCGTGGAGCGGACAAGAAAGCTCTCGCACAGAAACTTGGCGCGCATGAATACATCGACACCGATGCGGGCGCTCCGGCTGATGCTTTGCAGAAGTTGGGCGGAGCAAACCTAATTGTGGCGACCGCGCCGGATTCGAAATCGATTTCAGCCTTGGTCGATGGGTTGGCACCAGACGGCAAGTTGCTCGTCATTGGCGCAACCCAGGATTCGCTGACGGTGACGCCGATTCAACTCATAGGACAGCGGCGCACGATAGCCGGATGGCCTTCAGGAACGGCAAAGGACTCGGAAGACACATTGCAGTTTAGTGCGATGACGGGCGTGCGTCCCATGATTGAAACCTTTCCGCTGGCGAAAGCGGCGGAAGGTTACGAGCGGATGATGAGCGGGAAGGCAAGGTTCAGGGTAGTGATTACGATGAATTGATTGGACCGAGAGTTTCGCGGGCGAGGGCGCCCGCACCACACGATCACACGCCTAATTCTTCCTGCATCCATTCGGGTTCGGGCTTGGGTTCGGCGGTTAGATCGAGCATGAGTTTTTCGAGAACTAGGCGCTTGCTCGGAGGATTCGAGCGCAAAGCCAGATCGGACTTCGCCACCAGGCGAATCGCGCGGGTGAGTTCGCGTTTGGATTTATAACGGCGGGCCTGGCGAATAATGTCATCGGCGGCAAAGGGTGGAACGCGGAATCCCTGCCAGAGGGCGGCCCACAACATTCGCTGGTCGCGAACATTGCGTTCGAGAATCACCAGCATTTGGCGGAAAGTTTTGGCCAGCATGTACAAATGGCCAATCGATGCGTCTTCGCCATCACCGCTGGAGAGAATGGCATCGAGCATTTCAAGGGCGCGGGTGCGGTCGCGGGCTGAGATCGCGTCGGTGAGTTCGTACAGAGAGCGCTGTTTGGCTGCGAGCACCATGGTCTCAACGTCGCCCAGGGTGACGCGCTTTTTTTCGCCGACGTAGAGAATGAGTTTTTCGAGCTCGTTCGAAATCATCATCATGTCGCCGCCGAGGGAATCCACCAATTCGCGTCCGGCGTCGAGATCAATCTTTACCTCTCGAGTAGCGCAGTATTCCTGGATCCAGCGGACAGCGTCGCCTTCCTCTACGCGTCCTAGTTCCACGATTGCGCAATAGCGACCGAGGGTCTCGCGAATGCGCTCATAGCGCTCTTTGTCGGTCAGGTCCATGCGGCGAGCATCGACGGGGATACTGATGTGGTCGGCAACGAAGATCAGGACCGCGTCAGGATTCGGGTCGCTACAATACTTCTCGATGGCGTTAAGTTTTTCTTCATTAGACCCGCGACCGAAGAGGGTTTTTACGCCGCGCACAAAAAAGATTTGAAAGGGCGCCATCAGCGAGGGTGTCCGGGCACGATCAAGAACTTCCGCCAGATCGGTTTCCGCGAGATCAAATTCAAAAAAACCGAACTCCCGCAGGTCGGGCGGAACCAGGTGCTGCAAAATCGCGTCGCGGCATTTCTTGCGGAAGAACACTTCGTCACCCACGAAAATGTAAGCTGGACGCAGCTTTTTGCCTTCCACTTCGGAGACGAAACGCTCGGCTTGGGCAAAGGCGCGCACTAAAACGCCTCCAGAACATTCGAAACCAAAGTGCGGGCGAACTCAGATGATAGACGCCGGAAAGCCGGCGAGCCTTCGTCAAAGAAAGTGCTTAGCTCCTGCGAGACCTGGTACTGCTCGCGAAAAACATAAGATGGATTCTGATAAAGAATCCTTCCCTTCTCGTCGGTGAGCACCACGCTCATGCTGACAATCACTAACACCGTGGAAGCGCGGCCGGTGGTCGAGTCATAAGTGAGCGGCGTAGTGGCGGCCGCAGTGACGGTTCCACGCAATGTTGCGTCGGCCGCGCGAGGATCAGAGATGACGTGATAACTGGTGCGCGTGGTGAATTCCTGGACGACCGCAGCGGTGAGCATCTGCTCGATTTTGTAAGTCTGAGTCTGATTGACAAATGCCGGAACTGCGAGCACGCGTAGATCGGAGGGCAACAGGTTGGCGCGGCCTGCGGTATGGTAACCGCATCCAGTGCTGAAAGTGCACACCAGGGCGAGAAGACCGGCACAGCGAATCACTGAATTTTTCCTCGTGGGCGCGCCGCAGCCATGCTCTCAGCCAGCTCGACCCCGACGGAGGCCGCAACCCGCAGGTTGTCAGACGTCGCCCAGAGCCAAACGCTATTCGAATCAGCAGCGTCGGGAGTCACCGCAACCAGAATGTCCCCCTGACCGGCCGCGTTAACGTTATTGGGCGCCTCTTCGGAGGATGGCGTCAGCGAAATATGTTCGCCGCTGAGAGCACTGGAAATGTGTGCTATATCAGCCGCACTATGCAATTGCAGGTTGAGCGAAACTGCATTCCCATGGAAAATGGGCGGCTGCAAAGTCTGCACTGACGGAACGGTCACCTGACCAGCAGTAATTTTCTTGTAGTGACGCAGAATACGATCGCTGACGGATGACAGTGTGGAGACAGCCTTCTCGCCATAGCGTGAAACCAGGTTGAACGCGACTTGCACGTCGAAGATATCTTTTGGCAACTGCTGGAAGGAGAGCAGATTCACTGTCTGCTCGTGCAGCTCGTCCATTCCTTTTTGACCGTATTCGGAGACTGGGAGAAAAACTGTTGCGACGGCGCGCTTTACCGGCACTGCGGCGTTCACTCGAAGCAGCAGCAGGGCGAGAACGACCGCAATGGGATCGGCAGCGACCACTGGAACAGGTGCGAGTTGCGGAGTAATGGTCTGGCTCAACTGGCGCTCGATCCAAGGCGCGCGAATTACCGCGCCGGGTTCGCTTTCGAGCGCGTACGAGAGGTCCACAATCGAGCTGCCCGCCTTCGAAACCTGTTTCCAATTTCGACGCGTGGAATCAGCGTCGGACGCGAAAAAGGTGAAATCAACTTTATCGAATTGCTCGTTGCGGACGCTCTGAATGAAAGTCATTTCATCTTTCAGGGCTTCGAGCTTGCCCGTCGCCTCGTCATCATCGAGCAGCTTGATTTCCGAAGAGGGAAAATTGCGCAACTCCAGAACTTCAGCGACATCCTTGCCTTTCAGCGATCCTGCGCCCACAATCGCCACCCGATAAAAACCGGGTATGGCTTCGAGGTTAGCAACGGTTGCCGACTTGATATTCGAATTCATGAAGGTTGCGAAGCCTGGGTGTAACTTGGCGGCGGATTATTTCGCTTGCGCCGGAAAAGCCAGTGCAGCCGCCAGAAAATTCCTGAGAACATATAAGTAAGGGCAATAACAAAAAGTACTGGCCCAGAAAACAGAAATATGCCGGCCAGCAGTAGTCCAAAAATAACGACCAACCGGAACGGCTGGCGTCCACCCATATCTATGTCTTTGAAACTGTAGAAGCGCCAGGTGCTCACCATCAGATAACCGGCCAGCACGACCACGATCAGCCAGACGAGGGCGGACGCCCACCAGAGCAACGGATCTCCGTGCAAGAAATGCACTACCGCCGCGATCACGCCGGCTCCCGCTGGAATGGGCATGCCGACAAAATATTTCTTGCCGGGGCGTCCGGGATTTGATGGCTGCGGATTGGCGGAGATATTGAATCGCGCCAGACGACTGGCTCCCGCGATTAGAAAAAGAAAACTGGCAATTGCTCCCAGGCGCGGCAGCAAGCTCGCCATATCAGCGCGCGAAATTTCAGCGGAAACCTGATGAAATCCCCAGGCCCAGGCGAGTAGGGCGGGCGCAATGCCGAAAGTAATGACGTCAGCAAGAGAATCGAGTTCGCGGCCGAAGTCACTTGTGGTTTTGGTTATGCGCGCAATGCGGCCGTCGAGTCCATCGAAAAGAACCGCGAACCCGATGGCTTTGGCGGCATTATCGAAATGCCACGATTGCGGGGCTGTAACCGGAACCTGCAGAGCATGCGCGACCGCGTAAGAAACTGCGCCGTGAATCACCTGCAGGATGGCATAGTAGCCAAGCAGCACATTCGCGGCGGTGAACAGCGAAGGCAGAATGTAAAGACCTTTGCGAAGGCGCCGGGGACGCTGGTCTTCCTTTCTGCGCAGGGGATGTGATAGCTGTTCATCCATCAGGAGTTCCTTTGTGTTTCGCGCGCAGCGGTTCCAGCGAATTCTTTTTCCTGCCTTAGAAAAGCCAGTATGCTTGAGCCGCCTTTCACGTTGTCGCCAACCTTGACTGCAACTTCAGCCGAGGGATCGAGCAGCACATCGGTCCGCGATCCAAATTTGATCAGTCCTACGCGTTCACCGCGGCGCACGCTGTCTCCCACCTGTTTCGTGAATACGATCCGCCGCGCCAGCAATCCTGCAATCTGCTTGAAGATGACGCGGTGGCCTTCGCCTTCAATCGTAACCGTATTCCGCTCATTTTGTTCGGCGCTCGCGGGATTCATAGCGTTCAGGTACTTACCGGGTTCGTAGCGCGCTCCGCGGACAATTCCGGAAACCGGAGAACGGTTCACGTGAACGTTGAATACGTTAAGAAAGATGCTGATGCTCTTGAATGTTTCGCCATTCACGTTGACGATCGCGACGCTGGTGACCTTACCATCCGCGGGCGAGACCACCGCTCCGGCTTCAGAAGGAATGACGCGCTCAGGATCACGGAAAAACCACAAGAAAAAAACAGCCAAAGCCAGGGGAACTATCGCCCACGAAGGCCGAGTCAGCCATGCTACCAGCCCCGTCGCCGCAATCAACACCGCCCCGTAATAATAGCCATCACGAACCATTGCAAGCGATTATATTGCACCCGGGGAACACGGATTCCGGTTATATGATTTGCAATAAATGTTCGTGCCGCCGCTGGATACATTTATCCTATGCCGCTTGAGACGGCTGCTCAATTGGACAAAATTTAGGCTACTTGACCGTGCGAGACGTGCTCACGATATTGGCGCTCGATCGACTCCATCTGGTCTTTGAGCCTGAGCTTTAGTTTCTTTAAGCGGACTTCCTCGACCTTTTCATCGTCGGTGAGGTAGCGTTTGTGGGTGAGGGATGAGAGGCGTTGCTCGTATTGCGAATGCTCCTGGGCCAGCTTGCGGAACTGCTCGTGCGTGGCCAGGAGGTGATCTCTAGAGGCTAGCATCCTGCAGACCTCCTACGTTGAATTGTATCTTCAAGCTAGCACAGGAGCAGAACTGGTTCAACGATAGAATTTAAACAAAAATTGATTTCTCAGTAACCGCACCTTAACGATTTGGTGCACCAGTGGAAGTGCAATTTAGAGCCAGCGCAAGGACAATCGCGTCTTCTGGCGGCTGGCTGTAATAGTTTTTGCGATTGCCTTCAACGCGAAAACCGAATCGTTCGTAAAGAGCGCGCGCCCCTGGGTTCGATGGACGCACCTCCAGCAGAATGCGCTCAAGATGCCGTACGCGGGCTTCATCAATCAAAGCCTGCAACAACGTCGACCCCGATCCCCGGCGCCTGGAGTCGGCAGCCACCACCAGATTTTCGAGCTCGCATTCACTTAGAGTGAAACGAGCGACTAAGAAGCCTCGCAACTGGCCGTGTTCTTCAATGACCCAGAGAATTCGCTCCGCGGCCCCGGGTTTAAAAACGGCCTGATAGGTCTGCTCGGACCAGTGCACCAGGCTGGGAACGTCGCGTTCGAGCGCGATCACCGAAGGAATATCTGCGGGAGTGGCAAGGCGGTGAGACGTGATTCTATCCCTTTCTGGAGTTTTCACTCTTCGGTTTGCGGCCCGCGGTGCTAACTATTACACGCGAGAACATGCCGATCTCGACTTCTTTGGTGGTCAAAGCCTCGCATTTTTCGTCGATAATTTCATACATCTTTCGATTTTGTCTTTTGAAGATTTCGTAGTGCTTGCGTGACTTCCAGTGATCGATGGTGATGTATCGATCTGGTTCGTTGGAATCGCAGATCAATTCAGTGCCAAGATAACCTTTTCCTGTTTGGAAAAACATTGCCCACTCACCGTCGGAGCCATAGGCGCGTTCGAAGGCTCGCCGTTTGCGCGGATTGACATGAAATTCCCATATGACCACGAAGCGCGCATCTCGTGAACCTTGCCTCTGGCGGATGGGTTTAGTCAGCACTTTCTCGTGTGCGATTTTAAGCTTTAGAGATTTTAAGATCACCGGGCAAACCGCAACGTCTTTCGCAGAGCGTAGCTATACACACCAAGACGTAGCCAGCTACGTCTCTACATTCAAGGCACCTCGAGGGATTTCTTCACCTCGGCGTCGCTGCGGCGAATGTAATTGGCATCGAGGGCCTCGGGCGAAATCACTTCCCCAGCTTGGATCTTTTCAAAGCCCAGACGGGCGACTACGTTAGCACGTGGATGATCGATCTGCATAACCCGCAGACTTTTTTCGCGAACGAAATCTGCAATCTTCGCATCCGACGTGACAATCTGGCGGCTGCCGTTCGCAGAAACAAATTCCGTGAGTGTGAGGAGTTGCTGATGGCTGATGGTGGTTTGCGATCCCGATATCTGAATGTTGGCTGCGTAAACTTCGCTGCGGCCGGCGTCGAGTGTGGCGACAACGTCGCCTTGGACTTCAGAGGCGCGTACTACGGCTTCCAGTAGCGACACGGCAGCGATCGGCTTCTGTAAAACCTCGGCGAGGGCTTTGATGACCGCAAGTCCCACACGCAGGCCGGTAAAGGAACCCGGGCCGGAGACGACAGCAAAGCCATCAATGTCGCGCTTGTTGAGACCGTGACGGCTGAGCAACTCAGAAATCTGCGGCACCAACTGCGCTGAAAAGGTTCCGCCTACGAGCGGCACTACTTCCAGGGTGCGCGCGCTTCCCTGCTCGAATTGCACGAGGGCGATGCTGCCGTCTTTTCCGGAGGTGTCGACTCCCAGGATGAGCATAGAGAGCAGACTAATGGCTGGCTTCGACCAGTTCAATCAGTACGCCAGAAGTGCCGGATGGGTGCAGGAAAATGTAGCGATGGCCGCCGGCGCCAATCTTGATTTCGTTGGAGACCAGGCGAGTGCCTTCGGCTTTGAGTTTCTGTACAACTGCCTTGAGATCCGGGACGCGAATGGAAATGTGGTGCAGACCCTCGCCGCGTTTCGAAATAAATTTAGCGATTACCGAATCTTCAGACGTGGCTTCGAGAAGTTCCAGCCGGGTCTCGCCGACTGGAACCATCACCACCCGAACGTTTTCGCTGAGGACAACTTCTTCCTGCGAAAGCGCAAGGCCCAGCTTTTCATAGACAGCCTTTGCATCCGTGAGCGACCTTACGGCGATGCCGAGATGGTCAAGGGAAAAAGACATTTGCTGGGTCACTAGGCATCAACAACTCATCTTCTATGTCCGATTCTATGTCCGATCTCAGGCTCACTTTGCCTGAGTAAAAGCATAGATGATAATCACGAGCGTGTAGAGTGCAAGGGACTCAATCAGAGCCAATCCAAGGAATAACGCGAGATTGATTCCCGTCCGTGCAGATGGATTTCTCGCGATACCCTCAGCTGCAGACGCCGCGACCTTTCCCTGTCCTATTGCACAGCCGGCAGAAGCAATTGCCATCGCAAATCCGGCTCCGATTGCCACCCACGTCTTCGGACTCAAACCGGTGCCGCCTTGTGCAAAAGCCGGAACAGCAAAGCAAAGGGTAGCTAAAACCATAAACAAATTACTCATGAAACGCATCAATGTACGCATAGTTTTTTCTCCTATGAAATACCGCCAGTGGGTGGTTGACGTTACCGTACAAACGTCCTCACGCTGAACGGTTGAAATCTACTGGAACCCCTTACCGCTACAACCTAGTGTTCCTCTCCTACCGCGCCAGCTAAGTACACTGTCGTTAATAAGACAAATATGAAAGCCTGAAGCAATGCCACGAAAAAGTGCAGACCTAGAAAAACAACGGGGACAACAATTGGAACTAATGAAAAGAAGACCAATGTGACCATGTCTCCGGCAAAAATATTCGCATAAAGACGAATTGTGAGTGAAAGAAGACGAGCCAAATGGCTTACAGGTTCGATTAAAACCATCAGAAGCGAGACGGGTATACGGATAAAAATCGGAGTACTCGGATCCTGGTGACCTAAGAATTGTTTTAGATATCCCAGCCCGTACTTTTGGAACCCGTGCCAATGGTAATAGACGAAAGCACAAACCGCACATCCCAATGGTACGACTGGCGATGACGTGGGAGATTCAAAGCCTGGAATCAAACCAAGAAAGTTAGCGATTAATATGAACAACCCTAGCGACAATAAGAATGGGGTGAACGGTTCGCTGTGGTGTCCGATAATATCTCGGCTTTGACCTTCGATGAAGCCCTGCAGCCCTTCGAACATGTGCTGCAAGCCGCCCGGACTCTCTACCGACAAACTGGAGCGCACCATGATAAACACGACTAGAAGAAATCCTACGACCAGCACTTCCATGGCGACCGCGTTGGTAATTGGCGCCTGGGGATATTCCGGATGGATGTGCAGCGCGGTCAACAGCGCAGTCACTGGCGCGGCGAACCAATGGTTCAGAAGTCTTGTGAATAGAAGTTGTTCGGGCATGAAAATTAGCTGTTAGCTCTAAGCCGTTAGCTCTTAGCCTGAACTCAGTTTTCTTATTAGTAATGGCTAAAAGCTAGAGCTCAGGGCTCAAGGCTACATCAAATCTTTCGTATCACCGCGGCATACGCCTCGTACGCGGCCTCGCACAAGATCGCCGCTACGGGCAAAAACAGGCCCGCAAACAATCCGTAAAGGCTCTCGCGCGAAACAGTGAGTATAACAAAGGCCACTATGGCCATCAAAAAGTAGCGCAGCAGGAAACGATGAACCACGCCTCGACTCGAGGCCGGCGTGCCTGAACCGATGGTGAGCTCGGCCAGCCGGGCTACAACTTTTTTGAGCCAGTAGAAATTCAGATAGGCGATGCTCGCGCCCAAAGCAAAACCCACCCCGATGCGCCATCCGAAAAAAATGCACGCCGTGATGAGCGCGGCGACACCGAGCACCAGCATGAAAGTTTGGATTCGCTCCAGAGACCGAGAATAAAAATCGTCGCTGGCGGGCTGGGTCTGAGAGGTCACTTTAAGAACTATTTTTGGTCGCGGTCCGGATCAGCTCCACAAATCCGGCGACAATGCCTAGAAGCAGTCCCACGATGTAGAGCCAGGTAGTGTGCAGCCAGCGATCGAGTGCAACGCCGATGAGCCATCCAACAACCGTGGCCGCGGGAAAGATAACCGCCAGCTGGGCATAGTTGGCCATTTGCACCCAGGAGTTTTTTTTGTCTGACTCTTGCGGATCGGAAGCCATACCCACCTGCTAAAGATTAAAGATAAAGGTACTTCCCGCCGAAGAACACTGTAACAGGACTCCTGTTTATGCACACTCTTCGGATGGCGTGCGGCGTGATTGTGATCGTCCTCATGTTGTCAGTGGCTGCCGGCGCTCAGCAAATTGCCGACGAATATCAAGTCAAGGCAGCATATCTGTATACGATTGCGAAACGTGGGCGTTGGCCGGCGCAGAAGTTGCCTGAAAATTCGGATTTGGTCATCGGAGTATTTGGCGGGAATGAAGATTTCGTGAGGGTGCTGCGCGATATCATGGCTGGCAAAACAATCCATGGGCACACGTTAGAGGTCAGGCAATTGCGGGCGCCGGAAGATTTGAAATTTTGCCACATCGTATTTTTTGGGGAATCGCAGCCCACAACTCCGGGAATACTTGAGCAATTCGGCAAAAGTCGAATTCTACTCGTCGGCGAAGACAAGAATTTTCTTAGCGACGGCGGCATGATTAATCTGGCCCGGCAAGATGGGAAGATGACCTATGACATCAACTCGGCCGCATTGGAGCGTAGCGGTCTAACTTATGACGACAGCAATACGGCAAACGGGCTGCCCGGAGCGACGGAAGGCAAGCGCGAAAATTACCGGATAATAATTTCTCGAGTCCGACCTGAATATCCGCGGATTGCGGCGACGCTAAAAATAATTGGATCGGTGCAGATGCAAGCCATGGTGAGGGCGGATGGGACAGTGAAGCAAGTGCGGGTTGTCGGTGGTCATCCGGTGCTTGCCGAGGCGGCTGCGGCAGCCGTGATGAAGTGGCGTTTTGAAGCGGGCGCGAAAGAAACCATGGAATCGGTGAAAATCAGCTTCGGGGAATAGCAGTAGCAGCACCATGACTGGCTTGGTAAGTCTCGATCAACTCGCGAATACGGATGGCGTCATGCTTGCGATGACCGTGGCTGGTAATCGGATCAGCGCCGCCGGTTGATTCAATCGTGATTTCAGACCAGATAATCCCGGTTGAGATTTCGACTGACGCTACCTGCAAAATGGCAATGCTCTCTTCCGTGCTGCCAAAAAGGTGACGTTTGACGCGGCTGACATGCAGCGGGGTCACGACAATGCGGGTGGGAAAGAACACGTTGCCGCGCGTCCAGCGGCTGGCGGTAAAAGTTTCGCCGATCGGTGTTGATGTGGTGGACATAGCTTCCTCTCAGGGTTTCTGCAGAGCCTTTTGGTTCGACCATCGTACTTTAATGATCAACAGGCGAACAAGGGTTCTGGCAATCAGCTGCACTTGTCAGGAAAAATGAAGACGCGGCGGGCGATATCGGATTTCAGCG
>Ga0207695_10006679_pt1 | contig 14893 bp, 12 predicted proteins | sample KBSC54metaG_FD_184354 | JGI IMG/M metagenome (GOLD analysis project Ga0207695, IMG submission 184354) | Corn rhizosphere microbial communities from Kellogg Biological Station, Michigan, USA - KBS C5-4 metaG (SPAdes) (version 2) | ecosystem: Host-associated > Plants > Roots > Rhizosphere > Soil... | reverse complement strand
ACCGTCCGGGCGCTGATACAGATGCACCGGGTCCTCCTGCGTCAGCGCGATCGCCGCCGGGGTGCCGCCGACGCGGCTCGCGTCGATCGAGCCGGACACCTCGTAGTCGCCCCAAAAGCGGCGTCGCGCATCGATGCCGCCCGCGTACGCGCTCGAGTGAAGATACGGACTGCTCGAGGGATCCATCCCGCGATTCACCCCAGTCAGGATGAACCCGACGCTGCCTAACCCACCCGCGTAGTCCTGGTTCCCGCGGACCACCGCATAGTTGGCCCGCGGCTCGAGCGTCACGTCGTTCGCGCCGCCGACACGATCGGTGACGGCGTCCATCACGCCTAACGAGAACCCGCCGGGAAACCGGCCCGTCAGCTTGGCCGCGCCGAGGATGCGCGTGGCCTGCTCGGCCGTCGAATCATCGTATTGATCCGCCAACTCGGGGGCGCGACCGATGCGCCGCGAGTAGAACAGTCCTTCACCGGTGTTGCAGTCGAGCACCACCACGCAGTTCACGTTGAACGTGAACAATCCCTTGCCTTCCACGAAAAACGGCCGCCGCTCGGCGAAAAAAGTCTCGAAGGCGGACAGGTTGAGCTGCGATGGGTCCGCATCGACCTGGCCGAAATCCGGATTGGCCGTCGCATTGAGCAGCACGTTAGACGAGAGCTGATACTTGAGATCACCGCCCAAACTCACTTGTTGATCGCGGTCGTGGCCAGACGATGCCGGACCCTGGACGTTCTTTGTGACCAGGTACGGCGTCACTTCCAGATCGCCCGGTCGCGCAAGACCGTCCAGGCCGGTGAGCTCGCCGAACTGCGACACGAGCCCGGTGCGCGACATGCGATAGAGCGGCCACGTGATGGTCTCGGTGTATCGCTGGATCACGCGCCAGATGAGAATGCCGAACACGCCATCCTTGCGCACCGAGTAGTGAAGTTGCGAGAGCGGAATTCGATATTCGGCGGTCCAGCCGAGCGAGTCGATACGTGTGGCGACATCCCAGATCGCATCCCAGGCGACGTCTTCCGTGCCGTCGTTATAGATGGCGTAGTCCGACTTCACGCCGGCAGGATTCACGGAGAACTCGAATCCGGTGCGGTGATCGTGATACGAGTCAAGAAGAATGGTGATGTGGTCGGACGCGGTGGGATCGTCGCGTCGCGACAGGAGACTCACAATGGAGTCGGGATGCGGATCGTACGCGCGCACGAACACGTACAGGTTGTGCGCATCGTACGCGACGCGCGCCTCGGTCCGCGCTTTCGGTTGGGCGCCTTCTGTTGGCTCCGCTTCGAGAAATTGATTGATGGCAGGCGCCGAGGCCCACACCGCGTCGTTGTCGCGGCCATCGATGACCGGCTCGGTCGTGGCCAGCGTTGCCGCGACCGACGTCGCCGTGGCGTGACGAACCGGGCTCGGCGCGTGCACCACCTGTGCTGCCGTTTGTATTCCCTGCAGCGCTATCAGAAGCGTGAGACAAGAAAGCACCGCGTCGCGTCGCCAATGAAGTCAGAGTTTGGACAACGCGACTCGGCGTTTCGTTTAAGCGAACTCCGATGCGGAAGGCTGATGCAGTGGGTCGCTTGCGTTGTCGGCTGACGAACCGGTCATGGCACTGTGGCAGGGGCGCCGGTCCGCGTGGGTTCGTCAACAACAAGTGCAACAGCTTGACGGGATAACAAAAGTGAAACTTGTGCCGAAAATCCAAAGGCTTCTCGTTCAACAATGGGCTTCCGCACTTCCGCTCCGTAACGAGTCGTTAGGCACCGGATGCTGGTGCCGTGTCGGTGAACAGGCTCACGTACGCGTCGTATCGGAACCGCCGGTGCCGCGCCCGGCCGGTGATCTCCGTCAACACACCAATCTCTTGCAGTCGCGCGGCGAGCGCGTTGGCGGCGGGGTACGTCGTCCCCGTCAGTTTCCGGATGCCGTCGACGGAAAGAACTGGACGATCGTAGAGCGACTCGAGCACCTTGTGCCCGGCGCCGGCCGCCCGCCCCAGGCGCTCGGTCACCGCCTTTCGATGCGTTTCCCGCATGAGCAAGATGCGCCGCGCAGTCTCCGCCGCGTCGGCGCTCACCTCGGCGACGCCCGTTAGGAAGAAGACCAGCCACGAATCCCAATCCCCGTGGTCCCGGACGGCTTGCAGGTGCTCATAGTACGCTCGGCGATGCCGCTTGAAGTAGTGCGACAGGTACAGCACGGGCTTCTGCAGTAGGTTGGTCTGCACCAGGAGAAATGTGATGAGCAGACGGCCGATGCGTCCGTTGCCATCGAGGAAGGGATGAATCGTTTCGAACTGGGCATGCGCGAGACCGATCGTGATCAACGCGGGCAGCGCGGCCGGTCCGTTGAGAAACGTTTCGAGCTCGCCTAACGCACGGGGCACGTCGCCAGGAGGCGGCGGGACGAACGTTGCTTCAGCCGGCGTCGCGCCGGGGGCGCCGATCCAGTTCTGCGACGTCCGAATTTCTCCGGGCGCGAGATTGCCGCCCCGCGCACCTTTCATCAGCTCCGCGTGAATCTCGCGAATCAGTCGAACCGATACGGGCAGCTCGCGCAGGCGCGCAAGCCCCAGGTTCATCGCGGCGATGTAGTTCACCACGTCGCCGACGTCGCCCTTTTCGGATCGTGAAAGCAGATGCGATTCCGCGGCGAGCAGATCCTGAAGCGAGCTCTGTGTACCCTCGATTTGACTCGAGAGCACAGCTTCCTTGCGCACGTACATGAGCACGAACAGATCCGGGTTCGGAAGCGTAAGCACCGAACTATCGAGGCGGCCAAGTGCGCGATCCGCATCCGACAAGACCTGTTGGAGGTTGTCGCTGATGCGGACCGGTGGGTCGGGCGGAAGCGGCGCCGGAATGAACGCCCGAACGCCGGAAGGCTGAAGCTGATAATGTCCAGCTCGCCTCGGATCGTTTTGCGAGGAAACCATACGTCAGGCTGCCTTTACCATGGAGATGATTCGCGGTCTTATTAAAGCTAGGCTTTAATATATTGCGAAATTCTGCGTCATAGTAAAGGCAGCCTTTCACATGCAGTACACCGCTGCCGGCGTACTCAGCCATCCCGCACGCCGCGCGGCGTTCAGGGCGTGGATTGCTCGTCCGCCACCGTCAGCGTGTACGACGTCGGCTCGTCGCTTGGCGTCGAGATGATCAGGGTGAAATACCCGCCCGGCCCGCCGCCTAACGTGAACGCGTACGCACTCGGCCCGGTGGGCGGCTCCGAAGGATGGAGGAAGGCATCGGACGGAAGCGCGCCGAACGTGTCATCGTGCGGGCTGCCGCCGGCGATCGCCACCGCACCCGGAGACGACACCGTGATGGCCCGGGACGAGCCGCTGTCGATGTGGATGCTGTAGAGATGCGCGTGCGAGCTGTCACCAACGAACGGCGCCGACGGCAGCACGCAGTCGGACGACTGGATGGAATCCGTGTGCGACACGGCGCCGGTGATCGGGGCTAACGGAACGGCGCAGGTCTGCACGCGGAGTGAGTAGGCGCCGGTGTCGGCGGGCAGGGAGTCGTCGACGGTCGCCCGCACGTCGAGCGAGTCTGGCGTCCCATTGACGAACGCGAGGACCGCCGGCGCGAACACTCCCGTCGGTGATGTCGCCAGCAGTGTGCTGTCGCTCGCCAGCAGATCGAGCCGGCTCGCGAGCTCGGCAGGCGGGAGGCCTTCCATGGTGATGATGACGCCAGTCGACCCCTGCACGTGAAGCGTGTAGTCGCTGGCCAGCGTGCTCTCCGGCTGTGCGTCCAGCACTCCGGCCAGCACGTTCGGTGTCACGCAGGCGTTCGCCGTGTCGAGCGAGTTGGCCACAACGCCCGCCGACAGCACGGCAGGCGGGCACACCTTGTTCTTGACGACCTTGGGCGCGGTGGCGGATGACCCGCAAGCGGCGCCGATGCTCGACGCAATGAGAACGACGGCGTAGCGGACGGTTCGCATGAGGTTGCCTAGGAAAGGGATTGGTTGCGGCACTATGGCGAGCGAACCGGCAGCCGGCAATCGCATTGGGGCGAATGGTTAGGCGGGCGATGCGAACACATCGCCCGCCCCGCTGCGAGTCAGAAGAGTGTCAGAGTGCCGTTCCGTTTGTGCTAACGGCGTCCCACCTGCGGCACGGACGACGCAGCGCGGCCCGCGTCGAGGTGATCCCAGTTCATGATCGTGTTGAAGCCGAGCATGTAGGTGCCCTGGGTCTGCCAGCGCCAGAAGGGCCGGATCGCGAACATCACGATGTGTCCCTTGCCCACCGATTCGTCCACGACCTGCGCGCGATCCGACAGCGCCTCGCCGCCCTTGAGCGTGCCGGAGAGCAGCATGTCAGCCGGACGGCGCGGGAAGCGCAGGATGACCCGCGGGCCCTGCGACGCGGTGTCGGCACTTGCGTTAGGCGCGGCGCGGCCGCGCATGCGCCCGGGGCCGCGCGCCGGCGAGCCGCTGTCGATCTCCGAATCGGGATGCCACGGCGACAACGGCATCGGCGTCGCCATCGGCGTCACGTCCTGCCCAACGTCCGGCCCGCGATTGAACCCGCCGAAGAATTCGCCCGGCCCCGTCGCCACGCGCATCACCGGGCCCTGATTGAAGTACACCGGGATCTGATCGCGCTCGTAGCCGTACACGATCGGGCTCGACAGGTCGGTGATCTCGCCGCGCATGATGCTGCCGCGCGCGAACAAGCTGTCGGGTTGCTCGATGGTCACGCCCGGCGCGAGATTGTAGCTCGGAAAAATTTCCGATGTCGACCCTTCGACGATCAGCGTGCCGCCCTGCTGGACGAAATCGTACAGGTTCTTGACACCATCGAGTCCCATACCGCCGCGGATGTCGCTCGACGAATCGGGCGTCCCGAAGCTCCGGAACTCGGCCGTCTTCCTGTAGGGCAGAGGCGTCGCGCCGGTTTTCGGGATGCCGTTCACCATGCTCTGCACCGTGCCGCCGATGTGCGGCATGATGATCACATCGTATTTCTGGCGCAGATTCCCATCGCGGAGCTTCACGTCGCCGAAGTACGTATACGGGATGCCGTAGGTATCGAGCGCGGCGCGCACCCACCCTTCGTCCTGCGTGCGCGTCCAACTGTGGACGTATCCGATGCGCGGCACGTCCAGCGGGTGTGTCTTTACGTTAGGCGCAGACGCCATCGCGTACGCCGACAGGCCGAGCCGCTGCAGCTCGCCCTCGAGCTGCGTGCGATTGGCGTTCGGGATGATGAGTGCGCCGGCGCGGAAGTGATGGCCGTCGGCGTCGAAATCCTGTTCGGCGGCATCCATCCTGGTTTTCGCGAACTTGAATCGGAATGCTGCAATGTTGTTGTCCGCCGTGTTGTCCACCACGACGACGCTGCCGGCGCCGCTCACGCCGCCAGGCGCCACGGCGTCCTTCGTCAGCATGGTCATCGGCTGATCGAGCAGACGCTTGTCGCCGATCGGCGTGATGGTGATATCGCGCATCAGCGGGAAGGTCCACCCCGTGTCATCGTACGGCGCGGGATTTTTGGGCGAGAAGTGTTGCAGCGCGAAGTACATGTCGGCGAGGGTGCGATACGGCTGGTCGCCGCGAATGATGTAGTCGCCCGGCTTCACCGAGACGCCGCCGGCCGTGAAGGCGGCGTTCGCGGTGTGCACCTCGAGTCCCTGCGCGCGCAGGTCGTTCACGGCGTCCGCGGCGTTCGCCTTGCGATATTGTTGGGCGGGGATCACCCATCCATACACCGGACCGGTCTTCCCCTTGTCGACCGCGCGGACGTTCTTCCGCCAGTAGTTGTCGAGGAACGTCTCCTTGTTTTTCGCGACGTCGGAGAGCGCGAACAGGATGGCCGATTCCTGAATGTTGGTGTTGTTGCGCGGCCCCCAATTGATGCTGTCCAACGGCGGGTTGGGCCGGAACCATTCGCGGCTCGTGGTCGTCGCCCGCGGTTTCACGACGTAATTGTCGGGCCCGTAGCTCTGCACCTCGTAGAAGCGGCCCAGCTCGTTGTGGGTGTGGGCGATGAAAAAGAGATAGTTAGGCGTCCAGCCGTCGTAGAAGCCGTACGTCCACACGCCCGGCACCCCGCGCTTTGTCATCTCCATCACGTCGTTCTCGGCGAGCATCCACCATTCATCGATCGTGATCGGGTCGATCTGCTCGTTGTACGGACCGGTGCCGGTAGATGCGTAGAGATACGTCTGCGCTTCGTGCAGATCGTGCAGAATCGTCGGATGCCAGTCGAGCACCGCCTGCGTGGTGTGCTTGGTGAGTTGGAGGAACTGTCCCATGCCATCGCGGTTGTTGTCGTGCTGCACGTACCGGCCCCAGTACATGAGCGGAAGCCGCGGGGCGCCTTTCGGCTGCTTCTTGTTGTAGTAGTAGGTGTCGACCGCCTTGTCGCGTCCATCGGGTTCGATCACCGGCGTGATCAACACGATCACGTTGTCGCGGATGTTCCGGATGAACTGCGATGAATCGACAGCCAACCGATAGGCGAGTTCCATGAGCATCTCCGGTCCGCCGAATTCCGGCGAATGGATGCCGCTCGTGATGTAGTAGATGGGCTTGGCGGTGTGGATCAGCTGCTGCGCCTCTTCCGGCGTGGTCTTGCGCGGGTCGCCTAACGCAGCCAGCATGCCGCGGTACTTGTCCAGCTCCTTGATCGTTTGCTCATCGGCCACGGCCGCGAGGATCATGTCCCGGCCTTCCTCGGTCTTGCCGATGCGCCACACTTTCACGCGCGGCGACGCGCCGGCGAGCGCGTCAAAGTACTTGTAGATGTCCGCGCTGCGGTCGAGGATGCCCGGCGCGCCGATGATGTGGCCCAACACCTTGAGCGGCGACGGCACCGTCGCCGATGCGGGCAGATAATCGACGAGCTCCGTCGAGATACGCGGATCCTCGAGATCCTGCTTGATCTGCGCCGTGTACGCCGAGTCGATGGCTTGCTGGGCGCGGGCCGCCGACGGCACGAGCGCCACAGTCGCAGCCAGCATGCAGAGCAGCCGGACCTTCCGGGTGATGTCGGGCATCCTCATTTTCCTCTCGAGTTGGGATCGAGCCGCCGAGCGCGTCGGCTTGAGCGACGGATGACAACCGCCGCTTCTAGTACGCGAATAGTCTGCGAGACGTTCAGTCCGCTGGCTACGGGCGATCGATCGCCAACCCGCGCGCGAGGAAAACGTCCCTGACCAAGGTTATGAGCGCTCAACCGTCCTGCTCTGGCTCGGCACGTCAATCGCTGACACAATTGCTCGAGCAGCTTCGGCAACGATCCACGGATCCACCACGAACAGGCGTAGCCCAGGAGGCAGGTCCCATGCGCCCAAATGGTCTGATGTTGACGGTCGCGCTGCTCGCCGTCACCGCCTGCTCGAGCGACAACAATGGCATTACCGACCCGGTCGTAATCGAGCAAGCGCTGGTCGGGACGTGGCTCCAGAGTACGATTGCGCACGGATCAGGCGCGAGCTTCACGCTCGCGGTGACCGACAGCCTCGTGCAAGGAAGCGGACGGTGGTTCGGCGAGGCGAGCGCCGGAGGGACACTGGTCGTCAACGGATTCGTGACAGGCCCTTCGGTCGTTCTCGACATCGCCGAAGACAACGGCACCACGCTCCACCTGGCGGGGCGCCTGCTGGAGCCCGACGTTCTCACCGGCGCACTCACCGGCAACGGGCAACGCGTTACAGCAACCTTCCAACGACAGTAAGGCAGGTCGCGCGTACTTGAGATTCGAGCATACGATAGGGTGCACTTCCAGCAGTCTCGCCACGACCGCCCGCGACATGCACTCCTTCGATACGCTGCGCGTCGCTTTGATGTTCTCCACTCGGCGCTCGCGATATATTGGTAGCCCTCGACGCACGGAGACGGACCTTGGCGCTCGACGACGTACCGTTGCCGCTACTGGAACGCTACGCGATCGGACAGTGCACGCCCGAAGAGCTGGCTGAGCTCGAGGCATGGATCGGCGCCCACCCCGAGCGCCGACTCTTCGTCGATCGTCTACTCGGCTTGCTCGCGAATTCAGGCGACGAAGCCGATCCGCCTCTCACATTCACCGAGGGCGAGATCGAGCACGCGTGGGGCCGCCTGGCAGAGCGCATGGCGGAGGAGGGAAACAAAGACCGGACGCGAGTAGCCTGGACCAGGCGCGTACTCGCGGGAGTTCTGTGCGTGGCGGTGCTCGTGGTACTCTGGTTTCTGGTCGCGCGCGTCTGATCCTTTGATCGACGGCGCCGGGAACGGGCAGTGTGTTGCGCCGCCAGAAACCCGGTCGCGCTCCACTAACCCGGCTTGCCGAACGCCACCCGCAACGCTTTGAGCCCGCGCGTGATATTCCGCTCCACCGCCTTCACACTCACCCCCATCACCTCTGCGATCTCGGCGTTGGTCAAATGGTATTGAAGGCGCAGTACGATGGTTCGCTGCGCGCGCGCCGGGAGACTGCGCACCGCGCGTTGCATGAGCTCCACCATCTCGTCCACGTCGACGGCGTCGTGCGCGCTCACCGCGTACTGACTCATGCCCCACTCCTCGCGGCGAGCGGCCACCAAATGCTGCCAGTCGATTTCCACGCGATCACGACGCAGATGGTTGAGCGCGCGATTGTGCGCCGTTTGGAACACGTACGCCTTGAGATCCATCGTCGCCGTCCATGCGTGACGGCGCTTCCATACCGCCAGAAACGCGTCCTGAATGATCTCCTCCGCGAGCGCGCGCGTGCGCACATAGCGTAGCACGAGGGCATACAGCTCCGAGTAGTGCGCACGAAAAATCTCGCCCAGGCGTCGGGACGCTGCCCGATCCTCATCGGTGTCGCGTTCTCTGATCGTCAGCGGCCAGCGAAGGGGCGGACGGTCCAGGGCATCGTCGAGTGTCTCGGTGTCGAGCAGGCGGTATTCTGGGACGGGCCAAATGGCGACCACTTCGGACATGGCGACGTGCTCCGTTTCAGGTGCGCTAGAATACGTCATTCCTCGCGCACGAGCGTCATCGTTTTATTGCATCAGCCGATGACGTCCGAGCAGTGCCGGGTCCCCCACACACATCTCGACACCTCCCGAGCCGCCAGACCCCACAGCCGACGTCGATTCACCACGCTGTGGGGTGAAACACGGGGCGCCGAGTTGAATAGAGAAGTCACCGACCTCCTCGCTCGGGGCGCCGATGCTGGATATCGACTGGGAGCTGCTCTTGCGCTACTTCGACCGCGACTGCGCGTCCGCGGTCCGCGAGCGATTCGATCGCTGGTTGCGCGCCGACCGCCGCCACCGCGCGTTCTACGACGTCATTGCGTTAGGCGGCGCCGACATGCGGCCTTGCCTCGACCCGCCCGACGCGCCCGACTGGCGGCGCTCCGGCTCCGCCAGTCGAGGCTGAGGACGCACCGGCGGGCTCCGGATGCACGCCGGGCCGCCCTCTGCACGGAGCGGCCCGACCCACCTCCACGCGATGCGCCAGGGCGCCCGTTAGGCGAAACCGCCGAGCCCCACCGCGCGCCGTCCGCCAAGTCGTGTCACGGCTTCTTCGTCGTCACCATGATCACACCGTTGGCGGCTCGCGGGTCCGCAAAGCTGTGCAGCGCGGCCGAGTGCTTGAGCACGTCGATGCGGTCGATTCGCTGCGGGGACAGCTGAGTGAGTGACTCGTTGTTCGAGATCACACCGTCGATCACCACCAGGCCGTCGAACGGCTTCGGATTGTCCGGCTCGACGACGGAGCGCTTCTGCTGCTCCTGTTGCCCGTCAGCGCGGAAGCTCGTGATCACGTAATGGACACGCGACCGAACGCTGTCGCCGGCGTCGCTTTTGATCTTCATGTGATCCGGACGGAAGTTCACGCGAAGTGACTCCGTTGCGACGGCCATCTTCATCAATCCGTTGAGACGAAGGACGAGCGTGTCGGGCAGCGGTGCAGCGAGCGTCTTCGCCCGGCTGGCTTGCGCGCGCTCGGGCGCCGTCGGCACCGGAGTGTTGCAGGCGACGACCAACGCAACCACGGCCGCCGCGGCGAGCAGGCTGCCGCGGGCAGATGAGAAAGGACGGCGATGCGGCGTCATGGCGATCAACCTCCGTTCCAGATGGGTGAGTGTTAGGCCAAGGACGGGAATGCCGGCGCCAGCCGCCGAGCGGCCGGCGAGATCGATGAGGAGCGCGCCATAGGAGCGGGCCGTGACGCCGCGTCTGAGCACCCGCGCGTCGCAGTCGAGCTCCACGGCGAGGCGCAGGCGGGCCAGCATCCACCACACCGCGGGATTCCACGGCATGAGTGCCGCCGCACCAAAGCCGGCGGCCAGGACCAGCGGGTCGCGCATACGCACGTGTTCGCGTTCGTGATCCAGCGCCACGTGCTGCTCGGCGCGCGAGCGCGCCACGAACCAGGCAGGCACGACAATTTCGGGCGCGGCCAGGCCTAACACAGCCGGTCCGGTGTGCGGCGCCAGCCGCACGCGCGTGTCGTCGAGGGTGATCACCGGCCATGCACGGCGCGCCGTGCGAAAGTGCTGGTGCACGGCCAGCAGCATCGCAATCGCCGCGATACTTGCGACGATCCACGCTGCCGCGAGCCAGCGGTCGAGTCGCGCCGCGCGCGATCCCGGCATCCACGCCAATGCGCCATTCACGATCGACGTGCCCGCCTGGCGCACGATCTCGACCGAGCGCGCGATTCGGTCGGGGAGCGACATCGAGTGGGACGCAGGCAGGGCCGACGCCGCGCCGGCGACGGCGACCATGGGGCGGTGCGCCGCGCGCGCCGGAGCCAACGCCGTGCCGACCACTGTCACCCCCAACGCGGCGAGCCAGATGCCCCGTGCCGCGCGATTGCCTAACCGGAGGACCACGTCGGCGGCGGCCGCCGCGAGTGCGACGAGCGATCCGAACACCAGCGCGTAGACGAGCGTCGCGATGATCATGGCTTCTCCTTGAGCCGCTCGGCGAGGAGCCGCCGCATGCGCTCGAGCTCCTCGCGGCTCAGCTCGCGGTCGGACACCAGTTGGGCGAACATCCGCTCGGCCGAGCCCTGGAAGATCGCGTCGCGAATGCGGGCGAGCGCGCTGCCGCCGGCGCGTTCGGCTTTCACCGCCGGGGAGTAGCGATACGCTCGTCCCTTCGCCTGGTGCCGCACGTAGCCTTTTTCCTCGAGCGTCTGGAGGGCCGAGAGGACCGAGGTGTAGGCGAGCTCTTCGCCTAACGCTTCGCGCACCTCGGCGACAGTGGCGGACCCCAGTCGCCAGAGGACGCCCATGACGCGGAGCTCGCGGGGAGGAAAATAGATTTCGTCCATGGTCTCTACGGAAGTTTCCGTAGGATATGGTCGCGAGAACGGCTTGTCAACTGCTTTTTCCGTAACAGGCGATTGCCGGCGCCTGGAGAAGCCGCGTCAGCTGCCCAACACCTCGTCCACGAGCTCAGCCGCCCGATCCGGATCGAACGGCTTGCTCGTCATGAGGCGGCAAAAAAAGATCGCGCCCAGCAGTGCGAACGCCGTGAGCTCCGGATCGAGGTGGCGCGGAAAATCGCCCGATTTGGCGCCCGCCTCGAGCAGCGCGATGAGCGGCCGGCGCGCCGCGGCCTGGAACCGCCGATGAAACGTGCGCAGCTCGCGATCGCGCTCCGCTGCATCGATGAGTGCGGGCAGGCACTTGGAGAAAGGCGAGTGCTTGGCGACCTCGGCCACGTGGCGCACGATGCGCACCAGCTTTTCGCGCGGCGTGCCGGTGGCGAGCTCCGGGTCGCCCTCGTCCTGGAGCATGCGAAACGCGTCGGCGATGAGCGCGAGCTTGTGCGGCCAGAGGCGATAGATGGTCGCCTTGCCGACGCCGGCGCGCGCGGCCACCGACTCGATACTGAACGCGCCGTAGCCCGCTTCGCCTAACTCATCGAGGGCAGCGCCGAGGATGATGCGGCGCGAGCGGGCGACGCGCGGGTCTTGGGGCCGGCGCGTCGCCACCGCACGCCGCCGCGGCGGCCGCGGCTTTTCGTTAGGCGTGGCGTGTCACCCGGTGGTGGCGCCGCCGCGCCACGGGCCGCTGCCCGGCGCGCGATACGCCGCCGTGTTCGGCTCGAACAGCTCCACGAGATTTCCCGATGGATCTTCCAGCAGAATCTGCTTGCCGCCCACGCCCTGGACGACATCGTTGCGGAAGCGACAGCCGGCGCCGCGGAGCGTGGCGACCATCGCGTCGAGGTCCGGCACGATGAGATGGATGCGGTTCCACCCGCCCGGCTGCTGCGCTTCGCCCGACGGCATCGGCGCGCCGCCGCCGCCGAGTCCGGGCTGCGTGAGGTAGAGGTGCAGCTCGTCGCGCGCGATCTCGGCGAACGGCGGCGACGGGTGCATCTGGACGGTGAATCCCAGGTGCCGCGTATAGAAGTCGATTGCGGCGTCGACGTTGGTGACGATGTAGCGGACGCAGGCGGGCATGTGGCGCCTCCGGCTCGGGAACGATGTGAAACGTACTCGTATCGCAGCGATACGTCAACGTATCACATCGATCCCGACCCTCGGCGGACCGTCAGGCGGTCGGCGCGATGTTCTGGTTGGTCCGCAGCAGGTTCATCGGGTCGTATTTCCGCTTGAGCGCCGCCAGCCGCGCGTAGTGCGATCCGTACGCGGCCTTCACTCGATCGCCCTCGTCGCCCGACATGAAGTTCACGTACGCGTTGCCGGTCGCATACGGCGCGAGATCGGCGTACAGCCGGCGGGCCCAGCCGATGCAGCGCTCGTCGTCGGCCGCATCTGTCCACCGGCCGTGCACGTTCACGATCCAGTCCGCGTCGCGCCCGCTGTAGGCCGTCGCATCTTCGTTCGTGTCGCGGATCGCGCCGCCCATCTGCGCGAGGAACACCTCGCACTGCGGGCCGGGCAGCCGCTTCACCGCATCGACCGCGATGTCCAGCGTCTCATCGCGCAGCGGCGCTAGGTCGTGCGTCTTCCAATAGTTGCGCGCACCCGGCGCGAGCAGCGGGTCGAACGCCGCCTGGAAGCCCGTGTACGGATGCGGCGACACGACGTCAGCGATCGGCTTCCCGATTGCGCGCAGCGGCGCGATCGCGCGCTCGGCTGCGGTCATGTCGCCGGAGTGGAGGACGCAGAAGACAACCACTTCCTTGCCGTGCACGTCCGCCGGGAGGAAGGGGAGCGGCGGCGCTTTGCGCATCACGACCCACACCGACAGTTCGTTCGGGGAGGCGAGCGCGACCTCGCGATAGCGGCGGAGCAGGGTGCCGGCGTCGTCGAACGGGTGCACGATGAGTCCGGCCATGACTTCCGGCCCGACCGCGTGCAGTCCCAGCTCGAACGCCGTCACGATGCCGAAGTTGCCGCCGCCGCCGCGCAGCCCCCAGAACAGGTCGGGGTGCTCGCGCTCGCTCGCGTGCACGAACTCGCCGTCCACCGTCACGACGTCGGCCGAGCGCAGGTTGTCGACCGTCATGCCGTAGGTGCGCGACAGCCAGCCGAAGCCACCGCCTAACGTGAGGCCGGCGATGCCGGTCGTCGAGTTGATGCCCACCGGCGTGGCGAGGCCGAACGCCTGTGTGTCATGGTCGAACTCGCCTAACGTGACACCGGGCTCGACCACCGCCACGCGACGGAGCGGGTCGACGCGCACCGACTTCATGGCCGAGAGGTCGATCACCAGGCCGCCGTCCACGAGCGCGCTGCCGGCAATGTTGTGTCCGCCGCCGCGCACCGCGATGTCGAGACCGGACTCGCGCGCGAACCGCACCGCGCGCCGCACGTCGGCCGCGCTCGCGCATCGCGCGATCACCGCCGGGCGCTTGTCGATCATCGCGTTCCAGATCGTGCGAGCATCGTCGTACCCCGGTGTGGCAGCGGTGAACACGCGGCCGCGGAGGCCTTGTGACAATGCGGCGATTGCGCTCGCGTCGAGCGCCGGCGAGGCCGGGCGCGGGGAAGTCATTGTACTGGTCATACAGGTCTCCGAGACGGGGGCATACTTCTATAACGGATGATCGCAGCGAATTGGCTCAAGCCGACATCTGTAGTCTGCGCGCTCGCATGCGTCGATGCCCGGGACTCGCCGGGCTGAAGCAGGCCGATCGGCACATCGCCTCACCGCGCTCGCTGTTCCGTTAGGCCTTGGCCCCGAGCCGCTCGAGGCGCCGGTAGTAGCCCCACTGTAGCAGCCGCCGGAACGTCACCACGGGCGCGCCGCCGACAGTGAACCGGCCGTTCACGATCGCCGCGCGTCGCCGTCCCAACGAAATGCCATAGGAAAAATCCCGATGGAGTCGATGGGGCTTGGGCTCGCGGCGCGGATCAGGGTCGATCAAGCGCGCCAGCGCCGCACCCTGCCAGATGGCTTCGATCGCGCGCATTGTCGTCGGCCACTCGCGGCCGCCTTCCACCACGCGGACACAGTCGCCGATGGCGCGAATGGTCGGATCCCCGTCCACCTCGAGTCGCGCATTCACGATGAGGTGGCCATCGCCGGTGACAGGCAAGCCGAGCGTCGAGACCACCGGATGCGGACGCACACCCCCGGCCCACACCACCACGTCGCACGGCACCGAGGTGCCGCCTTCGAGCAGCACGTGATCGCGTGAGAGCCCGGTGGCCCGTCTGCCTAACAACAGCTCGACGCCTCCGGCCGACAACGCGGTTGCCGCTCGCTGTGAGACGGGCCGCGAAAACGTCGGCAAGAGGCGCGACGTATCGCTCACCAATGTTGTTGCCACACGCGATCCATCGACGCGTCCGGAAGCGAGCTCGGCGCTCCATTCGACGCCGGTGATGCCCCCGCCGATGACCACGACGCGCAGCACGCTCGCGCCGGACACGCGCAGCACGTGGAGCCGTCGTCGCAAGGCGGATGCATCGTCGACGAACTTGGCCGGAATCACGGCCGGCGATCGTTTGAACGCGTCGGGCAAGT
>Ga0207695_10006677_pt1 | contig 14893 bp, 13 predicted proteins | sample KBSC54metaG_FD_184354 | JGI IMG/M metagenome (GOLD analysis project Ga0207695, IMG submission 184354) | Corn rhizosphere microbial communities from Kellogg Biological Station, Michigan, USA - KBS C5-4 metaG (SPAdes) (version 2) | ecosystem: Host-associated > Plants > Roots > Rhizosphere > Soil... | reverse complement strand
CGCCACAGCTTTTTCACAGACTATACAAGGCGAAGTACTGGATATGGACACACGCCAGGCGTTGGCAGGAGTGAGCATTGAAAACATCTTTAATAACAGCAAAGTAGCTACCGATACTACAGGTAAGTTCCTGATTCCGGGAAATAAGGAAGAACTACTTGAATTCAAGAAAGAGGGGTATAAGACAGCAAGGGTGCGCATTCCGCAGAGCTATATTCCATCTTACTTCAAGATAATAATGGAGCGAGGGAATCCTGCGGTGCAACAGCTATATGCAGCCAATGACTGGAAAACGGATAGCTTCCGCACACATGAGCTGTACGGGAAAGAGCTGAACTACCCTAAAATGAGCGCGGTGAATAAAATAGAACACCCATTTGACGCTATGAGCAAACATAGCCGTGAAATATGGGCGTTCCAAAAAGACTTTGATGCTACCGAACAACAGAAGTATGTAGATTATAAATTCAATCCTAAAATAATTACTAACCTTACCGGGCTACAAGGCGATAGCTTGCAAGCCTACATAAGAAGGTTCAGACCTACATACCAAATGGTGCGGACGATGGATGAATATAACCTGTATAGCTACATACGCAGCACCGTGTACAGATATCGCCATCGCTACTCGCCAAGCAGGAACTCCCGTTAGGAGCTATGCAAGACTTTGCTCTTTAGCAAAGCTGGTGAGATAGCGCTCCTTTATTATTTCAGAGTGATGATTAACATGGCCTACCATGGCAAAACCAAATGCGCGAACAGATACCATTACATCACGCGCGGGGCTTACCTTATCGAGCATAGAAGGGTGCATCTCTTCAAACATTAGTATGGTAGCATTGCGCAGCAATTCCAGTTCCGCCATTATATTCCTAATACTTCTTTCTGAAGCATGTGCATTCAACACAAACTCAGCAATATTAAAAGCAGGGATCACACCTTGATCGCCACGGGAAGCACGCATGATGCGGTAATTGAATGTCTTTTCGGAATCTACAAGGTGGACCAATGTTTCTTTGATGCTCCACTTATCAGGTGCATATCTGAACTGTAACTGCTCCTCGGTAAGCGGGCTTACCAACTCTTTTAATTGCTGCAGATTCTTCTTAAGAGATGATATCAAATCATCTTTACCGGCTTTTTGGATATATCCATTATAAAAACCAAAATCCTGGTCGGCGGTGGGAGGAGCAATATGCATAGATAATATTTGACCACAAAAATGCCACTATTATCTATAAAGAACCTTCTTTAATAACTATGGAAATGAAAAGAAAATCTATAGCCTATAAAAAAACATATTGCTATGCTGTTCTCTTGCCCTGATTTTCCTGTTGTGTGTTCTGTTGCTGGTTCATAGCTATATTAACCCTGGAACCTTTGAAAATCAAATATTGCTCGTGCATACTGTCAAATAATTCTTCTGCAGTGGCGTATGTTCTTATATCGTTGAGTACCCCATAAAGATTACTTGCCATGTAAAAAAAGGCTATTGCTTTTTTAGGGTTTGTGATCCAATGTTTGTCGTCCTTAATGAAAAAACCATCGATTAATAGGGTTATACCATCAAGTTCAAACCGCCACCCTCCATCTTTTTCCTGTGCTATCTGAAACTTGTACATTGCCTAATCATTTTATTGCAATACATGTTGCAAAAACCAAGCACAAGTAGTGATAAGACCCAGGTCCCTATGTAATAAAGAAGTCATTTATTGTTAAAGTTAATTTAACAATGATTTAAGCATTTATTATCAGCAGGTTATAAAGTATGATAACAAATAATTTATGAGATATAAAACAAAGATGAATTGATAAATAATATCTTCAAGTCATCTTATTGTTAAGTTATTTGTGGAAAAAATTACACAAATAACTAAAAAAACTAATTATTAAACCAATGTAAATCAATATTAATTAATAAATTAATTTATGTGATTATTTTTTAATTCTTATTAGTTTATAAACTTTGATTGCACTCATTAATAATACGACAAATAGTATAAGGCCTAATAGACCCCAGAGCCAACTAATAGCCTGCTGCACCACAGCAAGCATAACGATAATGACAAGAAAAATAGTAGCTATTTCATTCCAGATGCGCAGCTTTTGGGAGCTGTATTTGAAAATACCTTTTGATTGCTGTTTGTAAATGGCATGCAGTGTAAAAAAATAAGCATACAAACCAACGACAAAACAAAGCTTAACCGCCAGCCAGGAAGGCAATGCAAAACGGTAGAGCATATACCAGGTAAGCGGGCCGAAAATAAGCGTAAGTATAGCAGAGGGGAAAGTGATGCCCAGCCAAAGGCGCTTTATCATGATACTGAACTGCTGCTGTAAAATGCTGCGTTCGGGTTCCGGCTTTTCATTGGCCTCGGTATTGTAAATGAACAGGCGAACGATATAAAACATACCGCTAAACCATGTGACAATAAAAATAATATGCAGTGCCTTTATGTAATTCATAGTGCCTAATAGTATGCAGGTGGTTTATTGTAAAATCATTTCTTTATTACCTGCTTTAAGCCCCTGTATCCAGCCGGCTATAGCTTTTACCCATAATGGATGTGTATTGAGGCAAGGAATTAAAGTAAAGGATTCACCGCCTGCTTCCATAAAAGACTCTTTGCCCTGCATGGCAATCTCCTCAAGGGTTTCAAGGCAATCACTTACAAATGAAGGACATACCACAAGCAGCTTCTTAACACCTTCCTGCGGCAATGCCGGCAAACGCAATACCGTATATGGCTTCATCCATTCTTCACGGCCCAGCCTTGACTGAAAAGATATTGCAAATTTATCTTTAGGGATACCCAACTGTGCTGCTACCAGGTGTGTGGTAGTAATGCATTGATGGCGATAACATTGTTTGTGAGCAGGAGAAGCTACTTCGCAACAGTTTTCTACTTTGTAGCAATGCGCAGTTGTCACATCAGCTTTAGTAATGTGCCTTTCAGGAATATTATGATAACTGAATAATATCTGGTCGTAATCCTGCTGCAGATAAGGCTTTATGCTTTCTGCAAGAGCATCTATATAATGTTCTTCATTGTAATACGGCTTGATAAATGTGAGCCTGAAAGGATATTTACCTTTTTTATGTGTGTCCTGTGCATCAACCACAGCAGTCTCATAACTGGACATAGCATAGTGCGGATACATAGGTATTAATATTACCTCTTCAAGACCCGGATATTTCTTAGCTAAATTATCATAAGCTGCTTTGATGGAAGGATTGCCATAGCGCATGGCCATTTCAACCGGCTCCTCTACCTGCTGTTGGAGTGCATCCTGCAGTTGCCTGGTAAGCACTATAAGCGGAGAGCCTTCATCCGTCCATATCTTCTGATAAGCCTCAGCAGACTTTGGAGCCCGGAATGGAGAAATGATACCCTTTACCAGAAGCAAGCGAAACAAATATGATTTATCGATAACCCTGCCATCCATAAGGAACTCATTGAGATAATTCCTTACATCTTTAACTTCAGTAGAATCAGGAGAACCGAGATTCATCAATATTATGGCGCGTTTTACTGTATCTGGCATTTTTATTTATTAAACAGGCAATTATGCGATAAAACTATCTTATTTATTTGCCTGATGCAAAAAAAGAAAGATTAAAAATCTATGACAAAAATCACCACCTAAAATGACAAATGCATGACGCAGTAATTACCATAGCCGGAGATTGGAAATTACCTTTGTCGCATAAACTTTTACTTCAGTAAAGGATGTACCATAAAGATAAAGACATATCAGACTTCAGGGTAGTAGGAATAAACTATAAAAAAACCGACGCCGCACGAAGAGGTCAATTTGCTATAAACAACGACCAATACGCCCGCATCCTTGCAAACGCACCAGAAAAGGGGCTGAAAGCCTTTTTTATACTATCTACCTGCAATCGTACTGAAATATACGGACTCGCGAGTGATACAATGCAGCTTATGGAGCTTATATGCTCTGAAGCCGAAGGCGATATTGATACATTTTCTAAGATAGCTTATGCAAAGAGTGGCTGGGACGCAGTGGAACACCTGTTCCAGGTAAGCTCAGGACTTGACTCACAGATACTTGGCGACTACGAAATACTGGGCCAGATAAAGAACTCTGCAAAATTTGCAAAAGAAAATGGCTTTATATGTCCGTTTATGGAACGCCTGCTGAATTGCGTACTGCAATCTTCAAAAGCAATAAAAACACATACTAACCTAAGCGGTGGTACTGTGTCTGTTTCCTTTGCAGCGGTACAGTACATAAAAGAACATGTTACATCTATAAAAGATAAAAAGATATTGCTTTTAGGCACGGGTAAGATAGGTCGCAATACCTGCAAGAACCTTGTGGACTACCTTGAAACAACTAACATAACGCTGGTAAACAGGACAGAAGAAAAAGCGATAGCACTGGCAAGTGAACTGGGACTAAAATCTGCACCTGTAACAGAAATAGATAAACAAATAGCAGCATCGGATATAATACTGGTGGCCACCAACTCTCCTGAACCTACCATACTGGTATCTCAGCTGGAAGGAAATAGCAAAAAATTGATAATAGACCTTTCGGTACCCTGCAATGTAGAAGATGCAGCGCAAAAGCTGGAAGGCATAACGTTCATAAATGTAGATGAGCTGTCTAAAATAAAAGACCAGACACTACAGGCAAGGAAAGCAGAGGTACCAAAAGCGCTGGCTATAATACAGGAGCACATAAGCGAATTCAAAGAATGGTATGATATGCGCAAGCATGTGCCAATACTGAAAGAAGTAAAGTACAAACTGCAGGAAATAAGTACTACACACATTATTCCAATAAATTCTGAAGAAAAGATTCAGAAAGTAATAAACACACTGGCGATAAAGATTCGCAGTAACAACACGATAGGCTGCAATTACATTGAAGCTATCAATGAATATATTGCATAAACATGAACAAGGCTATAAGAATTGGCACAAGAGAAAGCCAACTGGCCGTATGGCAGGCTGACCTTGTAAAAAGCTTACTTGAAAAACACGGTTATACAGCAGAGCTCGTTTTTATAAAAAGCGAAGGCGATACGGACCTCAAGACACCGCTCTACGAAATAGGTGTGCAAGGCATCTTTACCAAAACACTGGATATAGCGTTGCTGGAAGGCAGAATAGACATAGCGGTACACTCGATGAAAGATGTGCCTACTGCCCTGGCAAAAGGCATAATACAAGCTGCTGTACTGCCGAGGGCTTCTTACAAAGATATATTGGTGCCGAAGAGCAATGCTTCATTTTTAAACGACAAAAATGGAACTGCAGTTATTGCTACCAGCAGTACGCGACGTAAAGCACAATGGCTGAACCGATATCCTATGCACCGCATAGAAAACCTACGTGGCAATGTGAACACAAGACTACGTAAGGTGCAGGAGAATGAATGGCAGGGGGCCATATTTGCCGCTGCCGGACTGGAACGCATAAACCTGCGTCCTGATAATGCGGTGAACCTGGACTGGATGCTACCTGCACCAGCACAAGGCGCCATAATGGTAGTGTGTAAAGAAGGAGATAATACTTCTTTTGAAGCATGCCAATTATTTCATGATGAGGACACAGCGGTGTGTACTAAGATTGAAAGAGATTTTCTGCGGGCGCTGATGGGCGGATGCTCGACACCTATATCTGCATTGGCAGAAAGAGAAGGCGATGTTATTTCTTTTAGGGGAAATATCCTGAGCCTGGATGGAAAGCAGAAAAAAGAAATAAGCAGAAAAATAGCAATAAAGGATGCAGCCCAAGCCGGCACTATAGCCGCTGAAGCACTGCTACAGGATGGCGGGCAAGAAATACTGAATGCTATACGCAATGAAAAATAGAGTAGATATACTATGTACGGTACCAATACCACAGCCCCTGATAGACACAGTAGCTGCTAAAGGCATAGATATGGACATAGTATCACTTATCAATATACAGAGGACGGGCAGTAAAGAATTGCAGAGCGAGATAGAAGGATTATCAGGCCAGGCACTGAATGTGATATTTACCAGCGCTAATGCCGTGGAAATAGTAAAGGGCTATATGCTGGAGAGCGGGAGCAAGTGGAAAGTATATTGTATAGGCAATGCCACAAAGAAAGCTATAGAGCAAAACATAGGGATTAATAATGTAGCTGGCATTGCCAATAATGCGTCTGAACTGGCAGATGTGATCATTAATGACAAGATAAAAGACATAGTATTTTTCTGCGGGGATATACGCAGAGATGAGCTACCGGCGAAACTGAAGAATGCAAATATTGCGCTGAAGGAACTTGTTGTTTATAAAACAATACAGAACGAAGAAAGAATAAGCAAGGTGTATGATGGAATATTGTTTTTTAGTCCGAGTGCTGTGAGTAGTTTTTTCTCGAGAAATGATATACCGCCGGGCACTACCCTATTTGCTATAGGCGAAACGACGGCTGAAGCAATAAAGAGCTATGCAAGTAATGAGCTTGTGATAGGCAAACAACAATCGAAAGAAGCGATGATAGATATAATGATCGATCATTTTAAGAGATAAGCAATAACTAAAAAGAAACAAAGTAAATGAGTACGCTGCAAAACGACCTCTTATTAAGAGCATTGAAAGGTGAAAAAGTAGAACGCCCACCCGTATGGATGATGCGCCAGGCCGGCCGCTACCTGCCGGACTATATAAAGCTTCGCCAGCAGTATGACTTTTTTACCCGCGTGCAAACACCCGAGCTGGCGTGTGAAATAACTATGCAACCTATAGACCAGGTGGGCGTAGACGCAGCTATCATTTTCTCTGACATATTGGTAATCCCTCAGGCAATGGGCCTGGAAGTACTACTGGAAGAAGGACGCGGGCCGATACTGCCCAAGACGGTACAAACAGAAAATGATATTAATCAACTGCGCACAACAGATGTGGCTGAGAACCTAAACTATGTGATGCAGGCATTGACGCTGACTAAGAAAGTACTTAATGGCCGCGTGCCGCTGATAGGCTTTGCAGGAGCGCCGTGGACCATACTTTGCTATATGGTGGAAGGCAAAGGCAGCAAGTCGTTTGACAAGGCTAAGCAATTCTGTTTTACCTCTCCTGAGTTAGCGCATAAACTATTGCAGAAGATAACAGATGTAACAATCACCTACCTGAATGCGCAGGTAGATGCCGGTGCAGACCTGGTACAGGTATTTGACAGCTGGAGTGGCATGCTGAGTCCTGCAGATTTTAAAACATTTGCACAGCCTTACCTGATACAAATCTCTGACGCAGTGAGCAAGAAAGCACCTGTTATCCTTTTCCCTAAGGGAAGCTGGTATGCATTGCCGGAATTAAGTAAAAGCTCAGCAGCCGGACTGGGTATAGACTGGACTGTGACACCTAAAATGGCCCGGGAAATGACGAATAACAGTATAACACTGCAGGGTAATTTTGACCCATCGAGGTTGTTATCACCCATAAAAGAGATAAAGAAATCTGTGACGGAAATGATAGATGCTTTCGGCACGCAGCGTTACATAGCCAACCTCGGCCATGGCATACTGCCTAATGTACCGGTGGACCATGCACGCGCATTTGTAGATGCAGTGAAAGAATATCAACCTACTAATACATTGACTACAGCATAAGTGATGGAAATAAAAGACCAGTTCATAGCGTATATACACCAACTGCAGGACGAAATATGCACTGCACTGGAAACGCTTGATGGTAAAGCAAAATTTATAGAAGACAAATGGGAACGGCCTGAGGGCGGTGGCGGAAAATCTCGCGTGATAGCGGATGGAAATGTATTTGAGAAAGGAGGCGTGAATACCTCCGTGGTACACGGCGCACTGCCTGCTGCTATGCAACAGGCATTTGGTGTGCAGGAGAGTAACTTTATGGCTTGCGGGCTTTCCCTGGTTATACACCCGGTTAATCCATACGTGCCTACGGTACATGCTAACTGGCGCTACTTTGAGCTGTATGATAAAGAAGGCAAACGACTGGATTGCTGGTTTGGCGGAGGCTCTGACCTTACGCCTTATTATATCTTTGAAGAAGATGGTAAGCATTTTCATACAACGCTGAAAAATGCAATGGATAAATTTGATACCGAACTTTATCCTAAGTACAAACAGCATTGTGACGAATACTTTATAAACAAGCACAGAGGCGATGAAGCACGTGGTATAGGCGGTGTATTTTACGACTATTTAAGACCTAAGGATGATGCAGAGCATAGCAGGCTGCTGGATTTTCAAAAAGCAAATGGGAATGCCTTCCTACCTGCTTACCTGCCGATAGCAGAAAAGCGAAAAGACATGCCATACGGTGAAAGAGAAAAAGACTGGCAGGAGATAAGAAGGGGCAGATACGTAGAGTTTAACCTGATACATGACAGGGGCACACTTTTTGGCCTGAAAACAAATGGCAGAACAGAAAGCATACTGATGAGCCTACCACCGCGTGCAAGGTGGGTATATAATTATCAACCTGAAGCAGGCAGTCCTGAAGCAGAGCTGGTAGCTAATCTAAAACCAAGAAATTGGGTATAAAAATTTATTGAAATGCAACTGATAAGAAGAAATAGAATATTGCGTGGCACCCCGGCCATTCGCGCTATGGTAGCTGAAACGATACTAAGGCCGGCTGACTTTATTGCTCCGCTGTTTATAACAGAAGGTAAAGGCGTGAAGGAAGAAATATCTTCTATGCAGAACTACTACAGAAGAAGTATAGACCTGACTATTGAAGAAGTAAAAGAGCTGTGGAGCCTGGGCATAAAGAGCGTGTTGCTGTTTATAAAATGCAGTGATGACCTGAAAGACAATAAAGGCACAGAAGCTGTAAACCCCGATGGGCTAATGCAGCGTAGTATAAAGGCCATAAAAGATGCTTGCCCTGAAATGGTGGTGATGACGGATGTAGCACTGGACCCCTACTCTACTTATGGGCATGATGGCATAGTAGAAAACAATGAAATAGTGAACGATGCTACTGTAGAGGTACTTGCCAGAATGAGCGTGAGCCATGCAGCTGCGGGCGCAGATATAATAGCCCCTAGCGATATGATGGATGGACGAATACTGGCCATACGGGAAGCTTTGGAAGCGGATAATTTTACCAAAACAGGTATAATGGCCTATAGTGCAAAGTATGCTTCGTGCTTTTACGGGCCATTCCGCGATGCGCTGGATAGCGCACCAGGTTTTGGCGATAAGAAGACATACCAGATGGATTATGCCAACCGACTGGAGGCAATAAAGGAAACAATAATGGATGTGGAAGAAGGTGCAGACATAGTAATGGTGAAACCTGCTATGGCTTACCTGGACATAATACGAGAAATAAAAAACGAAGTAACGCTGCCTGTAAGTGCTTATCATGTAAGCGGCGAATACGCGATGATAAAAGCTGCAGCGAAGATGGGCTGGCTGGATGAGAACAAAGCTGTACTGGAATCACTTACCAGCATAAAACGCGCAGGGGCAGACCTGATAGCTACTTACTATGCGAAAGATGCGGCAAAACTGATTGGTTAATTATTTTAATTGAAGTAACAAAAATGAATACTGCTTTATATACTAAAAGTCGTGAGCTATTTGAACGTGCACAACAGAGCATACCCGGTGGTGTGAACTCGCCAGTACGTGCCTTTAAGAGCGTAGGCGGTACACCAATATTTATAGAGAAGGCAAAAGGCGCTTATCTATATGATGTAGATGGCAAAAAATACATTGACTATATAAACTCATGGGGGCCTATGATACTGGGGCATGCCTACGAGCCCGTAGTGAAAGCAATACAGGAAAAAGTTGTGTACTCGACATCATTCGGTGCACCAACTGAGCTGGAGATAGAAATGGCCGAGCTTATAAAAAGTATGGCGCCTAATGTGGACCTTGTTCGTATGGTGAGCAGCGGTACTGAGGCTTGTATGAGCGCTATCAGGCTGGCACGTGGCTATACAGGGCGTAACAAGATCATAAAATTTGAAGGCTGTTATCATGGGCATGCTGATTCCTTTCTTGTAAAGGCGGGCAGTGGCTTAGCTACATTCAACATTCAAACTGTACCGGGCGTAACGGCCGGTGTAGCTGCAGATACATTAACAGCTGCATATAACGACCTTGATGCCGTACAGGAACTCGTAAATACGCATAAAGGAGAAATAGCAGCCATCATTATAGAACCTATAGCAGGCAATATGGGTTGCATATTACCTAAGGCGGGCTTCTTAGAAGGATTAAGAAGTATATGTGATAAAGAAGGTATTGTATTCGTTTTTGATGAGGTAATGACCGGCTTCCGTTTAGCAGCTGGAGGCGCGCAGGAAAGACTGGGCATAGATGCAGATCTTGTAACCTATGGTAAAGTAATAGGAGGCGGTATGCCTGTGGGCGCATTTGGCGGCAAGAAAGAGATAATGCAACATATAGCACCATTAGGCAATGTGTACCAGGCAGGAACGCTAAGCGGCAACCCGATAGCTATGATAGCTGGCTATACAATGCTGAAAACATTGAAAGATACTCCAAGTGTATATAATGAGCTGAATGAAAAAACTGCATCATTGCACGAAGGATTAGATAACGCATTCGCAGAAAGCAATGTGCCCTATACAATAAACCGCTTTGGTTCTATGATAAGTGTGCATTTCAGCGAAAAACCTGTAACTGATTTTGCAAGCGCCGCAGCTGCTAATAATGCATTATTTAACCAATATTTTCATGCTATGCTGCAGGAAGGTGTGTACCTGCCACCATCTGCATACGAAAGCTGGTTTATAAGCACTGCATTGTCTACAGAAGACATACAACATACTGTGGATGCTACTCGCAGGTTCCTGAAAAGTCTTTAATCATTTGCGGAATCAAATTAGAAAAGATTTTTTTTGAAAAAGGATTTGGCAGAATGAAAATGACACTTATCTTTGCAGTCCAATTAACAAAAAAGGAAGCATAGCTCAGCTGGTTCAGAGCATCTGCCTTACAAGCAGAGGGTCCGCGGTTCGATCCCGTGTGCTTCCACTCCCAAAGGTTTCAAGCGTTTGTTTGAAACCTTTTTTTATTTATTCTCTTTCACTTTATACAGCAATATTCTTCCAATACTTTATTTCTCACCCTTTGGGAAATATAGCGCGCTATTATTAGCGTAAATTCCTTCAGAGGTCAGGCATGGATTATCCTTGTTTAATATCCTAAAATTCCGTTTGGCGCAAAACGCCCTACCCTATAACTGAAAAATCGCGTCTTATTAACCACCAGTATATAAAAGCGGAATACACATGAAAAAACTACTACTCTTTGCCATCTTATGCCTTAGCGTATTTCATGCCCTTGCACAGCGGCATCTTCAGTGGACCACATTCGAGGTCACCCCTCATATGGAAATAAACGATAACCGTGGCATGGCTACTGACAAGAATGGCTATACCTATTTTATAGACTTTACGCAGAGCAATATCGATTACTATATGACCTATCGCTTCTTTTGCTATGATGCTAATGGCGTAAAAAAATGGCAATATGACAATGATAGCTGCTTTACGGACTGCAATGATATATACAATACTGTGCTCCCCCTGGATGACAGCGGAGCCATATTTGTAGGCTATTACGAAACCCTGAGTGGTGTGGTGCTACGCTTAAAACGAATAGGCCTTAACGGGAACCTGGTATGGCAAAAAGACCTGACAGGCTCTTACCAAAAATTATTGCCGGTAGCATCTCATCTTGATAAAGATGGCAATGTAGTAATAGCATTAGATGAATGGACATCAGCAGTAACTTCTGACGACTATGGGTTTGCAAAGTTTAGCAGAGCAGGAAACCTTCTATGGCATACTACCCTGCCACCAGACAGTAGCACCACTGGCGCACATATAGCCGAGGTAATTTCGGATATGGTAGTGGGGCCTGATAACAATATTTATGCATGTGGGGAATCGACCGACGAAGCAACAGGCATGAGTGTGGGGAATTATCTGATTAAATTAAGTTCTACTGGCAGCCTTGATTACAAGGTATTGACAAACATATCGGATAGCGGAGCTGATAATAAAATAATTGCAGACGGTGTGGGTAATATATCGATGCTGGGAGTGGTAGCCGCCATACCGTACCTCGAAACCCGCAAAGCAGCGGATGGCAGCTTTTTGTGGTTGCAGCCTATAAAATTGGACGACTCAGCTACTGTCACCGCCGTAAGCTTTACACATGATGTAAGCAATAGCATCTATGTGCTGTCTGACTATAAACATTTTTTAAAGGATACGGTAGGTGGCCATTTCTCGCATGATGAATATATGGTATCGAAATATAGCCCTACGGGTAGTTTAAATTGGCAAAAGAGTTATTTTACAGATACAAGTGCGGCAACATCTGATGACGCAATCCAAATAAGTGCATGTAATGACTACCTGTATGTAACATCTGAAAAAAATGAAGCGAGCGGCCATGCGTACATCTTGTTGCAAAAAATGAATATTAATGGCACAAATATCTGGCACGACAGCGCGGCCATGGATTATAAGGCCGGCAATTTAGCCTTCGATAATAACTGCAACGTATATTTAAGCTATTCCAGCAGGCTGGGGCATAGCTCTATTGTAAATGTCACAGGAAAGTTTACGGATTATCCGGCGACGGTAACCACAATTGCAAATGACCATTCTGTCTCTATTTACCCCAATCCGGCAAATGAGCGTGTTACCCTCAGCTATAATAGCGTAACAGACGCTTCATCCATAGCCGTACTTTATGATATAAATGGCAGGACAGTAAAAAGCATTTCTCTTAAGGGCGATAAGGCATATATATCTACCGCATCTCTGCCTGCAGGGCTATATGTTTGCAAAACGATAGTAAACGGTCAAATAACTGCTAATAAAATTTCCATACAACACTAAATAGCTAAAGCTGCCAATTAATTTGGATACAGGCCGGATAATATTATCCGGCCTGTATCTATTTAAGCAATAGCGTACTTATAGTTAAATGTTTTAAATACTTTTTATTATAAGAATGCTATTTTTACTTTATAAAATATAAGCCGTGCCATTTAGCAATGCAGGATATGAGTTTAAAGCCTTATTTAATAATGTAGCCATTGGCATTATTGTAACCAATGATAATGGCGAGATAATAATGATAAATGATTTTGCCTTATCGCAGTTTCATTATGAGGAAGAAGAGCTAATAGGCAAGAAGATTGAAATACTAATCCCCCAAAGATACCGGGAACGCCATATACACCATCGCGAACGCTATGGTGCAAATGCACACAGCAGGCCAATGGGTGTTGGCATGGACCTCTTTGCAGTAAAAAAAGAAGGCACAGAATTTCCTGTAGAAGTAAGCCTTAGTCCTTATAGCAGAGGAACAAGGCAATTTGCCGTTGTTTTTATCAGCGACATATCAGTACGAAAGGAATCTGAAATGGCATTGCTGCAACTGAACGCTGAACTGGAAGAAAAGGTGAAGGAGCGAACACAATCGCTTACTGATGCGCTAAGCAAAGAAAAGGAACTAAACGAACTGAAGTCCCGCTTTGTATCTATGGCCTCTCATGAATTTCGTACACCTCTTAGCACAATCCTTTCTTCAGCCTATCTTGTGTCTAAATATGAAACAACAGAAGACCAGCCAAAGCGTGAAAAACATATACAACGCATTGTGTCATCTGTAAATATGCTGAATGATATACTTAATGACTTTTTATCTGTAGGCAAGATAGAAGAAGGCAGGATGCAGGTACGGTTTTCTGACGTGAAGATAGAAGAAACGATACGTGCACAGATAAATGAAATGCACACGATACTAAAGAGAGGCCAGAAGATATACTATACACACAGCGGCAAAGAACAGGCATGGCTGGACATGACCCTGCTAAAGCATATATTGATGAACCTTGTATCTAACGCTATCAAATTTTCTCCAGAAAGTTCGCAAATAATTATTAGCACTGAATACGCTGACGACACCCTGACCCTTTCTGTTAAAGATGCCGGAGTAGGCATATCAAAAGCCGACCAGGAGCACTTATTTGAGCGCTTCTTCAGAGGTTCGAATGTAACGAACGTGCAGGGCACCGGGCTGGGATTGCATATAGTGGCAAAATACGCTGAGCTAATGAATGGAGAAATAATATGCAAAAGTGATATAAACATGGGTACCGAATTCATTATTAACTTTAAACCATCAAACATAGAATAGTATGAAAACCATCTTGCTTATTGAAGACAACGAAGAAATACGGGAAAACATGGGTGAGATACTGGAACTATCGAACTACAAAGTACTGACAGCTGCAGATGGTAAAGAAGGTGTGGCTTTGGCTATACAGAATAAACCGGACCTGATAGTATGCGACATAATGATGCCGGTGCTGGATGGATATGGTGTGATACACATGCTGCAAAAAAATAATGATACGCAAAACATACCTTTCATATTTCTCACAGCCAAAGCAGAACGTGCAGAGATACGCAAAGGCATGGAACTGGGGGCTGATGATTATATAACAAAGCCATTCAATGGCACAGAGCTACTGAATGCTGTTGAAAGCAGGCTGCGTAAATCTGAACTGATACGGAAAGAAATAGCGGCAGGGCTACAGGGCCTGGATGAGCTGATGACAACTGTAGGTGGTAAAGATGCACTAAAAACATTTGCGAATGACAGAACTACCAGTAAGTTTAAAAAGAAACAAATTATCTATTCGGAAGGCAACCATCCACACAGGATGTACTATGTAGAGAAAGGCAAGATAAAAACGTACAAAACAAACGATGATGGCAAAGAACTGGTAATAGGTTTGTATAACGAGGGTGATTTCTTTGGCTATATGGCCATGCTGGAAGGAACTGCCTATAAAGAAACTGCGGAGGCCCTTGAAGATAGCGAGATAGCAATAATACC
>Ga0207695_10006675_pt1 | contig 14893 bp, 10 predicted proteins | sample KBSC54metaG_FD_184354 | JGI IMG/M metagenome (GOLD analysis project Ga0207695, IMG submission 184354) | Corn rhizosphere microbial communities from Kellogg Biological Station, Michigan, USA - KBS C5-4 metaG (SPAdes) (version 2) | ecosystem: Host-associated > Plants > Roots > Rhizosphere > Soil... | reverse complement strand
CACTTCGCTGCTCGCGCTAGCTCCCCAGCACTTGACATGCAGCACGTGCGGTCCAGAGGTCGCAATCACCTGAGCGTTGAACGACACAGGCTCGACAACCGCCTTTCCATCGTCGATCGAGTAGCCCATCGAGACCGCCGTCTGCGAACCGCAACTCAACGCGCTTGCAGTTACAGTGAAGGGCGACGTTACATTGGCTCCATTCGAAGGCGCAACGACGGAAATGCCAGTCGTCAATTTCGCCTTGATCGAAGCCGATGGAGTTGCACACCCCGACATCGCCAATCCAACCAGAAGGCCGGCTAAACCAAACGAGCTTCCAGCGCCGAGATGCAGTAGCGTTTCGCTCTTCTCAACGGTTGGCCGGCTGCTAGATTTTAGGCTCGAATATGCCGGATACGAAGTTATCCGGACACTTCCACACTCCCTCGGACGAGACATCCGGGCCCCCAATTGCGAGCTAGATCAGGGTGTGAAAAGAAGCAGTGTCGGTTGAAACTTACCGAGATAGGAGGCTGTTCTTGCACTCGTGCGCGGGCCAGACCTCATACCCGTTCACTGGATGAAACTAGATTGATTAGTTGTTAATCAGCATATCGCCGGCATTTCGGCATAGGAATTAGCAAGCAGCACTCTTGAATTACTGAGGTAATTCGCTAGCAATCACAATGTAGCCAAATCAGCACGAAGGTCGCATGAGCATGCACCCTATCGACTGTCTGTGAGCGAGGTTTAGGTCTACTAATCCCTGGTCTCTAATCCCTGTTCGCTAATCCCCATCGTCACGCCACCGTTGGCCTCAACTCCACCTTCTTCGTCGGAATTGTGATCGAAGCCGGCGTGAGCTCCGGTCCACCCCATCCATCCTTCGAAGCCTCGATCTTAATCTCACCGACATCCTTAGTAGCCTGCACAATCACCTGTGCCAGCCCGTTGAACAGCGACCGCTTCGGAGCCTTGTCGCTCTCCTGGCAATTCGGATCGCCGTTTCCCACGCCAATCAGCGATCCGTTCCCGGTCACCTTGAACGCGATATGATCGTCAGCCAGCGGATTCAGCCTTCCTTCCTTATCCAGCCCCTCCACCTTGATGACCACCACATCTTCCCCATCCGCATTGATCTCCATCCGGTCCGCCGTCAGTTTGATCGCCGCAGTGTCGCCCGTTGTCTCGCGCTTCGCCGTATGCAAAACCTTGCCATCCTTGCTCCCTCGCGCCTCGATTACCCCCGGCTCATAGCGCACCTTCCACTGCACATGCCCCAGGTGTGGAACCTTCTGGCTTCCCGCGCTCTTCCCATTCACAAACAACTCCACCTCATCGAGATTCGAGTACACCCACACCGGAATCTCATCGCCATCGCGTCCCGTCCAGTTCCAGTGCGGAAACACATGCACCACCAGCTCCTCATTCCACCACCACGCGCGATAGTAGTAGTAGTTGTCCTTCGGGAACCCGCACATATCCACGATCCCGAACTGGGAATTTATCGACGGCCACCCATAAGGAGTCGGTTCTCCGCGATAATCAAATCCCGTCCACGCAAATCCGCCTGCTTCCCACTCGCGCTCGCCGTAGTACTTCCACCACTCCTCTGCTGTCTCTCCCCACGGCACCACGCCGTCATACGAATTCACCGTATTCCGCAGCTTGTCTGAGCTGTACGCACCGCGCGTCCCAATGGCACTCGAAGTCTCCGACCCGTAAATGGGCCGAGTCGGAAAATCCTTGTGATACGACTCCGGATTCTTCAGGTTGTAGTTGAACCCCAGCACATCGAACGCATCCGAGATCCCCTGCCGGTTATCCCCATTTACGGCCGCCGAAACGACCCGCGTCGGATCCAGCTCATGGCACTTCCTCACCATCTCCGTCGCAATCTTTTTGCCTTGCTCCGCCATCGGTCCCTGCAGCAGAAACTCCTCATTTCCCACCGACCACAAGATGATCGACGGCGAATTCCGGAACCGCTTGATCATCACTTCGAGCTGCGTCATCCCCTCAGGATTCGAGCTCATTTGACGTGTCTCGCACATCATCATCATGCCCATGCGGTCGCATGCGTCCACCCACTCCGGCGTCGGCATGTTGTGCGAAGTACGCACCGCATTCCCGCCCATCTCCCGCAACACCGCGAGCCTGAACCACTGCATCGCATCCGGCAGCGCAGCGCCAATTCCCGCATGATCCTGGTGATTACAAGTGCCCATGATCTTCACTTGCTTCCCATTCAGCAGAAATCCCTTGTCCGCCGTAAACTTCGCCGTCCGCACGCCAAAGCTCACCCTCTCCGCATCGCGAGTCTCCCCGCCGGCCTCCACCGTCACAATCGCCTGATACAGATTCGGAGTCTCCACGGACCACAGCGCCGCATTCGTCAGCTTCGCCGTCGCCGTAAACGTCGCGCTTCCATCCGCCGCAACCTGCTGCGCCTGAGCCTCCGCCGTCGCCACCGTTTTCCCCGCAGCATCCAGAATCTGCCACTTCACCCTGGCAGATTCGGCCTTGTCGCCCTCGTTCTGCACCACCGTAGCCAACGTCAGAGTCGCATTGCTCCCCGACACCTCCGACCGCACATAGCTCTCCCACTTCCCCAGGTGCAGCGCATCAGTCTTGCTCATCCACACATGCCGGTATATTCCTGCGCCCTCGTAGAACCACCCATCGCCAAAACTCGCATCTACGCGCGCCACGATATAGTTCTTCTTCCCATAGCGCAAAAAATCCGTCAGATCGAACCGGAACGGCGCGTACCCATTGTTGTTCCGCCCGATGAAGCACCCATTCACAAACACAATCACGTCACGAAACGCGCCATCAAACTCCACGGCGATCCGACGCCCCAGATCGCTCTGTGGAATATCAAACTCGCGCCGGTACCAACCCACGCTCGTCTCTGGATACCGCCGTCCCAGCGGCTTGAACCCATGCGACTCCAGCTCTTTGTCCCGCACAAACGGCAACTCCACCGCCCAGTCATGCGGCAGATTCAGCGTCCGCCACTTCGAGTCGTCAAACTTCTCCTTCGCAAATTTGAAGTCGCCCGTCTTCGCGAAATCGCCCTGGTTCATTCCGAAGTCGAGGTCCTTTGCAGGATCGTCCCCGTTCCCAAACGTGAACTTCCATCCGAAATCAAACAACAGATGCTCTCGCGGCGCGACTGCCGCCAACCTCTCCGCAGAGAGCAGCCCCTCGGCAGGGCCCGACATCATCGCCATCGTCCGTCCCCACGCCGAACGACTCAGCACAGAAGCAGCCGAAAATCCCAAACCGGACACAAGCAAATCGCGACGAGAAAAACCGGACATTGCGCTCCTCTTCCTTCTTCCACCCGCTCAATTCAGCTGTCGCGAGCAAAGCGAAAATATATACGACCGCGCCGCAAGAAGTAAACGATTTCATCAGCCATCCACGCGCACTTCCGCACCGTCAGGGCAGACCGTTAGTGCCCGCAATCCGCCTAGGCCCATGTGATAAATTCAGTAAGTACAACACTGCAGCAGTCTGAGCAGCACCCCTGCCGCAGCAGCTGGAGAGGTGGCCGAGTGGCTGAAGGCGCACGCTTGGAAAGCGTGTTTAGGGGAAACTCTAACGTGGGTTCGAATCCCACCCTCTCCGCCATCGCGATCTGCCCGTTCCACAACCTTACTCGGCAGCTCTTCATTTCCGGCATCCACCATCCCAGAAGTGATCACCCTCACTGCCGACAGCCCATCGAGCCAAGTAACGTCCACTCGTGCACGCACGGAACCCTGGGACAGAACAAACTGACAAGCGTTCGCATCGATATGTGAGTGTTCAGGCGCTTCGCGGATTAGCCGCAATGCTCGTAGTGCTCGTCCATGCCATGGAATCAGCACGAGATCACCTGGGTGCAGGGCACGTGCTCTATTCCGGCGCCGCAGGAGTTGACATCTTCTTCGCAATCAGCGGATTCATCATGGTGGTGACCACTGCAAACTCTTGGGGTGTCCCCGGTGCCGGCAGAGAATTCATCCAAAGGCGTCTGATCCGTCTGGTACCGCTCTATTGGCTCGCGACCTGCCTCGGGCTCGGACTCCTCCTCGCATTTCCCGGTTTGGTGATCCACACGAAACTTCACCTTTGGCACAGCATTGCTTCGTTTCTCTTCATCCCTGCATGGAACTTCGAGCACATTCCCGTTCCCCTGCTCCCGGTGGGATGGACCCTCTCATACGAACTGCTCTTCTACCTCTTATTCGCCCTTGCGCTGACCACGTCACGTCGCCCCATCAGGTGGGCAGCCGGATTCCTTCTCCTTGCTGTCAGTATTGGCTATTTCCAGACTCCATCCTGGGGCGCTCCTGCCGTCATCCTGAATTCTGTCCTAATCGAATTCATCATTGGCATGGCGATTGGCTACGCTACGCTGCAGGGCTTCCATCTCAGAAGATCCATAGCCGTTCCAATATTTCTGATCGCGCTGGCAGTGTTGCTGGCAACCGATATCGCGCGCGCGGGAAGTCCACCGCGCGTCATCCTGTGGGGAGTTCCAGCGGCCCTGATCCTGCTGTCCTGTGTCTCGGTTGATGCCGATGTCGCCGGAGCATTGGCCGGAATGCCAAATCTCCTGGGGGATGCGTCCTACGCCATTTACCTATTTCACATCTTCGCGCTCGAAGGCATGTGGATTGTCTTCAACAAAACCCATCTGACCCGGCACTTGGGCGACATCGCAGCTATCTTCTGCGGCACCCTGGCTTCCGCTCTTCTTGGCGTTCTTGCGCACCTATATCTTGAGAAGCCAGCGATGAACTTGATCAGGTCAAAGATTGGCGCACGGCGCATGCCTCTACCGCTTCCCGTTGCGCAGCCGGAGTTGCTCGCCCAATAGCAGCCTGCCATGGGCAGACAATTCATCGTGCAGCCACTGCGCCTGTCTGTTGAATCTTCTCCCTATTCCCGCTAGCGCGCGGCCTGCCCCGAATCGGCCGCGTAGCCCTCCTTCGCAAAAAAGAGAACAGCCGCAGTTGCTCTTGCAGAGCCATCCACTGTCAATCCTTGATCTGAGGCGCAGATTTGAGTCGAACCAGCTTCACAAGAACCGTATCGTTACTGTTCATCGGAATCTCGATTTTCGCCGTTCCACCCTTACCAGGTTTGATCATCCTGGACATCTCACGAGCGTCTCGGGTCAGATCGTTCAGCTTTGCGATCTGCTCAGTAGTCAGCTGCGCAGGGGAGCCCATCTCCAGATAAGCTGTGTAGGCATCGTTGGCATGATAGCTCGTTCGACACACCTCGAGGCGATAGCTTGCCTTGGGGGAGAGGTGAGTCACCTACAACCTGACAGGCGCGGCCTGATGTGCAGGGATAGGCTTCGTGTAGAAGGACCGATTACTTACTTGCTGGTCTGGCTGTTCGAAATCCCAGATTACTCCGGTGAAGTTCCCGTCTTTCGTTGAGAGCATCGCCTTGGCGTCGCTCGTCGCTACGGTGTCTCCCACGAGCGCGTGCAGATATTTGTAGGCGAAATACGCGGGCTTGCGAATTCCTTGAGGATTCAACAGCCCGAAGCCACCTTGGAACGGAGCAGTAGGTGGCCCCGGCTCTTCGAAAAGATCCGTGTAGGTCCAGTAACTCATGCCCTGCACCAGGCCCTGTGCTCCCTTCAGCTTGCTTAGAACGTATGGCGCGCTGATGTAAGAGTCGTGCACGGAATCGCGCGGCGTATAGCTTGTGCTCCATTCAGTGAAGTACAGCGGCAGATCTTGATGGCCAGCAGCAGAAATCTGCTGGCGAACCCGACGAACGTCCCCAACGATTGCATCCGGAGAAGGATCAAGTTTGGTGTCGGCATGCCCGTATTCGTCCAGAAAGCCACCAATTACGCCGTAGGTATGTGTCGTCACAAAATCCACCGGCGAACCACTCTGTTTCGCGTACGCAAGGAACTCAGGAACCCATGCCGCACCAGCTGTACTTGGGCCCCCCAACTTCAAAGCAGGGTCAACAGCCTTGATCGTCTTCGCAGTGAGGTCGTATAGCTCAAAGTACGCCTTCTGGTCAGCACCTTCGAAAAATCCCGACAGGTTTGGCTCATTCCATACTTCAAAGAACCAGGTGCATACCTCGTCCTTCCCATATCGAGCTTCGATGTGGCGAGTGAATGCATCGATGAGATCACGCCAGCCTTTCGGCTTGGGGTGGGACGTGTTGCCGTGCCAATAAAAGATGCTATTTTGCGAGGTCGCCAGCGCCTCCGGTGTGAACCCGAGTTCCACAAATGGCTTGATATGCCTTGCCAGCAGTGCGTCGTAGAGCTGGTCGATCTTCGTCCAGTCATATATAGGTCTGCCGTTTTCGACCTTCACCGTTCCCAGCACATCGTGGAAGATGGCATGGAAACGGATGTTGCGAAAGCCCAACTCTTCTGTGGTCGTTTGGAATTCCTGAAAATCCTCCAAATTGATTCGCGACTCAGCCGAGTCGGGAGGCTGTTGCAGCAACTGCTCATAGAGCTTAATCGCCAGTCCCGCGTCTCCCTTGTCTAGAGCATCACCGGCCCGGTCATAAAGCGTCTGAGCAGATGGTTCCTTGCAAAGGAGCACTGAAGCGCCCAGCATCGACACCGCAATTCCGATGCTGAAGCACAATGCCATTCGTCGTAACCTTGCACACACATCAGATGCTTCTATTCTAGTTGAGTCTGAGTTTCGATCCTCATCGAACCAATATGTCCGAGGACCTCGAATGACAAGAGTTTGCTCAGGCCTAGCTCTTCATTGACCGCATGAAGAGTTCTTTCGCTCGGCTCTTCCCTCTTTGCTCAGATCACGCTATTCCCTCAACCTGCCGAGTGCATCGAGAGATAATCGGCTAGATAAGGTGCGGTCTTGCTACTGCTCGCTGTGGCGACCTCGTCTGGAGTGCCCTGCGCGATAATCCTGCCACCCTCATCACCCGCCCCGGGTCCGATATCGATGACCCAGTCGCTATCCGCGATCACTTGCATGTCGTGCTCGATGACGATGACAGTATTGCCCGCCCTTACCAATTTTTGAAGCTGCCGTTGTAGCCGCTCGACATCCGTCGGGTGCAGCCCGGTAGTGGGTTCATCAAGAATGTATAGACTCTTGCCATGTTCCAAACGCTGAAGCTCGGTTGCAAGCTTCACGCGCTGCGCTTCGCCCCCTGACAATTCAGTGGCAGCTTGGCCCAGTCGTAGATAGCCCAGGCCAACTTCCTGGAGAACCTTGAGCGATCGCTCGATAACCTCATCAGCGATAAAGAATTCCGCTGCGGCATCTACCGTCATCGCAAGTACTTCGGCGATATTCTTGTTCCGGTACAACACTTCGAGCGTCTTCTCATTGAAGCGGGCGCCACGGCATGCGGGACATGGACTATAGACGCTTGGGAGGAACAGCAATTCGACCGAAACAAAGCCTTCTCCCGCACAGGTCTGGCAGCGGCCCTTCGCAACATTGAACGAAAAGCGCCCCGCGTCGTATTTTCGCGAGCGCGAAACTCTAGTGGACGCAAACAATCTGCGGACGTGATCGAATAGACCCGTGTATGTGGCGATATTGGACCGAGGAGTGCGGCCGATTGGCTTCTGATCCACGACTACGAGCCGCCGGATATGCTGCATGCCTTCGGTGACCCGTCCCGATAGGGTTGCAATTGGTCTGTCTTCCAGGCTCTCGGTCTCCACCTCTTCCGTGCCGGCGCTCTGGCTAAGGTGTTGCATTAAAAGTCCCACGAGTGCCTGACTTACCAAGGTAGATTTTCCGGAGCCCGATACTCCGGTCACCGCTGTCATTACGCCCACCGGTAGGCTCACATCCAGCTGATTGAGGTTGTTGCGGGTCACACCGCTCAGTCGTAGCCAACCTTTGGGCTGTCTGCGTGACGCTCCACGCGAACGGTTCGGCGCGAATAAATGCCTCCGTGTCTCTGAGGACGCGACGCTTCGCAGTCCTTGTGGCGGACCGGAGTAGAGCACCTCACCGCCGTTCCCTCCCGCGCCCGGGCCCACGTCGACGATCCAATCGGCGCGGCGCACCACCTCGATTTCGTGCTCCACCACAAAGATCGAGTTACCTGCAGCCTTGAGCCCCTGAAGCGCTTCGAGCAAAGCCCGGGTATCTGCGGGATGAAGACCAGCGGAAGGCTCATCAAGCACGTAAATAACTCCAAAGAGATTCGAGTGCAGTTGCGTAGCGAGACGCAGCCGCTGCAACTCCCCTGGCGATAGCGTGGGTGTGCTGCGCTCGAGAGATAGGTATCCAAGTCCCAGGTTGAGCAGGACGGTCAACCGGTGTGTGAGTTCACTGGTGATTCGCCGAGTGACTTCCGCCTTCTCAGGGTTAGCAGAGTTCTTTCCTCTTTCCTGTTTGATGAATGGTTCAAGAACGCGAAAGAGGCGCTTCAGTGGAAGTGCCGCCATCTCAGCAATGTCGTATCCGTCGAACTTCACGGAAAGAGACTGGGGGCGTAGGCGTTTCCCGTGACAGGTTCCGCAAGGGGCAGAAACCATGAATTGGGCCACACGTTTCTTCATCCTGGCGCTATGCGTGTGAGCAAATGTCGAGAAGACGTGGCGTTTGGCACTAGTGAACGTTCCCAGGTAGCCAGGCTCCATCTTCTGCTTCAGCGCCCGGCGAGTCTCCGCTGGCGTGAAGCCGGGGTAAACGGGGACCTGTGGCTGATCTTCTGTGAACAATATCCAGTTGCGGTCCTTTTTCGGAAGATCTTGCCACGGCTTATCAACGTCAAAGCCGAGTGAAACCAATATGTCGCGCTGATTCTGCCCACCCCACGCTGTGGGCCATGCGGCGATGGCCCGCTCGCGGATGGTGAGCCCGGGGTCCGGAACCATCGAAGCTTCAGTGACGGTGTACACGCGGCCAAGTCCATGACACTCGGGGCATGCACCCTCGGCAGTGTTGGGTGAGAACGACTCCGCGTAGAGCAGCGATTGGTCGGCAGGATAATCGCCGGCTCGCGAGTACAGCATGCGCAAGAGATTTGAAAGCGTGGTAACCGATCCGACGGATGATCGCGGGGTAGGAGCGCCCCGCTGCTGTTGCAAGGCGACCGCCGGCGGCAGGCCGTCGATCGAGTCGACAGAAGGAACTGAGAGTTGATGAAATAGCCGCCGCGCGTAAGGCGAGACTGATTCGAGGTAGCGGCGTTGCGCTTCGGCATAAATCGTGCCGAACGCAAGAGAAGACTTTCCAGACCCCGACACACCGGTAAACACGACCAGTGCGTCACGGGGAATGTCCAGATCGACGTTGCGGAGGTTGTGCTCGCGGGCGCCGCGCACCCTGACCATATGGTTACTTCGCAGGCTTGATCTCAACCCTTTCCCTTCCACAGTCTTTGGATGCCCTGAACCCAGATCCCGGCTGACCAGCCGGCGGGTTCGCCTTTTTAAACTCCCGCAGCCCCCGACCAGTCAGATGCGCTGTGGTTAAGCATCCGGCCTAGCGAGGACACTGGACCAAATTTGTCGCCTTAGGTTTACAGGAGTTTAAAGCGATTTTGAGCCAAACTGAGCGAGCACCGCACTTGAAAGCTGCCAGCCGCGATCTAGACGAGAAGTTGGCTGCGCAGGCGGGAGTCGCTCCATCGAACACGCATTGCCCAGATCGGGTCTGCCCGCGGTTAGTTCGGATCAGTCGCACCAGTGGCGGACCTATAATTAGGGTCTGGATTTAGCTCTGGGGCGAGACGCCTTGGACGACATCCGTTGCAATCAGGAAGCCGCTGTGAGGTTGAGGAATATGACCGAAGGCGTTGCGGGCCAGATCACGGGCGACGACATCATCTCCGAGCTGATCCGGAATGCGGATGCTGGTGCCTTCAAGGTCCGCTATACAGTTCTCGTGCCCTGTATCTTCAACGTTTATCTACACCCCCGCGACCACGAACTCATCAATCCCGTCGTCGAACTCATCCGGGAAGAGGCGATCCGGGCGCTCCAGGAGCATCTCTCCCGCCTCAATAAACCAGGCTCCTCGTTTCCGCTGGCCAAGCGCTTCGGCTTGGCAGGCGAACCGCGTCCCGAATACAAAATACTTGAGAAGCAATGGAATATTAACTTCCATGCAGACCAGGAGGAGCGGCTACGGCCGGCTGAGATCGAGATTTACTCGGAGCTGGGCAGCGCTCGCCCGAAGGACTTCGGAGCCGGCGCTATGACCACCTTGATCACGCGAAACAGTCCGCGAGAACCGGCGACAGCCGTAGCCCGGCCGGATGGGTCGGACCATCGGGTTCTTGCCAGGTTTCGCTATCGCGATTCCGGTAGGGACAACACCTTCGCAATGTCCTCTGATGAGATCGTTATTGGGCGGGGCGGGAAAGCTGTCTGGGTGGATTTGAAGCTCGATGGTCCGGCAGATATTTCGCGGGAGCACTGCCGCATTCGGCGCGATCCGAGCGCTGGCACATTCTTCATTAAGGACCTCAGTCAATTCGGAACGAAGGTTAATGGGGAATCCATTCCCAACAGTGTGGACCGCATCGAGGGCGGCGACAAGGTCGATCGAAATCGCGAGGTGCCTTTGCCCTCGCCTGCGAAGATCACTCTAGCCGATGTCTGCACCTTGGAATTCGAAGCGGAGACTTCAGTATGACCACCACCACTCTCTTCTGGCTTCGCATCCCTTTCCTTATTGGATTTGTGACGTTCGTTCTTTTCCTTGCGTGGGCGTTCGTGCGCCGCAGCCGCTAAGCCATGATCGCGACATCTCAATTGTTGGTCGGTGGCCATTCCGACGCAGGACGTAAGCGGTCTGAGAATGAAGACCGCTTCTTCATCGATGCGCAACGCGGCATCTTTCTAGTTGTGGATGGCCTCGGTGGTCACGCTGCCGGGGAGCGAGCAGCAGATATTGCCGTCGACATTATCTCCACGCGGCTCTATCGGCGCACCGGCGCAAGCGAAAAGCGCATTCAGGAAGCGTTCGCGCTCGCCAGCACAGAAATCTATCATGCAGCTTCTCGCAATCCCGAGTGGGTTGGAATGGCATGCGTGGCTACGCTCGCGCTGGTTGAGGGCGACAGCGTTACTGTTGGGCACGTAGGCGACTCACGGCTCTATCTCCTCACGCGCGGAAACATCGAAAAGATTACTCGAGACCACTCGCCCGTAGGTGAGCTGGAAGATTCCGAGGAGCTGAACGAGTCCGCGGCCATGCGTCACCCCCGCAGAAACGAGGTCTATAGAGACCTTGGAAGTGCGGCTCACACGCCCAACGACACAAACTTTGTTGAGATCCACTCTTTCCCTCTTGCCCCAAAGTCGGCCCTCCTGCTCTGTTCCGACGGCCTTACCGACCAGGTAACTGCTGCGGACATTCGGCTGATGGTTGAGCAACACGCAGGAGACCCCCAACAGGCGGCCCGCGCTCTGGTCGATGCTGCGAATCAAGCAGGAGGTAAAGACAACGTTACCGTCATAGTCGTCGAAACCGAGGATTATGCAAGAGCGTCGAGTGCCGGAACCGATAACCAGGTCTCTCGTCCGCGCTTTTCCGGCTGGATATGGTTTCTTTTCGGTCTGCTTGTGGCGTCTACCGTGTTCCTCGCAGCGAGACCATATTGGGAGGGCTCTGTCTCAGGCCTCAAGCTTCGGTTTGGAAAAGTGACAATGGCTCAACGGTGGGTAGTCGGACCGAACGGAATCGCGACGATCGGAGCTGCCCTCGATCGAGCCCACCCCGGAGACACGATCGAAGTCAGTCCCGGCGAGTACCCCGAAGCCCTCCACCTGCGATCCGGTATCTCTGTCGTAAGCACCCAGTTTCACGGCGCACGGATAACATCCTCCGACATTGCCGTCTCCGCTGAGAACATTCACGACGCAGTTTTCGTAGGTTTTGATATAGCCGGCCCTGGGCGAGTCGGAATCCGAATCTCAAACTCCGATCTCCGCGTCACTGAGGTACGCGTAAGTGGTATGCAGACAGCGGGTATAGAGATCACAGGTAAGGGAGAGCCGGTCATCCAGGCTTCTGACATTTCGGACAATCCCGGTGCGGGAATCATCGTTCGTGAAGACTCCCGTCCACACCTTGACCACAACTTCATCCGTCATAACGGACACGGCTCCACCATGGAACCTGGAGTCCTTATCGAAAGTTCCTCTTCTCCTGCACTCTTCGGAAACATCATCGAAGAGAGCGGTGCGGAGCAGATCCGGGTGCCTCCGTCGTTTGCAGCAGGAACCCTGTTGACCGACAACGTGATCGCTCCGCAGACGCGCGATAAGAAGAACCATCTGAAGGTGAAGGCGCAGTGAGCGAGGAAACGGCAGGCCGCTTCACGCTTCATCGCAAGCTGCCGGCGGGCGGCATGGGCCGCGTTTTTGAGGCCGACGACCCGATCGCCCAGCGACGGGTCGCGCTGAAGCTCATCGATCTCGGCACGGATCCGGACAGTCTGGAGATCGTGAGCGCCGAGCGTCTCGGTGCGGAGCTACAAAGCAGGCTGTGCGCAATCGACTCGCGCGTCACCGTCATCTACGAGACTGGCGAGATGCCGCGCTACTTCTACATCGTCATGGAATATGTTGAGGGTCGCGACTTGTCGGAGTTGTACACCCAGAATGGCCTCGATCCGATGGTGGCCGCTCGCATCACTCAAGACGTACTGGAGGTTTTGGATCACGCGCATAGCTTCTCAACCACTCTGGATGGCCGCTCGATCCTGGGCATTGTGCATGGTGACCTGAAGCCCCGCAATATCCGCGTCACTCCGGCTGGCGACGTCAAGGTTCTCGACTTCGGCATCGCCAAGGCACTCTCGCTCACCCGCAATTACACTCAGAATGTCTTTGGCAGCGTGCAGTATTCTTCGCCCCAGAGACTCCTCACCGGAGAAGTTGACGTCGGTGCGGACCTCTGGGCTGCAGGCGTAATCCTGTACGAAATGATCGTCGGTCGTCCCTACTTCCAGGCGGAGAGCGGGCCAAAACTAGACCACATGATTCGCAGCTACGATCGCGTACTGCCTTTGCCGGAAGCGCTCCCGCCAGCCCTCCGCAATATCCTCGAGCGAGCTTTAAACCCGGATCAGCGCGTGCGCTACCAGACTGCTGCGCAATTTGCTCGGGACCTCCAGGCGTTCCGAAATGGTGAGCCCGTAGCGAGTCCATCTGATACGGAAGCCACGCGCAGGGTGCAGCCAAATGACGATGCAACGAGACGCACGTCGCGACCACAACCGCCGCCACAGCCGCAACCGCAGCCGCAGCCACCGCCACAGCTTCCGCCGATTGACCTGACTCGCAAAACCGTTGCGGCCCCTGCGTGGGCGCCAGTCGCAGTCCAGCAGTTTCCGCGGCGCCCCGCCAGCGTGGCAGGGACTTTGGTTCGCGCCATCGCCGGTTTCTTTCTCGCGATCGTGCTGTTCATCGGCTATCTCGTTGTGAACGAGTATCTGGTTTGGGGCAGCGCCCACCAGTTGGCCCGTGATCTTTCCAGCGAGAAGCAGCAGAATCTCGATGTAGCCTGGAGCGATTACCGGAAGCTTTCGAACCGCTCCCATTTGCCCATTAGCCTCTGGGCGGCTCGATCTGAGTTGCAGAGACACCTCGTAGCCGACGCAGACAGCACCATCGTGAAGTTTAGGGCGCCAAATGGACCCCCAGTGTCTGAAGCAGACTGGACACATGCTCGAGACGATCTGTCTCGCGCAATCGAACTTGATCCAGGCGACAAAACATTGCATGGAAAGATCCGGTTGGTCGACGGCCATCTGGCTCGCCTGCGCGGCACTGCTGAACAGGACTCTCGATTGCTGGAGAATGCGCGCCAGGACTTTCAGGCCGCTGCTGGCTCCATGAAGAAGTCGCCTGACCCGTGGCTCGGACTGGCTGCACTCTACTTCAGCTCATTTCATGACCTTTCGCACGGTGAAGCAGCGATTAAGCAAGCCAACCATCTCGGTTATGCCACCGGCAAACGAGAGACCGCGGAACTCGCAGACGGCTACCTCTATCGTGCGCAGCGCACTCTGGCGTTGGGAGATCAGGCAAACTCAGTCGCCCAGGCAACTCACTACTACCGGATGGCCGCCCCTGATCTGACCAGAGCACGCCGCTTGTATGAGAGCATCCTCCCATGGGACGGTGCAGCCGCAAACCTGAAGCAGGTGAATGATGCGTTGGACCGCATCTCAAGTTTCAAGTAGAGCGTACAAGGGAGGCGAATGGCGGTAACGCGCAGCACATCGGTTGACCGGACCCAGAACCCAAGCCTGCGAATAGAGACCCAGAGCAGAGCCATGGAGCGCGTCCTGCTGCTGGCGGCAGCCGTCCTGGTACTTGCGGCAATCAGCCTCACAGCGCTGGCGAAAATTGATCGCCTGGCCGGCTCGGAACATGACAGCCTTAACCTGTCCACACTGGAACGGCGTGAACAGCTTTATCCCTTTCTGCAATGGGTTTCCACTCCTGCGGAGCGCCAGTACATAAGCGGCAACATCTTCGAGCACTTACGCAGCGGAGAACGAGCAGTGTCGCACGTGGGAGAACTCAGCCAGATCCGCGTCCCCATCCATGAGGTGCTGAAGACGCGCGGTCTTACCGAGTTGCAAGCACGTGCCAAACAGGTGCGGGCGGCGCGTCCCGATGTTCAAAGCATTCTCCTGCTCAGCCCTACAGAGTTCTCGCGTCTCAAGCCACTTTTTGTTGTGCGGGACAGGTTGCAGTTCCGCAATCAACTGATCCTTGCATCCGTGTTGTTCCTTTGTGCCTTCGCCGCCGTACACATCTTCTGGTCGATCCGTCGCGTCGGCGTCTCACAATTTGTACTGCCGTCTCTTCTCCTTCTGAGTGGCGTCGGGCTTACTCTGATGATCAGCCTGCGCGATCCGGTGCGCGACACTCTTGCCTTTTTGAACTTTGCCGAGGGCG
>Ga0207695_10006669_pt1 | contig 14898 bp, 16 predicted proteins | sample KBSC54metaG_FD_184354 | JGI IMG/M metagenome (GOLD analysis project Ga0207695, IMG submission 184354) | Corn rhizosphere microbial communities from Kellogg Biological Station, Michigan, USA - KBS C5-4 metaG (SPAdes) (version 2) | ecosystem: Host-associated > Plants > Roots > Rhizosphere > Soil... | reverse complement strand
AAGGCCACGAGAATATGCAGCCAGCGTGCCAGATAACGTGTAGAAATAAACCCGCTGAGGCAAAAACTTCCACCAAAAAAACTTGCGCCAGCGGGTTTTGTCTTCTCCACCTTCATCCAATTATTCTTGCTTACTCTCGGTTGTTTGAATAGGGCGGATCACGCCAAAGGCACCCTGTTTTTCATCTTCCGGGCCTGCGGCAACATAGAGTGCATTCGCATCGCCCAACGTAGCGCCATTGCCGAATTGCAGGCCCCACAGGCCTTCCAATTTAAATGGTTTGCCGCCGACCATCAATTTGCCCGTAGCCCCTTTGGTTTCCGGATCAAAGACCGTAATGGTGCCGTCACCAAAGCTGCCTACCAGCATCTTGCCCGCCAGTGCGCCAAAACTATCCGGAGCAACTTCCATGCCCCACGGCGCGTTCAGCATACCTTTATCATTCCATATCGCGATTAACTTTCCATCCTCAGAAAATTCAGCGATGCGGCCCTTGCCCTTGGCTTTGACCTCTTCACCGGCATAGATTTCGCCCTTTTTGCAATCCTTCTTTTCCAGGCCCTCTTTGTTGCAAGCCTGCGTCATCGCATAGGTTACAAACACATGACCTTTGATGTCGCGGACGTTATAAGGCGCGTATTCGCCGCTATCGACCTTGCTATTCTGATTTTTGTCAAATGGTTGATCAAAGGCGATATTTGCAGGTTTGAAATTGCTGTTAAAGGTTTCCACGCGCGCATTCTTGCCAAAATTCGCCGCATATAATTGATCACCCGTATTATTCAGCGTTAGACCAAAAAACTGGGTACCTAACTTGCTTTCATCAATCATCGCTTTGGCATAATTGGGCCAGTCAAAAGTGCCGTCGTCTTTTTTATGTTCAGTCCAGGCGCTGATGATGCCACCGTCGGCCGCGAATAAAAATTTCGCGGGGGCCTTTACCGTCACGTTTTGCGGTGTGGTTTGCTCAACCTCAAAATCCTTGCTGCGCGTAAAGGTCACGCCGGTGGTGAAATTACCCGCGCCGCCATTGGGAATGGTGATCGTAGGAATAATCGGATCGGCTTTCAGTATTTGGAATTTCGCGTCATCTGATGCGCGCACATCACCGGTATATTGAAAGGATTTATCACGCGATGTCACCCAGAAATGCCCGCCTGCCCCGACCGGACGAATGGCGATGCCCCAAGCGTTAATCAATTCCGGCATCACGGTATCCGGTTTGCCATAAGCTTTGACCGCGGCAGGCTTGCTCGCCACCAGGGTTTCATAGCTATAGCCTTCGGCCTGGGCCTGCAGCGGTGCGGAAAAAGCGGTCAACAGCAGTGCGGCAACCGTTAATTTGTTTAGGTAATTCATCATCCAATGGATATTGATAATCATTCTCATGGAGTCAAGGTGCTATTTCGGCGATAGCCCGCAATAAAAACTGCGGCGGCCGTTTTGCGTGATTTGCTGGATCGCTAATCACATTTAGCCACTGGGCCGTTAAGCCCGCAAATTTGTAGGCCCCATACCGACAATGCCGGAGCGCGCAATCTCAACCGGCCCCAAACCATTCAAGCGCGCAATATACTGATTGATCGCACGCGTATCGCCAGTGAGTTCAAAAGAGGTGGAGTTTTCATCTGCCGTAATCTGGCGCGCATCTAATTCATTTAAAGTATTCACAATATTATCATGGGCAACGGCGTCCCGCCGCACCCGAATAATCATCAGTTCGCGCTGCACGGAACCTTGTGCCTCTGTTAAGTTTACTACGCTGCGGATGGCGACGATTTTCTCCACCTGGGCTTTGATTTGCGCGATGGTGGCCGGCGTGCCCTCTGTTGTAATCGCGATGCATGACAGGTGTTGTGCTGCGTTGATTTCGCCGGCAGTCAGATTTTGAATTTGATAGCCACGCGCGGAAAACAGCGATGTGACACGCGCCAGTACACCGCGCTCATTATCAGACAAGATGAAAAGGGTGTGAAGTTGGTTCTCGCTCATATTCATCTCCTATACCATCATCAGGCCATCGGGTGATACCGGCGCAATGTCGCCTTCTTTTAAAATCATCGCATAATGCGGCGCGCCCGATGGGATCATGGGAAAACAATTTTCCTTTTGATCCACGCGAATATCGGCAACAACCGCTCCGGGATGTGAAATCATTTGCGCGATGACGCTGTCGAGTTCATCGGGATGCGATGCGCGCAGGCCGAGCGCACCATAAGCCTCGGCCAGTTTCACAAAATCCGGAAGGGCCTCGGAATAAGATTGTGAATAACGTTCGCCATGAATGAGTTGTTGCCATTGCCGCACCATGCCCATCCATTGGTTATTGATGATAAAAACCTTCACCGGCAGTTTATATTGCACCGCGGTGGAGAGTTCCTGGATATTCATTTGGATGGAGGCTTCGCCCGCAATGTCGATCACCAGCGCATCGGGATGGGCAACCTGCGCGCCAATCGCGGCGGGCAGACCATAACCCATGGTGCCGAGGCCGCCCGAGGTAAGCCAATGGTTCGGCGCGTAAAACGGAAAATGTTGCGCCGCCCACATTTGATGCTGGCCGACTTCGGTTGTGATGATGGGATTTTGCGCGGCCGTAAAATGCGCAAGGCGGCCAATCGCGTACTGCGGTTTGATGATGGTCTCTGAATTTTCATAACTTAAACTGTCCTTAGCGCGCCATTCCTGAATCTTTTGTAGCCATTTTGCCAGGGCAGCGGAATCCGCTTTCGCACCGCGGCGCTGCCATTCGGACAAGATTGCGCGCATGGCTTTGCCCGCATCGGCGACAATGCCGACATCCACCGGCACGTTTTTATTCAGCGATGACGCATCAATATCAACATGAATTTTTTTGGAATTCGGCGAAAACTCCGCCAATTTTCCGGTAATGCGATCATCAAAACGCGCACCAATGCAAATCATGACGTCGCAATGATACATGGCCAGATTGGCTTCGTACGTACCGTGCATTCCCAGCATACCAAGGTTCAGCGGGTCATCGGCCGGAAACGCGCCAAGGCCCATCAAGGTTTGCGTAATGGGATAACCGGTGGCATGCACCAATTCGCGCAAGATATGTGAAGCATTGGCATTAATAATACCGCCGCCGGTATAAAAAACCGGGCGTTTTGCGCCCTGCATTAAATCCACCGCCGCCGCAATTTTGGGATCGGAAATTGGAACCGCGTAAGGATAGGCTTTGTATTTCGTCACTTCATCTGGGGCAATGTAAACACCCTTGGCAAACTGCACGTCCTTGGGAATGTCGATTAAAACCGGTCCGGGTTTGCCGGATCGCGCGATATGAAAACATTGATGAATGGTTTCCGCCAATTTATTCACGTCTTTGACCAGCACGTTATGTTTCGTACAGTTCCGAGTAATCCCGGTGGTGTCGGCTTCCTGAAAAGCATCCGTGCCGATCAGATGCGATGGCACTTGGCCGCAAATAACAATCAGCGGAATAGAATCCATCATGGCGTCTGTCAGCGCCGTCACGGTATTGGTCATGCCTGGACCGGATGTCACCACCACACAGCCCACCTTGCCGGTTGAACGTGCGTAACCTTCGGCGGCATGGCCCGCACCCTGTTCATGGCGCACTAGAATATGTTGCAAGACATCTTGCTGGAAAAGCGCATCATAAACCGGCAAAATCGCGCCGCCGGGATAGCCGAAAATGTGCTCCACACCTTGATCAACCAGCGCCCGCACCACAATTTCCGCGCCCAGCAGCAGGCTGCCTGTAGGTACAGACAGAAAGTGTGAAGCGTCAGGGGCGGCGGACATTTTGGCTTCTCCAGTCGTTTAGAGGGCAGATAGCGTCTCATAGAAATATAAAAATGGCAACAATATTTGGTTATCTTTTATATTCGGGTTATTTTAATCTTTTTATGCGCATGAAAATTATCCATTTACTTCATGGAAATTTCAAAAATCTGATATAGAGTAAAGGGATGATCGGTTCCGCCCTCGCCACACCTAATGATCCATCCCCCATCGTTTTGAAGGCGTTGGGAGGCACCTATAGCCTGATTAATCTTTCGCGCGATGCTGACATTCCTAAATGGGCCACGCGGAATAATCCCGAAGGCTTGCTGTCTTTCACGCAAAGCCATTATGGTTTTTCTATTATTTGTCCTGATACTTGGGTACCGCATGATTTAGCTGCTGAGCGCGTGCCGGATTGGCGCGTGTTCCGCGTTGACGAACCCCGCGGCTGGGCCCTGCATGGCCTTTATGCGCGCATTACGCAGCCGCTGGCCGATGATGCAATCTCGATTTACATCGTCGGTTCCTACAACGCCGACCATATTTTATTGCGCCAGCCTGACTTCGCTCGCGCTAAACAGATCCTGTCGCGTTTTTGTGAAATTGTTTGATTTTTCGCCCGCCCTGCGTCAGGGTTGTCCGCGATGGAAACCATAAAACGCGAACCCATTTTTAACTTGCCACCTACAACACTCATTTTGCTATTCGCACTTTGCGTCGTACATGTGTCGGTCACAATGTTTGATTTAGATATCACATTTTTTGTGTTTCAGCCTGCCGCTTTTGGGGCTGCCCCCTTCGCGACACAAAATCTTGCCACGCTGATTACTTATCAATTTTTCCACGCCAGTTGGTTGCACCTGGGGGTAAATGCCGGAATGTTATTGGCCTTTGGCAGCGCGATGGAACGCATGACGGGCCCCATATGGTTTCCTATTTTATATCTGATTTGCGGCGTAATTGCTGCGCTGGCGCAATTCTTGGTAATACCAGATAGTGGTGCAGCTATCCTTGGTGCATCAGGCGCAATCAGCGGCGCCATGGGATTTGTTTTGTGGCACGTCATGCGCCGCCCCAAAATGCGCATGCAATTAATTTTACTCATGGTGATCGTCCAGCCGATCATGGCCTTGGCAGCGGGAATCTCATTGGGCGGAGAAATCGCCTGGGTCGCGCATTTGGCAGGCTTTATAGCGGGAATAATCATCGCATTCTGCTGGCCCAGCCATCGGCCCTGATCCCAGGCCTACAGATTGAAATATGAATTGTTTAAAAACAAAGAGTTGACGGCCCTTAGGAAAAGGATCTTGGAAAATGTATCATCGTATTAATACACCACGTTACATTGTTCCGCACTTTTCTTTGTGAGCCTCCCCGGCCTAGGTGTTTAGTCCCGCACTGTGATGGAATGGGTTGCTGTTAAATCGTTTTGGGGTCACTCGCCGCGCCGTATAAGCCCTCGGTATAGCTGGGGCAACTTTTTCTTATTTGCCAGAGTCTGCTCCGCCCACAGTAAATAATGAATCATAATAACCCCTGCCCTGACCGTCATTGCCCTGTTCAAGTCCAGGCATCACAGATAAAATCACTCCCATGAATCGCCGCACCTCGCCTGCATCCCTCGCCACGGTTATGGATGATCATGTGCACTGGCTGGGTCGCTGGCAGTGCGCCATCATGTTTCCGGACAAGGTGGATGAAACTAATCCTTACGGTCCTGATACTTTAATTCGCTGGTTGTCCGAAGCTGAACAGCAAGGGATTTTGAACCAGCCCATCGTGCGGCGTCTGCAGGATCTGCATGATGAATTGCATGACCAGGCATATGAATTAGGAAAAATCGCGCCGCGTTCCCGGCCGCCATTTGAATCCTATGAAGAATTACTACGCAATTTTGATAGCTTCCTTGCCCAGGTGCGCCGTGCCGAACGCCTTTTAGCCTCTGCTGCCCGCGCAGGTGGTTTGGCAGCCTTGCAATCGGGCAAAGCCATTGCGGTCTTGCTTCAGGAAATTTCCGAACTCATGCAACGGGCAGAGGCCAAAGGTACAGTCACCAGCCTAGCCATTGCCAGTATTGATCATTTTGCAGAATTAAAGGCGCGCTTGGGCACCGCTGCCACCGACTTTATGGTCGCCGAGGTTACGGGCCGCATCGGCCATAACCTGCGGCCATTCGATGATGTATTCCGCCTAGAGGAAGCCTATAGCGTTTGGTTCCTGCAGCAGGCAAAGGTTGAAGATGCGATTAAGGCCGCAGACCGTGTGCAGCGCAAGATTCATGTTTTGCCAGTCGAATTTCCGGATGGTGCAGCCGAAACCGTTTCCATTTCCATTGGCCTGATTAATGTGGATTACAGTCAGCCCGCAGGAGATTTGATCAACCGCGCTTTGGATGTCCTGCGGATGGCGCAGGAACAAGGCACCAGCCAGATTTTGGCGCCTGAACTAATTGAAGCATAATTAAAAATCGCTGCAGCGCCCGTTAACGTCCCAATCGCCGTAACGCGTTGGCTCTGGGCCTTTAGGACCATTCACTTCACCCGCGGGTTGTTCAATTTTAGCTGCGGCTAACTCTGCCTGATTTTCTTTTACCTCTTGGGGTGGCTGTTCAGAAATAGGTTTTTTCTCCATGCCCTATAGCTAGGCGCGGCAGCTTATGCTTACAAGGTGTCATGACCGTTGCCCGCCCTAGACAGAACCGATGACTGCCACACGTCACATTGCATATCGCGCCCTGCGCCAGATTTTGGAAACCGGCCAGCATACGGATGAAGCATTACAAGAATCGCGCCTGGCTGCATTGGCACCGCGCGACCGAGCCTTTGTGCGCGTGCTGCTCATGGCCGCGCTTCGTGATTATGGGCGGTTGCAAAAACTGCTTCTGCCCTGGCTGAAAAATCCGGAAAGTGTGCCGCCGGAAATTTGGGCGCTGCTGGTTTTGGGCACCGCGCAACTCTTGATCTTAAAAACCGCACCGCATGCGGCTGTGAATGAAACCCTGGAACTGGCGGTGCGCGAAAACATGGGCGGGCTGAAGGGTTTATTAAATGCCGTCCTGCGCCGCGTTGACCGGGAAGGCCGCGCGCAATTCGATCAAATTCTCCTAACTGAAAATTTTCCAGAATGGTTGCGCCGCAGCTGGAAATCTTATCCCGACCGCGCTGGCTGGCCTGAAATTTTACTGGCCGAGCCGCCGCTGGATATTACCTTGGCGCTGCCGAACGGTGCAAAAGATTATGCGGAAAAACTGGGGGGTGAATTAATTACACCGCAAACCGTACGGCTAGAAAAATCAACCGATGTACCCAAATTGCCTGGTTACGAGGAAGGCCAATGGTGGGTGCAGGATGTCGCGGCTGCCCTACCCGTACAGATGCTGGGTGAGGTTAAAGGTTTAAACGTCCTGGATTTATGCGCGGCACCAGGCGGGAAAACCATGCAATTGCTGGCTGGCGGCGCGCAGGTGACCGCCGTGGATAGTTCCGCGCAACGTTTGGTCAAACTGAAAGAAAATCTTGCCCGGACAAAGTTTACAGCAAACGTCCAATGCGTCGACGTCATGCGGTTTGAGCCCGAAATAGCGTTTGATGTAGTGTTATTAGATGCTCCTTGCACCGCCACCGGCACCATCCGCCGCCATCCGGAGATTTTAATTCATAAAATTGCAGATGACGTTAAACGCCTCACCACACTGCAACAGCAAATGCTGGACCGCGCGGCGAATTGGGTCAAACCCGGCGGACGCTTATTATATTGTGTTTGTTCCTTGCAGCGCGAAGAGGGCGAGGAACAAATTGAGGCCTTTTTGAAATCAGATTCAGATTTTGAATTGGTGAAATCCGATCTACCCTTTGCGCCGCAATGTATTACGCCGGATGGCATGCTGCGCGTTCTACCCAATCATTTCGCGGGCGGCGCGGACGGGTTTTTTGCCGCAACTTTAACGCGTAAGTAAAAAAGCTTGCATTTTAATCATGCTTTGTGATTTATCTTTTTTAAAGTACTAGAATATGGGAATTTAGGGCATGTTAAAAAATCTTTACAAACGTATAGGAACTTTTTTAGTCGAGCGACACAAACTTGTACAATGGGTGGGATATGAACCATCTAATACACTGTTATTGGCCAAAAATTTTCAGGATACGGGGGCATGTTTTTGGCAATGCGCAAAATGCGGTGGCAGCGATAACTTTTTTGGCCGGATCAAGTATGATATGGGCTTTGGAATACCCAAAATGGAAAGATAAAGCGGGCTTACTGTTTTATGGTGCCTTGTCCTTAACGACAGGCGGTATTGCACTCGCCTGTAACGGCGGACCACAAATTGTGACAGGCACTGCAATTGCAGTTGCATCTCTGGAAACTGCGCGCGGCGGCGCAAGATGGTTGTTGGGCCAAACACAAAAAAGTCGGACAATTAATGAAGAATTAAATGGTGGCCAGAAGGTAAATTATTTGGCCAGTAAAATATTCGTGGCTACTTATGGCCACATAGCTGAAAGTTTGTTTAATAAAATTCCCATTGTGGATCATTGGGTTGAAAAACGTCCATTTGTGACTGGCTCGCTCATAAAATTGGCCTCGCGTTCGTTTTATCTTTATGCAATGGCACAAGCAAATTCAGCCATCGGATTTGCAATTGGTTGTTCCTGGGTAGTAGGTGATATCGCACTAGCTTGCCTGGATAAAAAAACACAGCGCATCTGGAATGCGCGGCACTGTAAAACCGGAGTAGCTAATCCTAAACCCTAAATATTAGGCAGCGCAAGCGATATCCGTAATCTCACCGCGTGCCTGGGCGCGCTTCATCATGCCAGATAGGAAATCCCATAACGCATCGGCAGCAGACATCGCCGCTGCTTTGGCTTCTTTGTATGTATCAGCCGGCAGGGCATCAATCAGTTTTTCGCATTGCGCACGGTGGATGATGTCCGCCTCCAAATGCACCTGGAAGAACTTTAAGGTCTCGGGCTGGTCGCCCTCGTAATGCGCCTTCAAACCTTTAATTTTGGTTTCCGCGATCTCCGGCACCTGTTGTTCATAGGTATATAAACTGCACAGGCCTTCTGCATAAGAAGATCGTGCATTTTCCATCATCGTTTCAATCAAATTTTTGGTGCAGTTAGCTATAACGGCGCCATCAATACTCGCATCCGTCGCGCCCATGCCCTTGGCAAAATTGCGCCACAGCGTGGGGTGGTTATCGCGGCGCTCTTCGCCATACATGCCCTCTTCCTCGCACAAGTTTTCCAACAGCAATCGGCGCGCATCCGCATCCATGCAAATAGAATGCGTAGCGGAAATATAACGCGGGAAAGCATCCACGTGATGCGCGTATTGTTCGGCGTAATCGCGGATCGTTTCGCGGGATAATTTGCCTTCGTTCCAGGCAGCGTAAAACGGATGGTTCAATAAATGGCGCGGCGCCAGAGCGATTTTGAGTTCAGTGGAAAAAGACATGGAAAGCTCCAAAGGTTATGGGCGTTTATAGTTCAAGCGACAGTCAAAGTGCAAGAGGGAAGAAGCAAGATTCTTGGGCAAAAACGTTTTTTGGTACCTTTAAAATCCAAATGGAAAACCGGGAGGAGGTTTGCGCCTATCTTCACGATTATATGGTGAATACAAACTTCGTGAATCGACCAATACTCCATCTCCTTGCGCAGATACAACCGCCAGATTAAACGAATTAGAAAAATGGCCCATTATTTCTAGCGACGAACCCGGCTCAAATTCTAATGTTTGCGCTTCACTTGTTTGTAGAACGAAATTATCAAATATAGCTTTGAGATCTGCTAGCTTAATGTAGTTAGGTTCATTGTATAATCACCACATCGCATAGAATTAGGAGGGGTGCACCCTCCTGCGTCAAATTCTATAAAGAACCCGATCTTTATTCCTTTGAAAAACCCATCGAATGAAACAGCCAAAAATTCTTTGGGAATTCGGACGTCCTCGGGGACTGAAAAATCGTTAATTGTCATGAAAACCTCATATTTAAGTGAAAGTTAATACTTCGCTATACCATGAATACGACCAGCTAAGCAAACATTTTTATAAGCCAAAGAGGGGTTAGGTCTGCTCGTACTTATCCCATAATTTTTTCAGCGTGCCGCCACAGGCGATGAGTTCGGCAAATGCGCCTTCCTCCACCACGCGGCCCTGGTCCAGCACATAAATGTAATCAAAACGTGGCAGCAAATGCAGACGGTGCAATGAGGCGACGATCGTCGTTTGCGGATAGGCGGCAAATAAATTCTGGAAAATTTTCAATTCTGTCGCCGCATCCACGGACGACGTTGGTTCATCCAGCAGTAAAATCGAACTGTCGGCGGCAGAAAATAGCCCACGCGCCAGAGCCAGACGTTGCTTTTGCCCTCCCGATAAATTTACGCCTTTTTCCCGGATATCCGTATCAAATCCAACCGGCAACATGGCGGCGACGGAAGAAAATTCCGCGATTTCCGCCGCACGCAGCATGCGTATTTCTTCATTGCCCACGCCCATCGTGATATTTTGTGCAATCGTGCTTTCAAAAATTTCAGCATCCTGCGGGATCAGCGTCGCACAATCGGCCAACATTGCGATATCGCCGGACGCGCCATCAATCTCCACGCGCGCATCGGCCGGATAAATACCGCGCAAAACGGAAAGCAGCGATGATTTACCGGCACCACTTTCACCCACCAAGGCCACGCGCGCACCTCGCGGTAAATTCACGTTCAGGTCGGACAGCGTTTTCCGCTCACCGTCATCATAGCTAAAATGCAAATCGCGCAACGCAATATTTTGCCAATCCTGCGGCATCGGATGCGTATTATTTTTATGCAAAGCTTCAGCAGCCTCCGTAATCGGCGCAATGGTATGCAAATCCACACGCGCGCGGATGAGTTCCTGATAATAAATCGCGAAACGGACAAAAACATCGTTAATCTGACGAAAATATTGAAAGACCGTCACCAGCGTACCGACCATCACCATATTATGAATAGTAATTTGGTGATGGATGAACGTGAGCATAATCGTGGCTTCCAGCGTCACGACCATGATCATAAAACTGAACCATTTGATCTCATTAAGTTTGATGGATTCCCGCAGCGGCACAAAAATCAACATTAAGCGGCGCATGAGTTCGTGTTGCGTAAGCGGCGCAAGGCGCAAGGTGATCAGCGTGTTAATATTACTGATAAAATCAAACAGGCTCGAGGCGAAAAAATGGTCGGCGGTATTTTCGCCGCGGATCAATAAAATCAATCGTTTATCAAAACCGCGTATTAGGGTCATCACAATGACTGCGCCGGTAATGGCCAGGAGCGCCACAATCGGCGCAACCAGCGCGAGCATGATAATCGCGCCCAAAAAACGTACGATGGTTTCCAGATACATAAATTGCGTTTGGGTAAAATTATATAAACCCAAACCGGCCTTTTGCATGCGGTTGATGATCTCACCAGAATGATGATCACGGTGCCACGACAGCGGCAGTTCGGTCACGGCACGATAATGTTGATCAAAAAATTGTTTTTTGACGTAAAATGCAAAATTACGTTCAATCACGCGGCCTGGGCCGTGGAAGGCCCAAAAAATCACCATCATGCTGCCGTAAAATAAAAACCACGGCCAGGCGCGGTGAAATAAATCCGCGCCGCCCGATTGCAATACGTTCAGCGTTTGTCCGAAAATCCAGGGCTGGGCGATGATCGCCATATTGGCACAAAGACACAGACAATAAAACGTGACCATGCGCGTGCGCTGCCCCGCGCCAAACCGCCAGGCCTGGCCCACCATAAAAAGATAAGGATTGCCGCGCAATTCCGGCATCGGGGCAGGCAAAGTCATGATTTTATAAAATGATGAATAAAGCCCAGCGCGAATTTTGTCACCAGTTTTGCGAGCAAAACCAGCGACCCAAAAGCGCCCATGGAAACCAATATTCCTGCGGTAATGATAGCGCCGTCGCGTTCCATTGTGCCTAGCGCGAGCAAAGCCAGGCTCGCGCCCGGCAGAAAATGCAGCGGCGGCGGCAATGGCACCAGCATGACTGTCGTCAATAAAATCATCAAAACACCAACCAATTTTTCACCCCAGCCTTGCGTGAAAAACAGCCAGCGCGGCTGAAATAAACGTTCAAACCAAATCAATGGCTGCATAATCACCTTCACCGCCTTGACTAAAACCGCACGGCTAATCTTTTTTTCGCGGACGAAGCGCGGCAGACGCGGCCGCGCTTCACCCATCAAAAACTGCAGCGCCATTGGCAAAATCAACGCGCCAGTAATCGTGGAAAAGCCGGGCGGGACCGGCAAGCAATTGGGAAAGGCCAACAGAAAAATCATAAAGCCAAAAGCGCGATCCCCCAAATGCGTTAAAACCTCGCCCAGAGTCACATGCTCAGCCGGATTATCCAGAATGAGTTCACGCAGCAACGTGCTGGTGCGGCGTTTATCGGTAAGATTGATGTCCTCTGACATCGGCCGACACTAGGCATTCTGCGCGCTTCCCGCAAGAGCGCAGAGGTTTTAGTTGAAGTTTTTGTTTTGCTGTCGCACCACGCACCCTATGATGAGAATCAAATGACTGTCGTAACCGCTGCACCTGCCCATATCATTGTGCTTGGCAATGAAAAAGGAGGCTCTGGAAAATCCACAATGGCGATGCATATCGCGGTGGGATTGCTGCGATTGGGATTCCGCGTCGCCACGATGGATTTGGATTACCGCCAAGGCACGCTGACGCATTATTTTCATCACCGCACACGCAGCGCCTCGTCGGCTAACATGCTGCCGCAACCTGCACATCACAGCATCACCAAATCGCGCCATCAAAACACGCCCGAAGCCGAAGCGGATGAAGCCTGGCGCCTGGGCGAATTGATTGGGCGTTTGCGGTTCAATCATGACTTCATTGTGTTGGATACGCCCGGCACGGATAGTTTTTTATCGCGCGAAGGGCATAGTTACGCCGATACACTAATCACGCCCTTGAACGACAGTTTTGTGGATTTTGCCTTGCTGGGTTCGGTGGATCCGCAGGATAAAACCACCCATCCGTCGATTTACACCGAAATGGTGCGCGAACAGCGCCGCCGGCGTGTTTTGCGCGATGGGGGGTCGGTGGATTGGATTGTGCTGCGCAACCGCCTGTCGCCGCTGCAGTCCCGCAATACCAAGGAAATGGAAACGGCCTTGTTTGAGTTGGCCGAGGGCGCAGGTTTCCGACTCGCAGGTGGCTTTGCCGAGCGCGTGATTTACCGCGAATTATTCATGCCCGGCCTGACGGTTTTAGATTTATTTGAAGACCGCGAAAATGCCGAATTTTCCAAATCCCATATGGCAGCGGTGCAGGAAGTGCGACAATTGCTGGATGCCCTGAACCTGTCCGCCGTGTGGCAGCGCAGTGCGCCCGCAGTGGCGAATGCCGCTTGATCATTGCCACACGCAGCATGCTGCGCGATAAATTACCATGCCAGAGATTCTAGCGCGCCTTTGGGACATGCTTTTGCCGCTACTGCTCATTCAGGCGGTGGCAGGTTATCTGATTGTCAAGGGCATCCCCTGGCGGCGGCATTATCGTCTGCAACTAGCTGTGCGTGGGGCGGCTTGGACCGCGCTGGCGACCGCGCAATACTATCTGGTTTTCTTTATCAATGAACCACCCGCAGCATTCGGTATTGGGGTTTTGGCCCTGCCTATCCTGATGCGTCTGGCACAAAATACCGATCTGGCACGGCGGCGCACCCAACAGCAAACTGTAACAGCGGCGACGAATAAGCTTGAGACGCCTTATATCCTGCTACGTATCAACGCGAATACGCGCGCGATGAATGGTGAGGTGCGCGGCGGCACTTTTGCTGGGCGGCACCTCGAACAATTGGCGGGGGATGATTTGCTTGACCTGCTTGCGGAATTCCGAAAGACCGATAAACGCTCCGCCGATATTTTGATGACCTATTTGGATCACACGCAACTGGACGACTGGCGCGCGCGTTACCGGGCGCGTTTCACTAAAACCAAGGAACAAATGGCGCGCGAGGAAGCGCTGCAAATCCTGGGGCTAAAAGAAGGTGCGACTGAAGACGACATCAAGTCCGCCTATCGCCGCCTGATGGGACGGCTGCATCCCGATGCGGGCGGCACAGATTATCTAGCCGCCAAAGTCAATACCGCGAAGGATTTGCTGCTGCCATCTTGAGCGCGCGCGCGCGATGTGACACAAAGCCTGCATGAAACAACCTGCTAAACAAAAAGTACGCAAAGCTGTCTTTCCGGTGGCGGGTCTCGGCACGCGATTTTTGCCGCAAACCAAAACGATGCCCAAGGAGATGCTGCCGCTGGTCGATAAACCGCTCATTCAGTATGCAGTAGAGGAAGCCCGCGCGGCGGGCATTGAAGAATTCGTATTCGTCACCTCGCGCGGCAAAGATGTTTTGGAGGATCATTTTGATCAGCATCCCGAACTCTACGATACGCTGGAAGAAAAGGGGAAACAGGAAGCGCTGGCCGCCGTTCGCGCCGCTGATATTTCATCCGGCCACCTGTATTTCACGCGCCAGCATCAGCCGCTCGGCCTCGGCCATGCCATCTGGTGCGCGCGTCATGTTATCGGCGATGAACCTTTTGCCATTTTGCTGCCGGACGATGTCGTTCTGAATGGCGTACCCTGCCTGCAGCAAATGATGGAAGTTTATAATGAAATCGGCGGCAATATTATGGCGGTAACCGAAGTGCCGCGCGAACATACTAACCGTTACGGGATTTTGGATGTCGCATCGGATGATGGCCGCCTGGCCAAAATGCGTGGCGTCGTGGAAAAGCCCGCACCAGAAAAGGCTCCTTCCACACTTTCCATCATCGGACGTTACATCGTCCAACCACAAGTTTTGGATTTCCTAGAACAAAAAGTCATCGGTGCAGGCGGCGAGATTCAGCTTACCGATGCCTTGCAAAAAATGATCGCGGCGGGACAGGATTTTCACGGATATCGTTATCAGGGTACGCGTTATGACTGCGGCGATAAACTCGGCTGGCTCATGGCCAATATGGCATTTGGCATGGCGCGCGCGGATTTGGGTGCAAACCTAAAATCAGAACTGAAAAAATTACTGGACTAACACCATGCATCAATTTC
>Ga0207695_10006666_pt1 | contig 14901 bp, 8 predicted proteins | sample KBSC54metaG_FD_184354 | JGI IMG/M metagenome (GOLD analysis project Ga0207695, IMG submission 184354) | Corn rhizosphere microbial communities from Kellogg Biological Station, Michigan, USA - KBS C5-4 metaG (SPAdes) (version 2) | ecosystem: Host-associated > Plants > Roots > Rhizosphere > Soil... | reverse complement strand
TGCGGCGCCGGAGCGTCAGCGTATCCTGCTGGCGGCGGCGAAACAGGTCGGCCGCCCGATCTTTTTCTCACTGATAATTATCGTCGCGTCGTTCCTGCCGGTGTTCCTGCTCGAATCGCAGGAGGGCCGCATGTTCCGACCGCTGGCCTATACCAAGTCGTTCGCGATCGCCTTTTCGTCGGTGCTCGCGATCACCGTCGTGCCGGTACTGATGGTGCTGTTCATTCGCGGCAAGCGCCTGCGGCCCGAGGAAGACAACCCGATCTCGCGGTTCTTCCAGGCAATCTATCTGCCGGTGATCCGATGGTGCCTGCGTCATCGCGCGCTGACGATCACCGCCAACGCGATCTTTTTGCTGCTGACGATTCCGCTGCTGTTCAGGATCGGCAGTCAGTTCATGCCGCCGCTATACGAAGGATCGAGTCTCTATATGCCTACCGCGCTGCCCGGAATTTCGATCAACTCGGCGGTCAACCTGATGCAGAAGCAGGATCAGATCATCCGCACGTTTCCCGAGGTCGCGAGCGTATTTGGTACGGTGGGACGGTCGGATAGCGCGACCGACAACGCGCCGCTCGATATGTACGACACCACGATCATGCTGAAGCCGCGCGACCAATGGCGGCGCGGTATGACCTACGATCAACTTATCGCGGAGATGGACGACCGGTTGCATTTCCCCGGCTTGTCGAACTCGTGGACGATGCCGGTCGAGAACCGGCTCGACATGGAACTGACCGGCATCAAAACTCCGGTCGGACTTAAAATCCAGGGTCCCGACGTTGATCGGATTCAACAGATCGGCGCTCAGATCGAGGAAATACTCGGCCCGGTACCGGGCACGCGCGGAATTTTCGCCGAACGAGTCTCGCAGGGGTTTTATATCAATATAGATGTGGATCGCGCGGTTGCGGCGAGATATGGCCTGACGGTCGGCGACGTGCAGCGCGCGGTCAGATCCGGCATCGGCGGCGAGAATATCGCGACGACCGTCGAAGGGCGCGAGCGCTACTCGATCAACGTGCGCTATCTCGCGGACTATCGCAGCGATCTCGACGCGTTGCGGCGAATCCTGATCATGACGCCAACCGGAGCGCAGCTTCCGCTCGGCGAAGTCGCGCATATCGACTTGAGGCCGGGGCCTTCGATGATCCGCGACGAGGACGGGATGCTGACCGGCTATGTCTATCTTGATCTGGCGACATCAGATTACGGCAGTTATGTGCATAACGCGCAGCGCGTGCTCGACCGGCAGCTACACATGCCGGCGGGATACACCTTGAAATGGTCGGGCGAGTACGAGTTCCAGTTGCGCGCGCGAAAGCGGCTGGCGGTCATCCTGCCGCTGGTACTCGGCCTGATCTTCGTCCTGCTCTACATGCTCTTTCAGTCGGTCATTGAAGCGATCGTGCTGATCCTTCCGACCGGGTTCGCGATGACCGGCGGACTGCTGCTCCAGTACCTGATGGGCTTCAACTTCAGCGTCGCCGTGTGGGTCGGGTACATCGCGTTGTTTGGCATCGCCGTCGAGACCGGCGTCGTCATGGTGATCTATCTTCACGAGGCCCTTAACCGCCACATGGCCGCCGGCGATCTAACCCGCGAGGGAGTCGAAGCGGCGGTCCTGGAGGGTGCGGTACAGCGGCTTCGGCCCAAGCTGATGACGGTCGCGGTGGTAATGCTGAGTCTGGCGCCGATCCTATGGGAGAGCGGTATCGGATCGGACGTGATGAAGCCGATCGCGGCGCCGATCGTGGGCGGCATGATCACCTCGACGATCCACGTTCTTATCCTGGTGCCGGTATTCTTCGCGATTATGAAGGAGCGCGCGCTGTGCGGGGGAAAAGTCGCCTGAAGGAGGGTCAAAACGAGGGTCAATCGGTGAAATCCACAGTGGGCGGCATCAGTAAACTATAAGTTTTGCGCTCCTCATGGACTGACTTATGCGCGGCGGAGTGCCTATCCCTGAAACATCCAGCCCTTTCAGTCGTCTAACCTTTGCCTTTTCGCCGCGCGGATAGGGCGATAACTCACAGCTTCGATGTTGCTAAGCCCTGAACCTTGCCTTTAGAATTGATACCGGGAGATTACTAGATGGCCGAACCGCTTTCCTTCGACGCGCTCGCCAGCAGCGAGTATGTGCTCTCGACCGCCGAGAATTTCGTACTCTACGTTCTGCTCGAGGCGATCGCGAGCGGAGCGGGCGGTGCCGGCGGCGGTAATCGCCTGCCGCTCAACCTCGGCGTCGTCCTCGACCGCTCGGGCTCGATGTACGACGAACGGCGCCTCGAGTTCGTGATCGAAGCGGTCAAGTTCCTGGGCGACAACGTCGCGCCCGAGGACAAGATCGCGGTGGTCGCCTTCGCCGACAAGGCGCAAGTGATCCTCCGCCCCGACCAGATCCACGACCGCGGCGCGGTCCGGCGCGCGCTCGACGATATCGACTTGCTGGAAATCGGCGGTGGCACGCAGATGGCGCTCGGGATGCGCGCGGCGATCGACGAGGTCAAGCAGAACCTTGCGCCCAACCGGCTCAACCGCGTGCTGGTGCTGACCGACGGTCAGACCTACGAAGAGACCGCGTGCATCGAACTCGCCAATCAGAATCGCGAGCAGATGTCGTTTTCGGCGATGGGCGTCGGCGTCGAATACAACGAAAAGCTGCTGATGCGGATGACGCAGGATTCGCACGGCAAATATCATTTCATCGGCGACCCCGCCGAGATTCCCGGCATCTTCGAGGACGAACTCGAGGGCATGCGTGCGGTCAGCGTGCGCAACGGCCGGATCGAGGTGACGCTCGCGCAGGGCGTGCAGGTGCGTGAGGCGTTTCGGGCGAGCCCCGAGATTTACACGCTCGGCGCTCCGCTGGTGCCCGAGGACCGCAAAATCACCTACGAAATCGGCGACCTGGAAGCCGGCCTGCCGGGCTCCGTGCTGCTCACGCTGGTGCTGCCGCCGCGGCGGCCCGGCCCCGTGCGTATCGCGCAATCGGCCTTTCGCTTCGAGGTACCCGGCGTGGGCGAGCGCGTCGTCAATACCGACGTGACGGTCGAATACACGCTCGATCGCACGCTTACCAGCAAGCGTAACGGCCGCGTGATGAACCTGGTTGACCAGGTATCGATCGCCAAGCTGCAGGCCAAGGCGGAAGAGGAATTGAAGGCGGGCAACGTCGATCGCGCGACGCGGCTGCTGAGCAACGCGATCCAGGGCACTCAGCGGCTCGGCAACGTGAAGGCGACGCAGGCGCTGGTCGGCCTGATGGATCAGGTCAAGAAGACCCAGACTTTGCAAACCAAGGCCGCCAAGACCACTCTTTTGCAGGCGCAGGCGGTGGTGCGCAAGACCCAGATGCTCGATCCCGAAGCGCTCAAGGACTTACAGAAGGGCGAATAGCATTTACCTTCCCGGCTACTGGGAACTTACACGGCGATCGCCGGCGGACGAGGTTCGATACGACTATGATCAAGTGCACTGAATGCGGCTACGAGAACATGGACGGACTGGACTATTGCGACGGCTGCGGAGCCAAACTCGCGGCGGTCGAAGGCGCTGCTGCGGCATCCGCGGCTGCCCCTGCTGCGGCGCCCGACGCGATCGTAGCCGAGCATCCCGCGTCTGAGGCCACGACGGCCGCTAGCACCAATGAGGCGGCCGTCAGCACCGACGGCGAGCCGGCATCGGCGCCCGCATCGGAGGTCAAGACCGGCGATCTGACGCCCCCTCCGGCCGCCGCTCCGGCACCGGCCGCCGCGCCTGCCGCCGCCGCTCATTTCAAGGCTAAACTCTCGCTGCTGCGCGGCGGTCGCAAGGGTCAGGAATTCCCGCTCGACAGCGGCCAGAACTTTATCGGCCGATGGGATCCGGAGACCGGCTCGTTCCCCGAGGTTGACCTCGAACAGGACGATCCCGAGGCGAAGATTTCGCGCAAGCACGCACTGATCATCATCGAGGGCGGCAAGATTACGATCGAAGATATCGGCAGCCTCAACGGCACCTACGTCAATCGCGGCAACCGGCTGATTCCGGGCACTCCGCTCGAAATCAAGGCGGGCGACGAAGTCATTATCGGCAAGACTTTCCTCAAGCTGGTGGTCGATCCGATTTCGTAATCGCGCGTGCGGCAGGGTGCGCCCGCGCGTGAAGAGGAGGTTGTCGAGGAATTCAAAATCGACAGTTTTCGCTGAAACCTCAAGAGGTTTCAGACTTCCCATCATGTTTGACGCTCGGGATGCCCGGTTGGGTATTCAAGTCCCGCAGCGATGCAGAGAGCGAGCGATTCAGGAGGCCGTTGCGGCCCCTTGCCCCAACGACCGAATTACGCGCTGTTGATCTCGCGTTATGAATACCGGTGAGCCGCTAGCCGTCAATCACATGCTCGACGGCCGCTATCGCATCGCGAGGATGCTGGGGCAGGGCGGCATGGGACGCGTGTACCTGGCCAACGACACCCGCCTCGCGAATCGGCCGGTCGCCTGCAAGGAGATGATCATCGGCGACGGCGTTCAGGAGCAAAAGGCGGTCGAGGATTTCAATCGCGAGGCCCGCGTGCTGGCGAGCCTTTCGCATCCCGCCATTCCGCAGGTAATCGATTACTTCGGCGAGCGCGGACGCCATTACCTCGTGATGGAATTCGTCGCGGGCGGCGACCTTCAAGGCCATCTCGACCAGCTCGGCGCCGGTGGACGCTTTCCGGAAGCCAAGGTGCTGCGATGGGCCCGGCAGATTCTCGACGTGCTGGCCTTTCTGCACGCGCAGAACCCGCCGATCATCTATCGCGACCTCAAGCCCGGCAACATCATGATCGATCATCACGGCCGTGCGATGCTGGTCGATTTCGGCATCGCGCGCTTCCTGCCTCCGGGCGGCCGCGGCACGCAAATCGGCTCGGTGGGCTATGCTCCGCCTGAACAGTATCTCGGCAAGATGGAGCCGCGGTCCGACCTCTTCTCGCTCGCCGCGACGATTCACCATCTGCTCACTGGCCGCGACCCTCAGCTCGAGCCGCCGTTCAGCTTTCCCGAACTCAAGGCGCTGGCGCCGCAGGTTTCGGCGCAGACCGCGCAGGTCGTAATGCGCGCGCTCGACAAGGACGTCGAAAAGCGTCCGCGTTCCGCCCGCGAGATGCGCGACCTGCTGCCCCTGCTGCCAGACCCCGGGCCCGACGACGCCGCCCTGTCCGGCACGCCGGCCCAGGGTTCGAGCGGTTCGCGTGCGGACGTTCCCGAGATGGCCGCGATGGCGACCATCGTGCTCAATCGACCCATTCCACATCCTCCGGTGGGGCGCGCAGCGCCGGCGGCCACGCCCAATCCGGGCGCGCAGCTCAAGACCCGGCGCAGCTTGACCCTCCCGCAACCGGCCGCGCCGCTACCCAAGGCGGTGAAACCGCAGCCCCGATGGTCAGGTGGCCGGGCCAATGGCCGAAGCGCGAGTTCGGCAGACAGTCAGGCCGCCAAAGCTGCGATCGGTGTGGCGGCAAGTTCATCGGCAAAGCGCGTTTCACCGACCGCCAGGACGCAGGACCTCGGACTGAAACCGGCGGTTGTCGCTCAAGCCCCTGCCGCTCCGCGCCGCGGCGCAGCACTGGTGACGCCGGCGCCCCGACCGTCCGCCAATGCCAGCACCAGTCCGCGGCGCGCGTCGCCAATCACAGTTCCCGATCCGCCGACGGCCGCGAGTTCCGCGCTCGCGTCGCCGCAACCCGGCGCCGGCGCCCCACGACAGGGTCCCCTCGCGCCCGGTCTTCACCCGGCACTCAAGCATGCGCAACCGCCCTCGCCTGGCGCCGCACGCAACGGGCGCGCGGTCTCGCCCGCGAGCGCCGTCGCCAACGCGCGCATCGTCGCGCTCAGTGAAGGCGTTCAATTCGGTCTCGACGGCGACCGCGTCGTCATCGGCCGCTCGATCAATCCCGCCGATGCGCTTGATATCGATCTCTCCCGGCTTGCGCGCGGCGTCGATCGCGTCTCGCGGCGTCATGCCGAGATCATTCGGCGCGGCGACGACTTCTTCATCCGCGACCTCGGCAGCCTGAATGGCACCTACGTCGCCGGCCGCGGCAAACTCGGTCGCGACCAGCTTTATCGGCTCAATGATCGCGACGAAATCGTACTCGGCGGAGCTAAACTGGAGTTTCGCAAGGGCTGACCCTCAACGGGCAGCCCGCAAAGGCTGATGTGATGATTACCTGTCCCGAATGTGGCGCGTCCAACGGCGACGACGTTAAATTCTGCGACCGCTGCGGTCAGGGCCTTGCCGGCGCCTCTGCGCGCCCGTCCGCCCCCTCGGCGCTACCGCCGCTCGCGCCCGGCACGGAACTAAAGGGCGACCTGCACGTCGTTCAATTGATCGGCACGAGCGCTCACGAAAATCGTTATCGCGCCGAACGCCGGACCGGTGACGGCAAGGTCGAACTTTTGCAATTGCGCGAACAAATCGGCCCAACCCCCGCCGGCGCGGACGACTCCGCATCGCCCGATGAAGCGGTGCCGTCCAATGGCGGCAGCGCCGACACCCTTTCGGAAGATGACCCAGCCGGCCCGCGCGCCAAGACCGCCGACCTCAAACTGAAGTCGCAGCCGAATGCGGCATCATCGACCACCACACCGCCCGGCGACTCCGGCGGACTGGCGACGGCCGCCGCCGAAGCGACCGACGAGGACTCAGGCGCGGCAGACCACGACGCGTGCGCCTCGCACTCCGCGTCCAACGGCAGTGCCGATACCGCGACGGACACCGACAGGGCGGTAATCCTGACCCCAGCCGAGGCCGAAGAATCGAGTCCGGCCGCCGACGCTAACGCAACAGCCCTCGCCGGATCCGCAGCACCCACCGCGCCAGCCCCCGACGGCTCGCCAGCCGCGGCGCCGGTGGAAGCGCCGCCGGCGCAGGCCGCGCAAATACAAGATGACCTCGGCGAGGTTTTCGGCCGCGTCATGTCACTCTCGATGACGCTCGCCCACCCGGCCTTTCAGCGCGCGATCGACGGCTTTGCGGAAAATGGCCGCGTCTATCTCGCCTATCGCGACGAGCCGCTCACACCGCTCTCGCGACGCCCGGGCGGGTTGCGGATGAGCGAGGCCGACGCCATCGCCGCCGCAGTCCAGGTCTGCCAGGCGGTTGCTTTCGTCCATCGACGCGGCCTGCGCGTCAACGATATCTGTCCCGATTCGGTCGCTTTCAGCGCGGACGGACGGATCAAGCTGACCGGTCTCGATTGCATCAGCAACGACACCGAGCTGCAGGCCGAACCGCTCATCAACGACGGCTACAGCGCCCCCGAAATCTACAAGGCGCGCAAGGTTGACAAGCGCGCGGACGTCTTCTCGATCGGCGCGCTGCTCTATACCTGCCTGACGGGCGAACGGCTGGAATCCGAGACCTGGCGCGAGGAGGGCGGCCCGATCCGCTTCTACCCGCCGCACGTGGTCTCGCCCGCGCTCGAGCAGGCGGTGCGCCGCGCGCTGCTCTTCGACCCGGCAGTGCGATGGCCCAACATCGACGCTCTCAAAGCCGAACTAGTGCGGCTCGGCGGGATTATCCGGCTGCGCGCCGCAGTCTTGACCGATGTCGGGATGGTCCGCGAGCTGAACGAGGACTCGATCATGGCGGTCGAGTTCCAGCGTGACTCGCTTATCGGGCCGGCGCAGAATTTCCTCTACGTCGTGGCCGACGGGATGGGTGGGGCCGCAGCCGGTGAAATGGCCAGTGCGATCGCGGTCGCTACTATCCGGGATTTTGTCGAGAGTCGCCTGCAGGGTGATAATCCGGGTGAGCTTCGCCAGCTCTTGCCGGAGGCATTGGAGGAGGCCAATCGCAAGATTCTTGAATATCAGGCCGCCAATATCGAATCTCGCGGGATGGGCTCGACGGCCGTGAGCGCGTTGATCGTCCCGCCCGAAGCGGCGGTGGCGTGGGTCGGCGACAGCCGCGCCTACTTCTGCGATCAGGCCGGACTGCGCCAGGTGTCCAAGGACCATTCGCTGGTGCAGCGGCTGATCGAAATCGGGCAGATCACCGCGGAAGAGGCCCGCCATCACGAGCACAAGAACGTGATTACGCGCTCGCTCGGTGCGCGCCAGAGCGGCCCGGCCGGCGCCGAGGCAATCAGTATGCGCCTGAAACGCGGCGATCGCCTGCTGCTGTGCAGCGACGGCTTGACCGCGCACGTCGATGACCCGGCTATCGGCACGATCCTGCGGCGCCATTCGGATCCCTACGAGGCGGCGCGCGAACTGGTGGTGGCGGCGAATGCGGGCGGTGGAACCGATAACGTGTCAGTGGTGGTTATATTCATAGACTGACATCCCCGATGGAAAACACGCCCAACAATCCCGCCAATCCGCCCGATAATTCGGGGCCGCTACCCGGCCCGCTCGAGGCCGGCACGGTACTCCAGCGGCGCTACGCCATCCAGCGCCTGCTCGGCGGCGGCGGGATGGGCATGGTCTATTTGGCGCACGACCAGCGCCTCTCCAATCGCCCCTGCGCCATCAAGGAGATGGTCGATCATTTCATCGACCCGCAGCAGCGTATCGAGGCCAACGACTACTTCGCGCGCGAGGCCGACACCCTCGCCCAGCTCAAACATCCGGCGATTCCCGCGATCAGCGACCGCTTCGACCATCAGAACCGCCATTACCTGGTGATGGAATACGTGGAGGGGCGTAACCTGGAGGAGGAGTTCGCCGTGCGCGGCGGTCCTCTGCCCGAGGGCTTGGTGATCGACGTCGCGCGCCAGTTGTGCGACGTCCTCGGCTACCTGCACGGCCTCGTTCCGCCGGTCATCTACCGCGACATGAAGCCGTCCAACGTGATGCTCACCGAGAAGGGACGCGTGGTGCTGGTGGATTTCGGCATCGCGCGGCTGTTCAAGGCGGCGCGCAAGGGCACCATGATCGGGACGCTGGGCTTCGCGCCGCCCGAGCAGTACCAGGGCATCGCCGATCCGCGCAGCGACATCTACTCGCTCGGCGCCACGCTGCATTACGTCGTGACCGGCCGCGACCCGGAGAAATTTCCGCCGTTCAGCTTTCCGCCGATTCGCGACCTGCGCCCCGATATTTCGAGCAATCTCGCGGGCGCGATCGATCGCGCGCTCGCCTACGAGATGGACGGGCGGCCCGCGACGATCCAGGAATTTCGCGACATGATGCTCTACGGGCGCGGCCTCTCGGCGACCGGCGTCAGCCACGTCAATTCGAAAAGCGGCACGGCGGGACTCGGCAACGTCGTCCTACCGCCGGAAATTACGAACGTCCTGACCCATCGTGCGGCGCGCCGCCCGATCAACTGGAAGCGGCGCGTGATGGGTTTCGCGATCTTCACCATCGTGCTCGCCGGGGTCGCCTTTGGCGCGACGTACCTTTATTCCGATCCGGCGCTGCAGTCGCAGCTCGGGCTGACCGGCTTCGTCAATAACCTGCCGTGGAAGCATCAGGAGTTACTCGAACAGGCCCGCGCGCATCCGCTCGACTTCGACCGCATGACGCTGACACTCTCGACCCGCTCCGGCACCGCCACCTCGCCGCCCAAGGCCGCCTTTACCGACACCGAACTGGCCAACGCCCAGTACGTCAAATGGAACGCGTCATTCAAGAACAACATGGCCGGTCTCGACGGCCTCAGCGACAAGGTCGAGGCGCGGTTTTTCGATCCGAGCGGCAACCAGATTGCCACCAGCCCCGATGAGCGTTTCGTCGGTCCCAACGAAACCTCGGTCGATTTCAGCGGCGTCGCCTTGATCCCCAACTCGACCCCGATCGTCCCCGGCAGCTACAAAATCGCGCTCTATTCTGACGACCGGATGCTCACCGAGCAGCGCTTCGACGTAACGCCCGACGTGAACGCGCGTGCCGCCGCTGACAAGGCCACCGCCGAGGCCGCGGCGGCCGCTCATGCCGAAGATCTCAAGCGCAAGCAGGAGGGCGAGCGCCTCGCGATGATCCAGGAGCGGATGCGCCGGCCGCTCGCGCTCAAGGATATCCAGTTCGTCAACAGCACCAAGGACGGCACCGTGATCTCGGGTCCGGCCAACGTCTTCAACGTCTCGAAGGTCTTCTTTATCGGCTGGCGTGCGATATTCGATAATCGGCTGTTCGGCCTCGACAGCAATCAGTACCGCGTTGACGCCGCGTACATTGGGCCAGACGGCGGCGCGCTCGGCAGCGTTGACGATATTCAGACGGTCAATCGCGGCAGCAACCGCGCCGTCTTCAGCGGGCGCGTCGGCAATTCCGCCGGGGGCGCCTTTCTGGCCGGCCAGTACACCGTCAACTTTTATCTCAATGGCCAATATTTCGCGCAGCGCAAATTCCGCGTGGTCGCCGATGCCGGCCTCCCGTACAACGGCGGCATTAGCAGCGGAAGCGGCGGCGGGGGCAGCACGAGCACCACCAGCACCGCAATGTCGAGCGGACTCGAAACGCCGACGCTCGCCAGCGGCACCATCGACGGCATCGCGGGCAGCAGCGGCGTTCCGATGGAGTTGCGACTGCGGCCGCAGCCCAACGGCTTCCTGCACGGTGAACTCGTCGTCCACAAGCCGGGCTATGGCCCCACTCCGATCGAGGGCTTCGTGCGCGGCGACCACCTTCAATTCCAGGTTCCATACGGCAGCGAGACTTTCTATTTCGAGGGCCAGCGCGAACGCGATGTCTTGAGCGGCACCTTCGAGGCCACACCGTCGGGCAGCCGCGGTACGTGGACCACTCACGCCGACTGATTCGCGATCGCTTAACCGCGTGATTTGCATCTACCGCCGCTCACGGCGCTTCGGCGCGCCATGCCCTCGCAACGTCGTACCTGGGCGCTTGAACGATTCTTTTGCACCAGTAATGCTCTTCCGGTGACGCCTTATGCGGGGACCCGATGGCGAGTAACGTTTCGCGTGAAAAATTGCTCTTCTACGCCGCCGCCGGCGGTCTCGGCGGTCTCGCGGCATGGGGCGCTTCCGAGCCTTTCCTCGGCATCCGCTTCGTCTATGGCCGCGACTTGCTGCTCGGCGGGCTGGTCGGTCTTTTCATCGGTGCGTTCCTGGCGTCGATCGAGGCGCTCAGCGTCGGCCAATGGCGGCAGGCGGCGCGCGGGATGCAATTCGGCGCCATCTTCGGCGCGGTCGGCGGCGCCGCCGGCCTGCTGGTCGGTGAGTTCGCCTTCGACGTGATCGGCGGCTTCAACGGCCGCATCCTCGGATGGTCGGTGCTCGGCCTGGTCGTCGGTCTCGGCGTCGGCTGGGCCACGCGGTCCGGCGCGCGACGCCGCAACGGAGCGATCGGCGGTCTGGTCGGCGGGGCGACCGGCGGCTTCTTCTACCAGGCGCTCACCGCCACCTTTCCCCAGGCGTTCGGCCGCGCCATCGCAATTATCCTGATCGGCGCGCTCATCGGCTTCTTCATCGGACTGGTCAGCGAACTGCTCAAGCGCGGATGGCTGATGGTGGTGCGCTCGCAAAGCCGCAACGCGCGCGAGGGTCGCGAGTACCCGCTGGTCAAAAGCGTCACGATTATCGGACGCGCCGAAGAAAGCGATATCGGCCTGTTCGGTGATCAGGCGGTGCTCGCCCATCACGCGATCATCCGCAACGAGGGCAAGAATTTCTTCGTCAGCCCGACCAGCGGGGGTCAGGTCCTGGTCAATCGCCAACCGGTCAGCGGCCGCTGCGTGCTGAAAAGCGGGGACCGCGTCGAAATCGGCGGCACGCTGTTTCTGTTTCGCGATCGGGCGCAGGCCGCACCGACGTAAGGCTGCGATGCCGCCCGCGCGCTCCATCGGTATCCTGCGCGAATTCGGCGCGGCACTCGCCTGCGCAATTCTGATCACGCTCGCGGGATGCGCCACCGCCCCCTATCACGAAAACTTCGGCCTTCAGCCCATATCGATCCAATCGCTCCAGTACTACCCGTTCCAGGTCAAGGGCTACCAGAACAGCTACCCCCACAAGCGCATCGTCGTGCTGGCGTCGGCCGACATACGCACCTTCAAGGACGCCGGCAACGTCAGCCACGCGCCGTATCAAGGACATCCCGCCATCGGGACGGTCCTCGACCGCCGCGGCGTCGTCGCGCAGCAACTCTACGGCCCTGATCTCGCTCCGCTGATTAGCGACGCCATCGCAAAGTCGGCGCAGGAGGCCGGGATGAACTCCGTGAGCTCGCCGCAAACGCTCGACGACGCGCTCAAAACGCGCGGCGCCGATTATGTCCTGGTCGCGGTCATCACCGGGATGTGGGTAGTGAAGCAACGCGGCGTCGGCAGCGAAGGCGGTCCGATCTGGTTCAGCGCCGCCGACGTCGCCCTCGAAGTCACCATCTACAAACCGCCCTTTGCCGTGCCGTTCTGGCAGGGCTCGAGCGCCGCCGAATATGACGACCCGCCCAAGCCCGCCAGCGGCGCCAGCCCCGAGGACGAGACGGAAATCTACGACCAGCCCGGCGAAGTACTGTCGGTCGCGATGACCCGCGCGGTCGCCGGCATCTTCCGCCGCGACGACCTGCACACGCTCGTCCTGCAGGACACCATCCCGCCGCGCTAAGGTCCGCGGTGCGTAGCAACTTGTCGCGCCTCTCAACAACTCTCCAGGCGCGCGAACGCTATCGTGGCTGCGCGGCATCGGTTAGCCTTGAGGTCACACCGCCCGCGACAGCCCGCGTCTCGACCGCCGCTGGAAAGGATGACCGATTACGATGGCCGATCAGCAAAATCATCGCACTCTCCCGCCGCCTCACGTACTTTCCTCGATGCATCCGAAATCGGTCGAAGTCCCGTGTATCCTCGTAATCTTCGGCGGGGCCGGCGACTTGAGCCATCGCAAGCTGCTGCCCGCGCTCTACAATCTGATGGTCGATAAGGAATTGCCGGCCAACTTCGCGATTGTCGCCTTTTCGATGGAGTCGCTCGACGACGACGCCTACCGCAAATTCGCGCGGAGCGGTATCGAAGAGTTCTCGCGCCAGAAGCTCTCCGAAGAGGTCTGGAACAAATTCGCGCCGCTGCTCCATTTCGTCTCCGGCCGCTTCGACCGGCCGGGCGATTTCGCCAAACTGCACGACCGCCTCAAACAACTCGACGGCGAGGTCGGCAGCGCCGGCAATCGCGTATTCTACTTCGCGATTCCGCCGGCGTTTATCGACCAATGTTCCGCCGGCCTCCACATCGCCGCAATGGTCAATGCGCCCGACTCCAAGGATGGCTTTACGCGGGTGGTGGTCGAGAAACCGATCGGCCACGATCTCGCCAGTGCGATCGAAATCAACACCCAGCTCGCCCGCCATTTCGCCGAGGCCCAGATCTTTCGCATCGATCATTACCTCGGCAAGGAGACCGTCGAAAATCTGATGGTGCTGCGCTTCGCCAACGCGATCTTCGAACCCATCTGGAGCTCGCGCTTTATCGACCACGTCCAGATCACCGTCGCCGAGCAAGAAGGCGTCGGCACACGCGCCGCATATTATGAACACGCGGGCGCCCTGCGCGACATGGTGCAAAGCCACATCCTGCAGGTGCTTTGCATGATCGCTTCCGAGCCGCCGCGCACGACCAGCGCCGACGCCGTGCGCGATTCCAAGCTCGACGTCATCCGATCCCTGCGCGCCTACGAGCGCGCCGACGTCGATCGGCTGGTGGTGCGCGGCCAGTACGTCGAGGGGCTATGCGGCGGCGAAAAGGCCCGTGCCTATCGCGACGAGGAGCACGTCCAGCCCGATTCCAAGGTCGAGACTTTCGTCGCGCTCAAGTGTTACATCGAAAACTGGCGATGGGCCGGCGTCCCGTTCTATCTGCGCACCGGCAAGCGCCTGCCGCATCGGGCGAGCGAAATCGCAATTTACTTCAAGTCGGTCCCGCGCATCCTCTACAACGCGCGCCCCGCGCCCGCCCTGCCGCCCAACTATCTCTCGATTCGTATCCAACCCGACGAAGGGCTCGCCCTGAACATCATCTCGAAAGTGCCCGGCCAGACGCTCCGGCTAAACCCCGTCGATGTCGATTTCCACTACAAGACTGCGTCGCCCGAGGCTTACGAGACCCTGCTGAGCGACGTCATCGCGGGCGATCAGACGCTCTTCATGCGGCGCGATACGGTCGAGGCGGCATGGCGTTTCGTACAGGTGATCCTCGACGCCTGGGCGGATTCCGATGCGACGCCCTTTCCCTACGCAGCGGGTTCGTGGGGCCCGACCGAATCCGCCTTGCTGATCGCACGCGACGGCCGCGCCTGGCGCACCCTCTGACCGACGCGCCGCCGTTGTCCGCTCCGATGATGCGCGCGTGGCCTCACGCCCGCGCCATCGCTCCGCAATGCTGGGCGCCGCGCTTGTCATGACTGACGCTTAGGAGGTTTCACCGATTGAACTTGCGAGACATCCCGTAACTTTTTTCCTCGACAAGGGTCACCCAACTCCACTCCAAATCCCATCTGTCGGCCAACGCCAATCACGCTTGGGCGCGCCGTCTCCTGAGCGACCAGCGGCAGGCGCAGGCGATCGAATTCAGGCCGCCGCACAGTAATTTACTCACGCCGCTTTTTATCAATTGAATGCCCTACAATTTGTTGCATAGAATGCGACAAATTGTTGCAGCGCGATAAGTCAGTTCGCGTTGCTCAACGCGAGAACTGCCTATCGACGACCGCCCTTTAAGGTTCAACGGTCGACGACAGCCGATTCACAGGAACCACCATGGGACCAAGGATAACCAGGCACGCTTATGCGCAAATGCAAGATCGACAAGGCGTGGTTCCTCGCGTTACTGGTCGCCTTGATGTTGTCGGTGGCCGGATGCGAAGATAGCGGCAATGATCCGCGGCTAAGTTTCACGCCTTCGCCGACACCCACTCTCACTCCAACACCGACGCCTTCGCCGACACCTACACCCACACCGACGCCGACAACGACACCC
>Ga0207695_10006663_pt1 | contig 14906 bp, 17 predicted proteins | sample KBSC54metaG_FD_184354 | JGI IMG/M metagenome (GOLD analysis project Ga0207695, IMG submission 184354) | Corn rhizosphere microbial communities from Kellogg Biological Station, Michigan, USA - KBS C5-4 metaG (SPAdes) (version 2) | ecosystem: Host-associated > Plants > Roots > Rhizosphere > Soil... | reverse complement strand
GCGCATCTTCCGGTGCGAAAGATAAGCCCGCAGGAAAGGGCCGGGCTTGAGAATGGGCGAACCATGGGTGGGATACAGAATCTTGTCTTGGCGCGCGATCAGTTTTTCCAGGCTGCGCATATAGGCGCCCATATCGCCATCGGGCGGCGCCACCACGGTGGTGGACCAGCCCATCACATGATCGCCCGTGAACAGCGCCTTCTCTTCTTCCAGGGCGTAGCACATATGGTTGGACGTGTGCCCGGGCGTGAAAACGCATTGGAAGCGGTCGTCGCCGCTTTCGATAATGTCGCCATCCCGCACCGTCACATCGGGCGCAAAATCGCGGTCGCCCCCTTCCTCGACATCGCCGTCATGCCGCGCATGGGGTCCATAGCCATATGTTTTTGCGCCGGTGACCGCTTTCAACGGCGCGGCAGCCGGGGAATGATCGCGATGGGTATGGGTGATCAGGATATGCGAGACGGTTCTGCCCCCGATCGCCGCCAGCAGCGCGTCGAGATGGCTGGGATCATTCGGACCCGGATCGATCACCGTCACGCGTTTGGCATCGCCCACCAGATAAACGCCGGTGCCGCGAAAGGTGAAGGGACTGGGATTATGGGCCAGGACCCGGGTTATGCGCGGGGCGAGGCGCTGCTCTGTCCCATAAACCGCCGGCAGGGACTGATCGAAATGCAGGGACGCTTTTTTCATCAATAGGGCTTGTCGTCGATGAGCCGGATAAAGCCGCGTATCAGCCGCCAGTAATACCAAAAGCAGGTCACGATCACGCCCAGGAAAACCAGGCCCAGGGTCAGGGTGCTGTGATAGAGCGCAAGACCGGGGCTGGGCCAGGACCGGAGCAAGGTCAGCGCCACGCCTGCCAGGCCCGCAAACGCAAAGGCCGCCGCCAGGAAGGCCACCGAAAACCAGACCCAGAACACCAGGATCAGGTTGCGATAATGACTCTCATATAAACCGCCCCGCGCCGCATCCAGCCGCACATGCGCCAGGATCACCCCAATCAGGGCCGTGATCCCGCTGGAAGCGGGGGCAATCAGGAACAGGCCATAGGCGGCCAGCGCCCAGTTTCTCTCTTCGCCCATCTCGCGCATGTTTTCTCCGGATACAGGAAATGGGATCAAAGCTCTGCAAGTTCAAACATTTGCGGCACAAGCTCTACATCGTAAAGGCAATATTCATCAAATCGGCGCAGACTGCGGTCCTTATTGTCGCCCGATATTGGTATCGCATTGGCCGTCGATCGCATCGTTCGCTTTCTCTGTTCGCTGGACGGCGCTTCCACCAGCCGCGTCCTTAATCTGCGCCACATCGCGCGCATCAACGCTTCCGATCCCGAGCATGGTGCAAAGCCCCTTTTCCTGTCGCCGGTGATCAACACCGCCTTTATCCTCAAGCACCGGCTCCGCCCGGACGAGACATATCTGTTTCCCAGCGCGCGGTCGGCGGGCACCAAGATCATCGTGCCGGTGGATCCGTCCGACCTGCGCGCCGGCGGCCGCTCGCTCTTCATCGACCAGCGGGGCTTTCTCGAAAGTCTGCGCGAGGCGGGGCACTATAATGACGAGAAGCTGGAGCGCGATGTCGGTGTCCTGCGCCTGCTCGACGCCATCCCCTCGCTCGATCCCTTCCTGCTGCGCGAGCATCTGCGCGCCAACAACATCGATGTTGGGGAATGCTATTTCGCCATTTCGGCCGCCGACCAGGAACGAATGCATCAATTCGTCGCCAAGGAGATGTCGCAGTTGGTCCGGCTTGCCAGCGGCGGCGACGATGACGGTTCCACGGGCCGCATGGTGACGGCGATGCTGTCTGGCCAAGCGAATGAAAAGCTTGAGCCGCTGCGCATGACATTGGGCCTCAGCGAGGTGGATTTCCGCGAAGGCGCGTTCGGTTGGCGCGGCCTGCTCTATTACAAATGGGCGATGCAAGATTTCTGGCCCAACGTGATGAGCGTTCTCAGGGAGATCAAGGAGATCATCCCTCAAGGCGCGATCAGCGAAAGGCAGCGCGCCTATCTGGTGAACGCCAAGCGCCATATCATCGAACTGGTGCGCGACAATAATCAGCACATCTCCAATGTGCTGAATGTCTATGACGAATCCTTTGCGGAGCTGGTCGCCAGCAATTCTCCCACCACCTTCCGCGCTTTCCTCCTGTCCGCGTCGCCCATGTTCCTGGATCTGGGGGAAAAGCTGGGGGCGATTTCCCATATTGTGAGTTTCTGGCGCCACCGCTTCCCCGCAGGTCAGCCCGTGCTGATCGATGCCGAGGAGCTCGGCATCATCTTCCAGGATTTCACCAGCGGCTTTGCCGAACGCGTTCGCGCACAGGGGGCGGCAGTTCCGCAGCCCAAAGTCATTCTGGCCTGACAGCGCCATCCGCCACCGTCGGCCAGAAGAGCGTTGGGAACTTTTTTCCCCCTCGCCGGTTTTGATGGACATCCCATTTGAAGGATGCCCTTCCATGAAGACATTGCTCCCCAAACTGGCCGCGGCATCCGCCGTGGCCCTCGTGATTTTTGCCGCACCCGCCCAGGCCGCGGACAAGGCCGAAATTCTAGGCAACGCTGACCGCACGGTCACGCATCTGAAACATGACCCGGCCTTCGCCACCGCCGCCCGCATGATGAGCGGCGCCAGGGCCGTCTATATCGTGCCCAAACTGGTCAAAGGCGGCTTCATCTTCGGCGCCGAAGGCGGCGCCGGCGTCCTGGTTCCCCGCACCGCCAGAGGCTGGGGCGAGCCGAAATTCTATGACATGGGCTCAGCCTCGTTCGGGCTGCAGGCCGGACTGGAACAGGCGGAACTGGTGTTCATCATCAACAGCGAACGAGCCCTGTCCGGCATCGAGCATGGCAATTTCAAGCTGGGCGCGGGCGCGGGCGTGACGGTGGTCAACCTGTCGTCCGGCGCCGAAGGCGCCACCACCGCCCATGGCGGCGATATCGTGGTGTGGACGTCCGGTACGGGCGCCTATGCCGGCATCAGCTTCAACGGCTCGGTGATCAGCCCGGACAAGGACATGAACGCCACACCGACGGTAGGACCCGAAGCGCAGCGCCTGCGCGCCAACCTGGCCTCGGTGCGCTGAACAGACGGACGTGCACCCGGTCTGAACTTTGTTCTAAGCTTGGGCGCGCGGAGTTTCTCCGCGCGCTTTTTTCCTGGAGGCTCCCATGAAGATTCCTTCGCTTGCCATTTTCACCGGCGCGTTTCTGTTGATTGCCGGCAGCGCCGTCGCCGCTGTCAGCCTGAGCGCGGAAATTTCCAATGCCCGCACCCATGCCAACAATGCCGCCAATGCACCCACCATCGACGCGGTGCATATGCATATGCATCACGCCATCAACTGCCTGGTCGGCCCCAAGGGCGAGGGCTTTGACGCCGCGCAGATGAACCCCTGCACCAATGCCGGCAATGGCGCCATTCCCGACCAGACCGACACCGCCAAGAAGGCCAAGCTGGAAGATGCCAAGACCATCCTGATGAAGGGCTTGACCGAAAACGACGTGAAAGCGGCCCAGCGGAGCGCGGGGACTGCCGCCACCGCCATCTCCGCCGCGATGTAATCGCGCTGCCGGACACCGGCATGGTGCCGCTATAAGCGGACCATGCTGGTGATTCTGGAAGACGGTCCTTCAGCGCGGCGCGTCTATCGCCATCCCCGCGCCATTCTGTCCGCCCGGACGACCGCGGAAGTTCCGGCCGTTCTGGCCGCCATCGATGCGGCACTGGACCAGGGCCGACATGTGGCGGGATGGCTGGGTTATGAACTCGGTTACGCGCTCGAGCCCCGCCTGCAGCCTTTGGCGGGCAATGGCGGCCCGTTGCTGCATCTGGGCGTCTTCGACCAACCTTCCGGCGACACACCGCAGTCGTCCGGACGCGCCTATGCCGGACCGCTCGAACGCGAATGGGATGAAGACGCCTATGGCGCGCGCTTTGGCCGAGTGAAGGCCTATATCGCGGCGGGCGACATCTATCAGGCCAACCTCAGCTTCCGCGCCCGCTTCGCCTTCGCGGGCGATCCTTTGGCACTCTATGAAGGGCTGCGCGAAAAAAGCGGCGCGGGCCATTGCGCTTATGCCGATGACGGCGAACGACAGCTGCTCAGCCTTTCGCCGGAGCTGTTTTTTGCGCTGACGCAGGATGGCGCCGTGACCGCACGGCCCATGAAAGGCACCGCGCCGCGCGACGGCGATGACGAGGCCGCGCGGCAGCGTCTGGCCGCCAGTGAAAAAGACCGGGCGGAGAATCTGATGATCGTGGATCTGATCCGCAACGATCTGAGCCGGGTCGCCGAGACCGGCAGCATCGGCGTCAGCGACCTCTTTCACGTCGAAACCTATCCCACTTTGCATGCCATGGTTTCCACGGTTTCGGGACGAAAGCGTGCGAAGGTTGGTGCGTCCGACATCCTGCGAGCCTTGTTTCCCTGCGGATCCGTCACCGGCGCGCCAAAAATTCGCGCCATGGAAATCCTGCGCGAACTGGAAACCTCGCCCCGCGGCGCTTATTGCGGCGCCATCGGTTCTTTCGCCCCGGATGGATCGGCCCGCTTCAACGTCGCGATCCGCACCCTCACCGTGATGGGCGGGAGAGGCGAGCTGGGCATCGGCGGCGGTGTGGTGCAGGATTCTCAGGAAGCGCTGGAATATGCGGAATGCCGCCTGAAAGCGCGCTTCTTCGAAAGCGCCCGCCGCCCCTTGGAACTGATCGAAACCCTGCGCTTCGCGAATGGCTTTGCGCGCGGCGAGCGCCATCTGGCGCGGATGGCGGCGTCGGCGCGGCTGTTCGGCCTTCCTTTCGACCGCATCAAGGCCGAACAGGCTCTGACGCAAGCGGTGGGAGAAATGGCCGGGCCGCTGCGCGTCCGTCTCAGCCTGGATGAAGCGGGAAATCACAAGGCGGTCACGGCGGCATTGCCGCCCAATCCGGATTTCTGGACCTGGCGGCTCTCCGGGGCAAGGACGCAAAGCAAGGATCTGTTGCTGCGGCACAAGACCAGCTGGCGTGAATTGTATGATCGCGAAGCCGCCCAAGCCGGAACCGATGAAGTGCTGTTCCGCAACGAGCGGGACGAGATCACTGAAGGCGCCCGCAGCAATGTCTTTGTGCGGCGCGGGGGCGTGCTGCTGACGCCGCCGCTGGATTGCGGCGCGCTGAATGGCTGCCTTCGGGCCGAACTGATCGAACAAAAGCTGGCGCGGGAAGAGCGGCTGACCGTAAAGGACCTGGACGGTGACGTCTTTCTGGGCAATTCGCTGCGCGGCCTGATCCCCGCCCGGCCGGGCTGATAGTTCGGCCGTCGCCGAAACATCAGCACGAACATCTGGCCTATCCTCGCCTGGCTATAAGGAGACTCCCATGGCCGCCACCGTCATCTGCCATATTCAATACCAGATCGATCCCTATCAGCGGGACGCTTTCCTGCAATATGCCAAGACTTGGCTCACCGTGATTCCGGCCTGCGGCGGCAATCTGATGGGCTATTTTATGCCCCATGAAGGCTCGAACGACACCGCCCATGCCATGATCGGCTTTGAAAGCCTGGCAGCGTATGAAATCTACCGGGCGCAGCTTTTGAAAAATCCGGACGGGCGGGCGAATTTCGAATTCGCCCAGCGCCAGAAATTCATCCTGCGCGAGACCCGCGAATGGCTGAAGCTGGTGACGCCATGATCGCGGTGATCTTCGAAGTCTGGCCGGCGGACAAGGACCGCTATCTCGGCATCGCCGCCGACCTCAGGCCCCTGTTGGACGGGATCGACGGCTTTCTGTCGATCGAACGCTTCACCTCACTCACCGAGCCGGACAAGATCCTGTCTCTGTCCTTCTGGCGCGACGAGGACGCCGTGAAGGCCTGGCGCACCCAGCCCGAGCATGGGCGGGCGCAGCAGGAAGGCCGCCACGGCGTGTTCCGGGATTATCGCCTCAGGGTGGCGCATGTGCTGCGCGATTACGGCCTGAACGACCGCAAAGAGGTGCCGGCGGATCTACAAAAAAACGGCTGACCCGCTATATTACCCCCATGGCGCACAATAACGGCATGGTTCCCCGGTCCAGAGGCAAGGGCCGGTCGGGAAAGGCATCGGAAAATTCCGCGAAATTCGCGGCCGCGGTGGAGGCAGGCCCCTCCCTGGCCGAAGCGGCACATATGGACCCCGCTTATCTCGCCCCGCCTTTGGCGGCGATGACGCCGGGCGGCACCTTTGTGCCCCATCGCCCCGCCCGGCCGGAAAAATCCGAAGGCGGCAAAAAATTCAAGCTGGTGAGCGAGTATAAGCCGGCGGGCGACCAGCCCACCGCCATTGAAGAACTGGTCAAAGGCGTGGAAGCGCTGGATCGCGATCAGGTGCTTCTGGGCGTGACGGGATCGGGCAAGACCTTCACCATGGCCCAGGTGATCGCGCGCACCCAGCGGCCCGCCCTGATCCTGGCTCCCAACAAGACCTTGGCGGCGCAGCTTTATGCCGAGTTCAAGCAATTCTTTCCGGACAATGCGGTCGAATATTTCGTCAGCTATTATGATTACTATCAGCCGGAAGCCTATATCCCCCGCACCGACACCTATATCGAGAAAGACAGCTCCATCAACGAAGAGATCGACCGCATGCGCCATTCGGCGACGCGGGCGATCCTGGAGCGGGACGATGTGATCATCGTCGCTTCGGTATCCTGCATTTACGGCATCGGCTCGGTCGAAACCTATTCGGGCACCGCTGTTTCGATTTCTAAAGGCGACAAGGTGGACCGCAACGCCGCTATCGGCGGGCTGGTGGCGCTGCAATACCGGCGCAATGACGACAATTTCACCCGCGGCGCCTTCCGCGTGCGAGGCGACACGATCGACATTTTCCCCGCCCATTACGAAGACCGCGCCTGGCGCATCGAATTGTTCGGCGATGTGGTGGACAGCATCACCGAGTTCGATCCCCTTACCGGTCATCGCGCGGGCGAGTTGGAATCGATCAAGGTCTATGCCAATTCGCATTATGTGACGCCGCGCCCCACCCTGCAGCAGGCGATGAAAGGCATCAAAGCCGAGCTGATCGCGCGGCTGGCCGATTTCCGCGCCAACGGCAAATTGCTGGAAGCCCAACGGTTGGAGCAGCGCACCACCTTCGACCTGGAAATGATCGAGGCCACCGGCTCCTGTGCCGGCATCGAGAATTACTCCCGCTGGCTCACCGGCCGCCTGCCGGGCGAGCCGCCGCCCACCTTGTTCGAATATCTGCCCGACAATGCCCTGGTCTTTGCCGATGAGAGCCATGTGACGGTGCCGCAGATCGGCGCCATGTACAAAGGCGACTATCGGCGCAAATTCACGCTGTCCGAATATGGTTTCCGCCTGCCCTCCTGCATCGACAACCGGCCCCTCAAATTCGAAGAATGGGACGCGATGCGGCCGCAATCCATCTATGTCTCGGCCACGCCGGGCCCGTGGGAGATGGAACGCACCGATGGCGTTTTCGCCGAGCAGGTGATCCGGCCCACCGGCTTGATCGATCCGCCGGTCGAAATCCGCCCCGTGGAAACGCAGGTGGACGACCTGATCGCCGAATGCCGCGACGTGGCCAAGCGCGGCTATCGCTGCCTGGTCACTACGCTCACCAAGAAGATGGCCGAGGACCTCACCGAATATATGCATGAGCAGGGCATCCGCGTCCGCTACATGCATTCGGACGTGGAGACATTGGAGCGGATCGAAATCATCCGCGATTTGCGCCTGGGCGCTTTCGATGTGCTGATCGGCATCAATCTTCTGCGCGAAGGGTTGGACATTCCCGAATGCGCCCTGGTCGCCATCCTGGATGCCGACAAGGAAGGTTTCCTGCGCAGCGAAACCTCGCTGATCCAGACCATCGGCCGCGCCGCCCGCAATGTGGACGGCAAGGTGATCCTTTATGCCGACAAGGTCACCGGATCGATGGAACGGGCGATGGCGGAAACCAGCCGCCGCCGCGCCAAGCAGGAAGCCTATAACAAGGAACACGGCATCACGCCGCTCAGCATCAAGAAGAACATCGCCGACATCATGGGATCGATGTATGAGCGCGACCATGTGATGGTGGATGCGGGGGTGCTGGAAGCCGCCGACGGCGAGCGCGCCTTTGTCGGCCACAACATCAAGGCGATCATCGCCGATCTGGAAAAACAGATGCGGACCGCCGCGGCGGACCTCGAATTCGAAACCGCGGCTCGGCTGCGCGACGAGCTCAAGCGGCTGCAGTCGGTGGCGCTCACCATCAGCGACGATCCCTTCGCCCGCCAGTCCGCAGTGGAGCGCGCCGCCTTCGATGCGGAGATCGCCCTGTCGGACGAAACCCGGCCATCCAAACCGTCCAAAGCCGGCGGCGGCCGCAAGCGCCTGCAACGCGCCGGCCGGCCCAATGTGCCCAAGACGTTTGGGTCCCGGGCGCGTTAAGACAACCTGTCATCCCCGGCGAGCGCGATGCCATGCATCGCGCGAGCGAAGGAGGCCCAGGTAGAAGAACACGGCTTGATCTATCGACCTGGATCCCCTTCCCTCGGCGCTGGACGCGCCTCGCCGGGGATGACAATAAAACCGGAATTTGAGAGCCATCCATGTCCCGCGCCTTTGTGAAAGAATCTTCTGAATCCGCCCGCCCGCCAGAGAGAATGGTGGACGACGGCCCCAATCCGGTGACGCCGGAGGGCATGGCCCAGATCGACGGCCATGTGACGCGGATCGAAGCGGCGCTGAAGACCGAAACCAATGTGCTGTTGCGCGAGACCCTGGAGCGCGATTTGCGCTACTGGACCGTGCGCAAGGCCAGCGCCGAACTGGCGCCGCCGCCGTCCGGCGACACCGTGTCGTTCGGCAGCAAAGTCACCATAGAACGCAAAGGCCGGACCCAGGCCTTCCGCATTGTCGGCGTGGACGAAGCCGATCCCGCCAAGGGCCTGATCAGCATTCGCGCACCACTCGCCGCTGCCGTGATCGGCGCGCGCGTGGGCGATATTATCGAAGCGGGGGAGCCGTTGGGCGAGATGACCATTACCGCAATTGCCGATTGAAGAGATCGCCGGTGTTTGGCCTTGTTTGCTATCCGGCTCCATAAAGCGTAAGGAAAACGCGCGACGGCGTCCCGTCAGAAGAAGCGCACTGTTCAATCCTCGACCCGCATTGTGCGCGCCTGGCCCAGACAGCCCCACTTCCCTGCCCGTAATGTCTTCGCCGCCTCAGCACTCGCTGGGGTGCAAATTTCTGCAAAGGCATACCAAAATGACAATCGGTACCGTGAAATTCTTTAACTCCGCCAAGGGCTTTGGCTTCATCTCGCCGGAAGGCGGCAACAAGGATGTGTTCGTGCACGTCTCGGCCGTCGAAGCCGCCGGCATGCGCTCCTTATCCGAAGGCCAGAAGGTCTCGTTCGACGTGCAGCCGGACCCCAAAGGTTCGAAGGCCGTCAATCTGAAAGCCGTCTAAGACTTCAAGAAGGCGGTGGGGAACCATCTTCGCCGCCTTTTTCTTTTAACCGTGGAGAAAGACCATGGCGCCCAAGAAGCCGAATTACGCGCAGGACCGCATGCAGCGCGAACGCGCCCAGGCCGCGAAGCAGGCGGAGAAGGCCGAGCGCCGCGCCGAGGAAACCGCCCGCCGCAAGGCCCTGAAAGACATGCCCCCTTCGGGCGATCCGTCCGATAATAATTCCTGAATTTTTCGCGACACGCCGATTTCAAGTCGCCCGCGTGGTGGGAAATTTCTCGCGGATCACATTGGTGAAATAGGCGCCCTTGGACGGCGCGTTGCGCAATTCGGCCCAGACCCGGCGCGGAACGAAATGATAGCGATAGATTTCGCCGCTGACGAATTCGATCTCCAGAAGGGCATGATCATCGTCATAGCCCATGGCATGGATCACCGAAGAATCCACCATTTCGCGAGCGATCCCGCCCGCACGATCCGATTGCTTCACCGCGCGCATTTCCAAAGAACGCACCAGCGCGGATTTCGTCCAACCGATTACAGCAGGGCCGCCGCTTGGTCGCCGGGCCGGCAGAGTTTAGCGCCCTTCTCGGTCACCACGATGGGCCGGTTGAGCAGGACCGGATGGGCCGCCACTGCCGCGAACAATGTCGCCTCACCCGCATCCGCCAGATTGAGCTCGGCGAAGAGGGGCTCCTTGTCCCGTATCAGAGCACGCAAGGGCTGGCCGGTGCGGGCCACCAGCGCCCCTAACCTCTCTTCGGACAAAGGCGTTTTCAGATATTCGATGATTTCGGGTTCGATCCCGGCGGCCCGGATCACCTCCAGGGCGCGGCGGGAATTGGAGCAATGCGGATTGTGGTAGATGGTAACCATGGCACCCCCAACCTATTGCAGTTGCGAAGGAAGTACGAGCTTCCATCCGCCCCCTTCCTTGCCAATAGGTCACCTTTGGGCGTATTGTCGCGCCCAAGTGGAGACCAGTCCCGTCACAGACGAAGCGCACCTGTAGAAGAAATCCTGCCCGCCTTCCGTGCGCGCCTGGACGAGACAGAACTTCCTTCCCTGCGACCGACGAAATCTCTTCCCCGGACCGGCATTCCGCCGTTTCGGAAATCTACGCAGGAAGTACCGTTATGACGATCGGAACCGTTAAGTTTTTCAACACCTCCAAGGGCTTCGGCTTCATCGCTCCGGAAGGCGGCGGCAAGGATGTGTTCGTGCACGCCACGGCGGTGGAAGCTGCCGGCATGCGCACCCTGACCGAAGGCCAGAAGGTCTCGTTCGACATCGTCCCCGACGCGCGCGGCGCGAAGGCGGCGAACCTCAAATCCGCCTAATCGAGCGGTCATTTGGGTGATGGGAAGGCCGGCGCGGCAACGCGCCGGCCTTCTTTTTTTCATGGTCCGGCGGCGATGATCACATTCACCGTCTGTTGCGGCCCACCCTTGGTGGCGAAACTGGCCTTGCCCGTGCGCGGGCCCGCATTACTTGGGACGGTGGCGGCGACGTCATAATTTCCCGCCGGCAGCTTCATCAGAAGCCAGGGCGCGTCGCATTCGGTTTCCACCAGGGGCCTGCCGGCGCGCATCACCGACAGATGCACCTGGGCCAGATTGGCGCCGGACGGATCGGCGAACACCAGTTTCACGGGATAGGCGCTCCAGGCCGGATTATCCTTGGCCGAACCTACGCCGGTGCAGACGGTTTCGACCCCGCCGATCATCACCGGCTGATCCTGGACGGCCCGCGCCGCATTGGTGAGCAGGGGAAGCATAAGGGCCGGGCCGAGGGTGACGGAAAGGGCAATGGCAATTCGGGGCAATCGCATGGCTATCCTCCTGTCGCTTTTCCGCCCTGTCCAAACCCGGTTATTGCCGGGTAGGTTCCCGCTTCTTTTGGCGTCGCCGCGCCGAAAGCCTTAGACTGAGGCCCATGACCCGGTTTCTGCTGGCCTTTCTCGCTCTTGTTTTGCCCGCCCTGGCGGCGCCCGCTTCCGCCAAGCCGCGCGCCATCGCGCATTTGAAACTGCTGGATGGAAAACCGGCGGGAACTGCCACCTTTGCCGCCGTCAATCGCGGCATCCTGGTGGAGCTTGACCTGACGGGCCTTCCGCCCGGCCCGCACGGCATTCACCTGCATGTGTCGGGCAATTGCGATCCCAAGACAGGGTTCACCAGCGCGGGCCCGATCCTGGGCGTGGGACCGGTGATCCGCAAACACGGACTTTTGGCCGAAGGCGGCCCGTTGGCGGGTGATCTTCCCAATCAATATGCGGGGGCCGACGGGCACCTGCATGCCGCGACCCTCGCCAGCGGTTTCGGGTTGGGCAATGGCAAGAATTCCATTTTCGACCGTGACGGCGTCGCCATCATCATCGACCAGCGGGGCGACGACTACCGCAGCCAGCCCATGGGCGAATCCGGCGCACGCATTGCGTGCGGCGTGATCGTCCGCACCCAGGGCCCGCTGCCCCGTCCTGTGCAGGCATCCGCGGCGAAACCGGCGGCGGGAGGGCATTGATGGGATTGCAGCAGCCCATCACCAAACTGCCCTTGGCGGCGCTGGTCGATGCCGACGTGCTGCGCCATGCCCTGACGGCGCTGGCGAAGGAAAGCCCCGACACCGGCAGCCTGCGCAAGGACGGGCTCGGCCTTATCAAGGCGGCCTTTGTGGCGGGACGCGCCACCGTGCATCGGGCGGTGGAACGGGATGGATTGCCGGGACTGGAAGCATCGCGCGCCCTGTCGGTGCTGCAGGATGCCCTGATCCAGGTGATCTATGACTTCGCGGTCAAGCATGTCTATTACGCCCAGAATCCCACCACCGCCGAGCGACTTTCCATCGTCGCCACCGGCGGCTATGGCCGCGGCGAGCTGGCGCCGGGTTCCGATATCGACCTTCTGTTCGTGCGTCCCTTCAAGCAGACCGCCTGGGGTGAAAGCGTTATTGAATTCATCCTCTATATGCTGTGGGATCTGGGACTGAAGGTGGGCCACGCCACCCGCTCCCTGGCCGAATGCGTGCGCCTGGCCAAGCAGGACATCACCATCCGCACCGCGCTACTGGAAGCGCGCTATATCTGGGGCGACAAGCCGCTCTATGACCAGCTGCGCGTGAGCTTCTGGAAGGACGTGGCGGCAGGCAACGGCCAGGATTTCGTGGAAGCCAAGCTGGCCGAGCGCGAAGCCCGCCATGCCCGTCAGGGCGAAAGCCGCTATCTGGTCGAGCCCAATATCAAGGAAAGCAAAGGCGGGCTGCGCGACCTGCAGACGCTCTATTGGATTGGAAAATATCTTTATCACGTCGAAGATGCGTCCGACCTGATCAAGCACAATGTCTTCACGGCGGACGAGTACCGCATCTTCCAGAAAGCGGAAGCCTTTCTTTGGAATGTGCGCGTCCATCTGCATTACCTGTTGGGGCGGGCGGAAGAACGCCTGTCCTTCGACGTGCAGACGGGGCTTGCCGCGGCACTGGGTTACAGCAATCCCGAAAAGCCGCGCCGGGCGGTGGAAGCTTTCATGCGCACCTACTTCCTGGTGGCCAAGGATGTGGGCGATCTCACCCGCATCTTCATCGCCGCGCTGGAGGAGCAGCACAAAAAGCCCAAAGCCGCGCTCACCCGCATGCTGCCGGGGTTCCTGAAGCCGCGCGAGCCCAGCGACGATTTCTATGTCGAGAATGGGCGGCTGACGGCGGGCTCACAGGCTTTCACGCGCGATCCCGTCAATATCCTGCGCATTTTCCAGATGGCCGACGAAAAAAATGTCGACATCCATCCCCATGCTTTGCGAACCCTGACCCGTTCGCTGGATCTGATCACCGACGAGCTGCGGGAAAATCCGGAGGCCAACCGGATTTTCCTGGCGACCCTGACTTCGCGCCACAATCCGGAATGGGCGCTGCGCATGATGAATGAAGCGGGTGTGCTGGGGCGCTTCGTGCCGGCCTTCGGTCATGCCGTGGGCCTGATGCAATTCAACATGTACCATCATTATACGGTGGACGAGCATCTGATCCGCGCCGTGGGCGATGTCGCCTCGATCGAGCGGGGCGAGCACAAGGACGACAATCCTCTCTCCACCGATGTGATCAAACGCATCCAGTCGCGCGCGGTGCTTTATTGCGCCATCCTGCTGCACGACATCGCCAAAGGGCTTCCCGGCGATCACAGCGTGGTGGGGGCGCAGATCGCCCGCGACCTCTGTCCGCGATTGGGCCTTACCCCCGCCGACACCGAGGCTGTGGCCTGGCTGGTGAAGAACCATCTGGTGATGAGCGACACCGCTCAGCGGCGCGACCTCACCGATCCCAAGACCGTAAAAGATTTCGTCGCCCAGGTGCAGACGCCGGAAATGCTGCGCCTGCTTCTGGTGCTGACGGTGGCCGATATCCGCGCGGTGGGGCCGGGCGTGTGGAACGGCTGGAAGGGCCAGCTCTTGCGCGAACTTTATCACGCCGCCGAACAGTTGATGGCGGGCGGCGATCAGGCGCCCGCGCGCGGCGCGCGCGTCGAAGCCGCCAAGGAAGCGCTGGCCGACCGCCTGGCCGATGTGGCAGAGGCGGAACGCGCGCTGTTGCTGGCGCGCCATTACGACAGCTACTGGCTGGCCTTCGACACGGACGAGCAGGAACGCCATGCCAGGCTGATGCTGAAGGCTGACCGCGCCGGCGAGCTTCTCACGGTGGCGGCGCTCCCCAGCGCCTTCCGCGATGTGACGGAAATCGTGCTCTACACGCCCGACCATGCGGGCCTGTTCTCGCAATTCGCCGGCGCCATCGCCATGTCCGGCGGCTCCATCGTAGACGCCAAGGTCACCACCACCAGCCACGGCTTCGCGCTGGATATTTTCTCGGTGCAGGACATGGAGGGACTGGCCTTCGACGATCCCGACCGTCTCAGGCGGTTGAAGCAGACCATCGAAAAGACGGTTCGGGGGGAGATCTGGCCCCGCCGCGCCTTGACCGACCGGCGGCCGCTGCGCGCCAGGACCAGCGCCTTCACCATCACGCCACGCGTGCATTTCGACAATGAAGCTTCGCAGATCGCCAGCGTGATCGAGGTGGAGGGGCTGGACCGCCCCGGCTTCCTCTATGACGTGACCCAGGCCCTGTTCGAGTGCGGGCTGTCGATCTCCAATTCCATGATCGCCACCTATGGCGAACGGGCGGTGGATGTTTTCTATGTCCGCGACGGTTTCGGCCACAAGATCCGCCATCCCGACCGTATCGCCGCGGTCACCGAGCGGGTGGAAAAGGCCCTGGCCGGCAACCCTTGAAGGCCCATGCCGCTCAAGGCATAAACCCGCCCCAAGGAGCTTGACTCATGCCGCATTTTTTGCGGAAAACCGCTTCACACTTTTCCGAAAAATGCGAGCCATGACACACACACCACTCGTGCTTTCGGGCATGCAGCCCACCAACACGCTGCATCTGGGCAATTA
>Ga0207695_10006657_pt1 | contig 14911 bp, 13 predicted proteins | sample KBSC54metaG_FD_184354 | JGI IMG/M metagenome (GOLD analysis project Ga0207695, IMG submission 184354) | Corn rhizosphere microbial communities from Kellogg Biological Station, Michigan, USA - KBS C5-4 metaG (SPAdes) (version 2) | ecosystem: Host-associated > Plants > Roots > Rhizosphere > Soil... | reverse complement strand
ATGCTCGTCCAACGGCAATCGGCGGTCGAGCTCCGCATCGCCGGTGGACGAGATGCCCGCCGCATGGGTGAGGGTCGCGAAGCCCACGCCGCGCGAGCGCAATTCCGAGATCGTGTGCCAGTCCAGGACGAAGCCCGCGGACGGCGGCTCGAACGCAGCGGGGAAGCCCGCGATCGGCGTCCAGACGTCCCAGAGCGCCAGCGTGGGCTCCATGTGCGCGTACTGGATCGGGCGGCCGTGGATCGCGAGCCCCGACCAGATCGCCTCGATCGGGCCTTCGAAGCCCAGGGCCACGAGGCGCGGATGGCCGACGAGGCGCCGCACGACCGCCCGCAGGGGCCCCAGCTGCAGGACGTCGCCCGGTAGCAACGGCGGCGGGGCCGGCCGATCCTCCGTCCGCGTATGGTGGTCGCCCTCCCCGAAAACGATGGCCACGAACTCGCGCACGTCGCAGGGGTCGAGCGAGCCGCGCTGGGCGAGCCGCACCTCGATCGCCTTCCCCGTTCGCACGTGAATCCCAGCAAGGCTCGCGGGCAGCGTCGCCGCATCGTTGGCCACGACGAGATCGCCCGGCCGAAGCAGCTCGGCGAAACGCGCGCGCGGCCAATGCGAAATCCGCCCGCCCGCGTCGATGGCGAGGAGCTTCGCATCCGCCGGCCGCTGGACCGGCCGAGTCGCGGGGAGCATCACGCCGCCTCGGATCGCGTCACGCGGTGCGGCATTGCGTCCAGAATCGCGCGCGTGATGTCCGCCGCCGCGGCCTCGGGCTTCAAGAGCGTCGACGGGTCCGCATCGGGCACAGCCAGCTTGTGCAGCGGCGTATCCATATCGCCCGGGTCGCGCGAGAGGATGCGCACGCCCGCTCCGTCCAGCTCGAGGTCCCAGATCGCGGAGAGGTGGCGAAGCGCGCCCTTGGACGCGCCGTACGCGCCCCAGTGGGGATAGGGCGTGACCGCCGCGTCGCTCGAGATGTTCATGACGATGCCGCCGCGACGCTCCGCCGCCGAGGCGCGCAAGGCCCCGAGCAGCGCCTTCGTGAGCCGGAAGGGGCCCAGCACGTTGGCCGCGAGCGCCGCCTCCAGGTCCTCGCATTCGGTGTCGGAGAGCGGCGCCAGCGGCACGGGTCCGAGGCTGGACGCATTGTTCACGAGCACGTCCAGGGCACCCAGGCCCCCGAGGATCTGGAGCGCGATGGGATGGATCCAGTCCTTCTTCGAGATGTCGCCCGTGATGCCCACCGCGCCGTCATGGGCGGCGGCCACGCGCGCCACGTTCTCCGCATCGCGCGCGACGAAGGCCACGGACGCGCCGCGCTGGTGCCATTCCCGCACGAGCGCGAGGCCCAGGCCCGAGGTGCCGCCGGTCACCGCGATCCGCACGCCGCGAAGGCCGGTATCATTCGTCGATCGTTTCATGTCGTCCTCCTGTTCGATGGATACAGGATGCGGCGGCCCACGGGCGATATCGAGCCCGCCGTCCAACCCGTTGGCGGAAGGTCAATGCGATGGACAAGCCGGACCTCGTCTCGCGCCACCTCGGGCGCAACCTCATCGCGCTCCGTCAGGTGCGCAGCCTCACCCAGGACGCGCTCGCCAAGGCGGCCGACGTGCCGCGCTCCACCATCGCGAACTTGGAGTCCGGCGCCGGCAACCCCTCGCTCACGGTGCTCGTGAAGGTGGCTCGCGCGCTCGAGACCTCGATCGACGAGCTCACCGGCTCGCCCCGCGCGAAGGTGCGGCGGTGGGCGGCGGCCGACATCAAGTCACATTCGCGCGGCCGCGGTGTCACGACCCGCGATCTCGTGCCCGAGGCGGTGCCGGAGGAAGTGATGGAGCTGATGGAGTTCGCGCCGGACGCCGTGATGGCGGGAACGCCTCACCTTCCGGGGACGCGGGAGTATTTCTCCTGCGTCGAGGGGCAGGTCACGATCTTTGTTGCGGGGGAGCGGTTTGAGCTAAAGGCGGGGGATGTGCTGGGGTTTCCGGGGAATGTGCCGCATTCTTATCGGAACACGGGGGGCGGGCGGGCGGTGGGCGTTTCGATTGTCGTGCTTGCGAAGGCTGGAGTTTGAAATCCGCTAGTTCAGGGCTATGCGAACGCCTCTCCGGTCAAGAGCAACGTTGTAACTTCGGGCTTGGAGGCAACTATATCGCTCTTCTCAACGGCATACCGCTTAGGTTCCGCATGAGGAATAGATATTCCGAATTTAGCGCCGGAAGCGGATGGCCGAATCTCGAAGCATGCGAGCGCAGCCCCTACCGTCATCAGCTTGCTTGAAAGCGGTGAGACGACGAGCCGGCAGCCACCTAAGATTGCCATCGTTTCCCGATACCGAGTCATCGCCCCGAGGAGTTGCCTGTAGACCTCGAACGGATTGGACTCATCTGCGTACATCAGATTAGACATCGCGATCGTCCGAACGTCGAACAGCGCTTCCCGGTATTCAATAAGTAAGTTGTCCGCTCGACGTGGCATTTTAGATGGGTGAGGAAGTACAGGACAAATCTCAGCCGACGACGGTATTAAAGCCATCATTATTTTTTGCAACTGATTGACACGCCGTTCTCCGAGAATGGGAAACCAAACCAAGGGCCATGTTTCGGCGCTCTCTGCGTGGAGAGGCCCTGCAAATCCAGGAACCAGCATAACTTCGTTCTCTGGATCCTCTGCCAGAATGAGGGAGTCAAGGGCGGAATCCTCACCCACAAGTACCTGAAAGTTCACGCCCCCAGCGGCTAACGCTCGGCTGTCACCAGTATCTTTATCAGGTACCAACTTCCTCAAGATACCCGTGATGAGCGCCACATAGACAACACGGGGTAAGGAACTAACATCTAGAACAATGTCGGTATAGCCTTCAGTTCGCTCCAGCACTCTCCCTATCCCCTGCGTCAAAGCCACCGCTGATCCCAATTCAAGCTGCTCATACTCCGAAATTGAAAGCGTCTCCGAGTGCCCGAGCGCAGCAAACTGCGCGGACATTGTGGCCGAGTTTTCCTTGGTCAACTCGACGAGATCGCCAGAGAGTTCATATGGCCGAAAATCCAGCTTTAGCATGGTGGCCGCAGATAGCGCGCGCCCCTCCACCGCCAACGAACTCTTGATTTCTGCAAGAACTCGTTGGGATCGAAGATCGAAACCGATACCAGTGATATAAAGAAGCTTTAAGGTCCTCCCATGAAAAAGGCGATCCCACATGTCATGAACGCGTAGGCCTCGCTCAAAGACATAATTACTCCAAAGCATTAGACCAATCCTCGTTGGCGCTGTCTCGCAGCAGCGGGGCCGCGCTCCATCCACTCCATGAGATCCGCCACTGACACGTCTTGCCAGCCGCCGTATTGGAGAGGCAGGTCGTAGTAGGCACAGAGTGATCGGTTCAAATAGAAGACCGTCCCACCCTCCCTACTGGTACTTTCCTGACTTGATCGGGGAACAAGGAGATTCTCCGCCGCGCATTCTGTCAACACCCTCCGAAGCACACCACGCTTCTCCGTCATTCCTTCGGATTGTGAGACAAGACTTTCCATATGCGTCTGTGACAGCCGGACGCCTGTAACTCCCGGCGCATATGGCGCGTTTGGGAGAAAAGTTCGGTCGCGACAATGCGCAGCGATGCCATCCAGCAAACGCTGCGCCCGAAGACCCTCAGAATGGTTCTTCGGAATGAACTGCCGCTTCTTGGTCACGGCCTCTTTGATCAACTTCTCCTGTTCCACCGGGGTAAGCAATGGCTCGGGATTCCTGAGTATCTGCTTAGCCTGGATGCCTACAAACAGGCTCGCCGAGAGAAAAAGGAGTTCTTCAATGTTCGTGGTCGCCATCTGACACAATCTATCGATCCCGAAGTAGTATGGAAGTCCTACTTCCTCATGCAAGAAGATTTCTGCGGCAGCTCGCACTTGAGACGAATCTAATTCCTCAAGCGTCTTTGCACTAAGGGCGAGCTCGAGTGAAAGCTGCTTCCTGCCTTCCTGGCGACTTAAGAGAATTCTTGTCACGTACAGATCGACGACTGCGTCCCGATTGGGCTGCAGCATGATGCGCGCAGCGCGGTCCAACCATTCGGTGTACCGAGCGTTCCCCTGAAAGCGGCTGGCGCTTTTTCTAAACGCGTCAATTCCCGCGACTATTCTTTCCTCCAATTCACGCGTTGACGACTCCTCTTGGAGGCATTGCGAAAAGGAACCTGCCTCAACCACATCCTGCAATCGCAAGCGTCGATCGAGAACGTTTTGCGCAAATCCGGCAAAATGGTGAGGGCCCTTTGTTCCACCCCACATCTCTTCAAGTGAGTGGTACATCAACTCACGTCCTTCGCGCGCGCCCTCGGACAATAACTCATCGCCCATTGCTATTCTTCTCTCGGCGAGCCACACGAGGAGTTGCGGACGAGAAGATATGAACTCATCAATGAGAAGGGCACGCTGTCGCCTCCTAAGAGCATGGAGGTCGTCAAGCATGAGGAGCGGCCTTTGCGAAACAAGTTGGCCACCTACATAAAATTTGATCGCCTGAAGCCACAACAGACTTTCGAAGCGAACGTGCGACATGATCTCCGTTCCAGAGACCAGTCCATCGAGCTGCGCGTATACACCCTGCTCAAGCGATTCTGCCCATTTGTAAAGATCATCGGCAGATTCAGCGCGGGGGATCGCTTGAAATTCCGCCTCGGGCGGATATGCGAGGCGGATCTGATGAAGCGCATCAGGAGCGATGCCCGTTATGGTAGCTACGCTCCGCAGCGTCCGCAGAACGACTCGACAATCTAGGAGAGCGCGAAAGGTTCCCTCCTGTGCAAGTTGGGCGGCTGGAGGCAAATCGGCATAGCCGGAAGAACAAGAAAGAAATATTCCCAGGACTGCAGGCCCGCTGTCCTCCGCGATAGCACCTCTAGCAACTAGTCGCTGGAGCGACTCGCTCAGATCCGTAGTTCTTCTGCTACTTGCGTTCCAGAACGCACGAAGGACGCTCGGGGTGAACGCTCGCAGTAGCGTAGTCTTCCCGCCCCCAGGCGCGCTACGAAACACATGTATTCCCGGATCGAATGCGTTCTCTGGAAGTTGGTCCAATACTCTTGGCGAGAATTGCCGCACGAACTCATGATCCGACGTGCTACGTTCGGCCATCCGCTCCAAGAACGGATTTGCTTTATAAGCCATGCAGTTTTTAGAATTCCCTATGCCGACTTACGCGTGGGAAGAGGCCCACCGGCTTGTACATGTCCGGCCCCCAAAGCAAGTAGATTGAGTTGTTCGGTGTGTTGTGGTTCAAAACGACTGGCAATGCGCAGCCTGCAAATCCCAGGTTGGGATTAGTGGTTCCACCGACTAAGAAATGGCGGTCTGCAGCTCTGGTATCGACGTACTTTGGATTACTTAATAACGCGTTATATTGCTCTTGCTTCGGACCCGTCAGAGCGATAGCGGGCTCAATGATGGTTACAGGCCGTATTTGGAGCGGCTTAAAGTTGTTCTCGGCCGTAAACCGCTCAGACCAATACTCCAGGTGGTCAAGCGCCTGTCTAGTTGTCATATACAACAGTAGAAATACCTCATAGTGAGACTTATCAATGAGCCCGCTCTCATGAAGGCGCTCATAGACCTTCTTAATCTTTCCTTTGAACTTATGCTCCTTACTGTCGTATCGAATATATGAATTGCCGCTTCCAGAGAAATCGTCCAGCAGCCAAATGGCGTTAAAGGCTGGCGCGGTTGAGTTGAATCCGCCTTTCGCCAAGCTCTTTCCAAGCTCAACAAGCATGTCTTCAGCTTTTTCATCGCCCAATTCGTATGCTTGCCATATTTGTTCGTTAGAAATGTCGCCACCACCCGCTCGTCTTAATTCACTGGTGCGAGCACCGTCGCTCAATCCGAGGTACAGCGTCTTATGCCTAAGTTCGCTAAATCTCGGGTGACGAGATATCTTCCCAACTCGATGAGGCGGAATATCGAGCTCCTCGCCCACGAGCCTAAGGCATTCCCTGACAATGATGTCTGGATAAGCCATTCGAACGAGATGTGCAATCTCTGACTCGGCAACGAATACCAGCTCGTTCAAGACTAACTTCAGCGCAAGCTCTCGATCTCCGATCTCTATCTGCTGCAGCCATAGCGCTAGACTCTCAACAAATCGACGGCCAGGAGCGAAGTTCTGATAGCTGTCGTACTTGTAATTCGCAAGCAACTGCAGAACAGGTATGTTCTGAACGATCGGATCTTGTTGGGTCCACCCCATTACGCTTGCCAGCAGTGCTGACGCGTTCTGATCGCGCATGCTAGTTGAGGCCAGTCAAAAGGAGAGCCTGAACTGAGCTGGCTGGACAAGTATCAGCTTGTCCATATACCAAAGAGTCGCATCGACGTCCCGCTTGTGCGGAGGGGCGAAATTCCACCCGCGATCCAGGCGGCGAGACGGAACGTCCACGCTGAGGGAAAATCGGTGCTCTAGGAGGGAATAGTCATTACCAGGCCAAGCACCTTGGTCACCTATGGCCAATATTTGATAAGGGTCTAAGGAAAACGTCTCGATCATGTGCGCTATCAGTTCGGCCTTGCCAACGCCCTTACCAAGGACATCGATCGAATGTTTGCTCTTAACCACACGAGACACGTCAAGCCCGGCTTCGCGAAGTGCGTCGGCAACAACAAACCACATTACGTCAGTTGCCACTCCCTCCTTAAATCGAATACTGACTTGAAAGGGTTGAGTTGCATGAACTCCAGAAATTGGTGCGCCATGCGCTCGTAATCGGTTCGCGATTCGCCTAACCTGCGAAATAAATTCGCTACTCCTATTGTCCGGCAAAGGAGGCTCCGAGGCCGTACTAATCCAACCGCCGCTGTACAGAGCAAGTCGAATTTTGCTGAGCTCTTGTGGTTGCAGGCTTGCGCTAAGCCACTCCTGTATCGATCCGCCGCGTCCGGAAGCAATTCCAACAAATACGCCGTGGGCAATGATCCTTCTCAACTGGTCGACGACGGAGGGTGCTGGAGGAGCGTCTCTCGCTTGAGAGTCGCACAGCGTGCCGTCATAATCAAAAACGATCGCTCGAAACGTCTGTGCCTTGAGGCGGCCAAGGTAGTCATTCCCCGCTCGCGAAATTTGACCGGATTCAGTGGCGGCAGGCCATTGAGCGCCCAATACCTCGAACTTGGAGCTTAGTTCGACAGGCGAGTGTTCCGGCAGGCCGGGAATCATTTTGTCTATTTCGAGCTGATACATCTGCCGTCCAAATCCCGGGACGATGGGCCTTCCAGGATCCAATCCTTTCATTCGTCCTATCTCGCCCACCAGCCTTAGCTCAGCCAAAAGCCCCGTTACTAGCTGCACCTCCGGGGCCCCACTCAGATCTAATGTTAGAGTCGGAATACGCTCGGGGAATAGGGACTTTGTCGCAGCCCACAACGCAGAGGTGGATTCGTCGGTGATAGCCAGGATCGCAACTTCGGAGTGTCGATTCGCCAGCCACAGGTGTCTCCCATGGGCGAAGGATCGGAAATCCACGCACTGACAATAGACGAGCGCGGCCTCTGATAGCTTGGACTCGAGGTCCGCCGCTATCGGACGTAGCAAGGGGGAATATAAAATTATCAGTGCGTTGCGTGAAGATAGCTCCACTAGAAAATCGGTAGCACTGCCCAACCAGTCACCAACAGATCGCCCCGCTACCTCAAGTTCGTCCAATCGCTCGGGCAGACGGTTCGTCGTCGTCCCCAAAACTTGGTAAGCCCTCGCAATCACAACGCTGTTGAGGATCAGTGTGTGAGTAGCAAGATAGCCATCCTTCTTTGAGAGCGGGAAGAGATGCGTCCGCACGGCTCGCATCGACGCCGCCAATGTCGTCAGACGGCTGTCGGGCTTGTTAGTGAGGACGTGAATGGTGCGAGCACTTCTTAAGCGCGCCCGTGCCAACGCCTCCGTTATGTCTGGATTGTTACCCTCAGCCGAGATTAGAAAGACAGGGCTCGCCTTAGCGAGCGTAGGGTTGCAAATTATCTCGAGTGGTGTGGATGGTCTTGAAACCCTTCCGCTCGCGGCTTCGTGCAGATTGCAGAGCACCGACGCAACGGTGTAAGACCCGCCGGAGCCTACTCCAATAACACTAGCCCCGCCGGCACTTGCAATCGCCTCTGAAAACGCGCCGACCTCATGTGTCAACGCCTCTCCATAGGTGACGCCCAGGTCGGCAAGTTCAGCTTCAAACTGCGACATGACGGATCAATCGGCGGCGCCACGAACCTCCAGCTTGACTTTGCTGGATCTTCGCCGAGTTTCGCCCGTGGATTTCGACGCTCGTGACAGTTCTGCTCTTATTTCCATAAGAAGCTTGCCAAGCATGTTCTTGCCCCGGCCATTCACCTCACCCCATAGTCTATTGACTGCCGAGTCCACTGAGGCAGCCTCAACAATGCGCGCTGTTCCCGTAGAAAGGAGAAGCCGCCGTAAGTCTTCATTCTGAGTAAATTTCTCCTTAAGTACCGCCTTCATTCGGACGAATTTTGTTTTTGACCAGCCCGGGGTCACGTCCCACCAGTACAGCCCGTGCGCGGCCATAGCCAAGAGTGCAGGTGACGGTGCCGCTAACAACCACTCCCGCACGCTATCTTTCCTCGGTTTTCCGGCTTGGTACGCATGTTCCGCCGTCGGGTAAGTGGCCCCCTCGAAGACAATGGTCCGCTTGTACAGATTGCTAAAGGCGCCATACGGTTTTTCGTCAGCGCGATAGAAATGAATTTCCTTAGCCATTGGTATGCGTAACCGAAAAAAAACGGGCGACTGTCGGTCGCCCGCTATCGAATAGGCACGCGCGCATCAATCCCAGCTCAGCGCCCCACCCGTCTGATACTCGATCACCCGGGTCTCGAAGAAGTTCTTCTCCTTCTTGAGATCGATGAGCTCGCTCATCCACGGGAACGGGTTATTCGCGCCAGCGAATAGCTGATCGAGCCCGATCTGTTGTGCTCTCCGATTAGCAACAAACCGCAGATACTCCTTGAACATCGGCGCATTCAGGCCCAGGACGCCGCGAGGCATCGTGTCCTCGGCGTACGCGTACTCGAGCTCCACGGCCTTGTGGAAGATCTCGGTGAGCTCCCGACGGAACTCCTGCGTCCAGAGGTGCGGGTTCTCGAGCTTGATGGTGTTGATCAAGTCGATCCCGAAATTGCAGTGCATCGACTCGTCGCGCAGGATGTACTGGTACTGCTCCGCAGCGCCGGTCATCTTGTTTTGTCGACCCAGAGACAAGATCTGCACGAAGCCCACGTAGAAGAACAACCCTTCCATCAGGCAGGCGAACACGATCAGGCTCTTGAGGAGGTCGCGGTCGGCCTTCTCGGTCCCGGTCTTGAAGTTGGGGTCGGTGAGGACGTTGATGTACGGGATCAGGAAATCGTCCTTGTCGCGGATGCTCTTCACCTCGCGATAGGCGGCGAATATCTCCGACTCATCCAAACCAAGAGACTCGGCGATGTACTGGTAGGCGTGCGTGTGGATCGCCTCCTCGAACGCCTGCCTCAATAAATACTGGCGGCACTCGGGCGCGGTGATGTGGCGGTAGGTCCCCAGCACGATGTTGTTCGCCGCCAAAGAATCGGCCGTCACGAAGAACCCGAGGTTGCGCTTGACGATCAACCGCTCGTCCTCGGTCAACCCGTTCGGGTTCTTCCAGAGGGCGATGTCGCGGTTCATGTTCACTTCCTGCGGCATCCAGTGGTTGGCGCACCCGGAGAGGTACTTCTCCCAGGCCCACTTGTACTTGAACGGCACCAGCTGGTTCACGTCCGTCTTCGCGTTGATGATGCGCTTGTCTTCGGCGCGGACGCGGGTGTGCTTGGGGGCCTCTCCCTCCGGGCTCGCGCTCGACTCCGCGTAAGCCTTCGCGGCCGAGGGCGGCGCGGCGGCGGGCGCGGTGACGGGCGCGGGCTGCTTCGCGGGCATGGGCGCCGGGGAGATGCGGCCCGAGGGCGTCGAGTGGATGGTCTGCAGGCCCAGGACGGGCGCGATCGGGGTGTCGTCTTCGAAGCTCAGCATGACTTGCGGTCTCCTTCTCTCTGGCGTTTTTGGCGCGCCACTTTTTGTTGGTGAAACGGGATCCCCGCCTGCGCGGGGATGACGTCCGGAATCAGTAATTCGCCGCGGCGACGTTCGTGCGGCTCATGAGGCCCGCCGGGAGGGACTCCTTCCGCGCGGCGCCGGCCTTCCAGTGCAGGACCTGCAGGTTCTCCGGCGAGCTGGAGCCGCCCAGGGTGCGGGGGACGATGAAATCGAGTTCCCATCCGAAGGGGGAATGCCGGTTGCCGAAATCGGCGTACCGGACCAGGTTTCCGAGGCAGTCCTTCCGGAATTCCCAGGCGTTTCCCTGCCTGGAAACGGGGCTCGTCCGCCCCCAGGCCGCGCGCTTGAGGTCCTCCAGCATGCTCATGTGGCTTTGCAGTCCCATGGGGCGCCTCCCAGATGGCCTCGACGGAGGACACTTTGCTACAACCCCGTGACGGCGGTCAAGGTCCCGACCCCAATATGTTGGGCTTTCCGGTGGGTTACCGGCGTAGAGATTGTGGATAGGCTGTGGATAAGGGTGGGGACAAAAGCGCGAAAAAAGGCCCGCGAGGGGCCTTTGGAGGGGTGAGACACCGCCCCCGCCGAGAAGGGGGCGTGATTGTTGTTCGTTTTTATCTGGTGAAACGAATCCGGGGATTCCGGGGTCGAATGCGGCTCGACTGTAGGCCCCCGGCAAGACAGCCGGGTGTCGGTCCCGGGGGTCCGTTCGGACTCCCCCACGCGGCACCGCTTCGCCCGCGAGCCGACGGCCCCGCGGCGCTGTCCTAAGGAAAGACCATGATCGAACCCACAATCACCTACCGCGGCATGCAGCACTCGGCCGCCATGGACGCCCGGATCTCCGGCTATGCGGCGAAGCTCGAGGACTTCCACCCGAAGATCACGCGCTGCCACGTGATCGTCGACGAGCGGGACCGCAAGAAGTCCAAGGGGAACCACTTCGAGGTGCGGATCGACCTGCACGTGCCGGGCCGCGAGATCGTCGCGAGCCAGAAGGAGCACGAGGACGCGTACGTCGCCGTGCACGAGGCGTTCGAGGCGGTCTACCGCCAGCTCGAGGAGGACATCGAGAAGAAGCGCGGCGAGGTGAAGCACCACGCCCCCGAGCGTGGAGACGAGGCGACGCCATGACCATGAGTAACCGACGCGCGAGCGTCCCGTTCCTGCCCAAGCACGACGCGGGACTGCGCAGCGCCAACGACGAGGACGATCCCTATCGCGCGGCCGCGAAGCCGCCGGAGCCCACGCGCTGCCCGCAATGCAAGGCGAGCTACAACGAGGGGCGATGGTCGTGGGACAAGGCGCCCGCGGATTCGTACGAGCACCTGTGCCCCGCGTGCCAGCGCATCCACGACCATTTCCCCGCGGGCTACGTGACGTTGAAGGGCGATTTCCTCGACGAGCACCGCGACGAGATCCTGCATCTCATCGAGAACCACGCGAAGAACGAGAAGGAGCGCCGGCCGCTGCAGCGCATCATGGACATCCAGGACACGCGCGAGGGCCTCACGGTCACCACGACCGATTCGCACCTCGCGCGCGGCATCGCGGAAGCGGTGCACGAAGCGTACAAGGGCGACCTCAAGCTTCGCTACAGCCGCGACGAGAACCTCGTCCGCGCGGTGTGGAAACGCTGACGCTCTTCCTGTAGACATAAAACGACAGGCATCGTAGGGCGTTTCCTACAGACGCATCGGACAGATGGGCGTACAAAAGAGGAAGGGCGAAACCATCGCCCTCGAGCAACAGCAGGGAGATTTGAATTGATCGATTGGATCCAGAAGATCGGTCTCGTACGATCGCAGCTGGAATTGTTGGAGCTCTCCCGGGAATATCTTGCAAGCTGGTTCCACGGCGACCTCGCGCTGATTCCCGAAGAATGCCGCCCCACCCGCATTCGCGACACCGATGACCTGCACTATTGGAGCGAGCGCCTCGCCGAAGCTTTCTGCGAGGGCGGCTTGCATGGCGAGAAGCCGCATCTCCACCGGCAGATGCTCTCGTTCTTCATGGCGGCCGCTACGAGGAGCGACGAGCTGCCGCGGCCGATCCTGCCCACGGGCGAGCCGCGCACGCTCCAGAAGCGCTGAGCCTTCCCGCGGCGGGAGGCAAGGGCCTCACGCGAGCCTGTGCACGCCCTGCCCGAGCATCTCGGGCACCACGAGGACGCGTCCCTTCTCCGTCACGTGGAAGCGCCTGCGGTCGCGCTCGAGGTCCACGCCGATCCGCATGCCCTCCGGGATCCGGCAGAGCTTGTCGACGATCGCGTTCTTCACCGTCGCGCGCGGTCCGATCTCGGCGTTGGGCAGGATCACCGAGTCCTCGATCTCGCAGTTGTCGTAGAGGACGACGTTGTTCGAAAGCAGTGACCGCTTCACGGTCGAGCCGCTCACGATGCAGCCGCCGGAGACGATCGAATCCACCGCGCTTCCGCGCCGCTCGTCCTCGTCGAACACGAACTTCGCCGGCGGCACCTGCTCCTGGCACGTGAAGACGGGCCACGTCTGGTCGTAGAGGTTGAGCTCCGGCACGACCTTCGTGAGGTCGATGTTGGCCTCGTAGTACGCGTCCACGGTGCCCACGTCGCGCCAGTACGGGCTCCCGTTGGTCATGTTCACGCAGCTCTCGTTGAAGTCGTGCGCGTGCACGGCCACGCCGTCGCGCACGAGGCGCGGGATCACGTTCTTCCCGAAGTCGTGGCAGGAGTCGCGGTCGCGCGCGTCGTTGAGGAGCTGCTCGTACAGGAACGCCGCGTCGAAGACGTACACGCCCATGCTCGCCAGCACGCGGTCCGGCCGCCCGGGCATCGTGAAGGGCACCGCGGGCTTCTCCTGGAACGCGACGATGCGGCCCTGCGCATCGACCTTCATCACGCCGAAGCTGGACGCTTCCTCGACCGGCATCGAGATGCACGCGACCGTCACCCTGGAGCCGCTCGCGAGGTGATCCTCGATCATCGTGCGGTAGTCCATCTTGTAGACGTGGTCGCCGGCGAGCACCAGCACGAGCTTCGGATCCTGGCGGCGGAGGATGTCGAGGTTCTGGTAGACCGCGTCCGCCGTGCCCTGGTACCAGTCGTCGCCGATCCGCTGCTGCGCGGGAAGCACCTCGACGAACTCGTCGAAGCGCGTATCGAGGAAATTCCAGCCGCGCTGGATGTGGCGGATCAGGCTGTGGGCCTTGTACTGCGTGCAGACGTCGATCCGCCGGATGCCCGAGTTGATGCAGTTGGAGAGCGTGAAGTCGACGATGCGGAACTTGCCGCCGAACGACACCGAGGGTTTCGCGCGCCAGTCCGTGAGGTGCTTCAGGCGCGTGCCGCGCCCTCCCGCCAGGACCATCGCCACCGTGTTCTTCACCGCGAGCGCGGTGAACCTCGTGTCGGCGCCACGGGTCGTCGTGCGCGGCGTGGCCCGAACCCTCTCCTCGAGTACCGTCATTTTCGTCTCCCCCTCGTCTTGCCGTGCCGCCTGTTGCGTGTGCGCCCGCGGCGAATCGCGCGGTTCGAAGGAATGACAACTCGTTTTGCCTATTGGTTCGATCCGCTGACGCGAGGGGAACATGTTTCCTGCAGGAGTATCGGAAGGCGGCTACGGCGTGGCGAGGAGCGCCGCCCCGAGGACGCCCACGCGCTCCGACGTGATCGCGCGCACCGGGATGCGCATGAGCGCGGCCGAGTGCGGGGATTTGGCGCAGAACGCCTCGCGGAAGCGCGCGGACTGGATGCGCGGGAGGACTTTCGCCACGATTCCGCCGGTGAGATAGACGCCGCCGCGCGCCATCGCCGAGAGCGCGTGGTCGCCGGCGACCGCGCCCAGGCACTCCACGAAGAGGTCGAGCGCCGCGCTGGAGAGCGCGTCCGAGCCGTCGAGCGCCGCCTGCGAGATCTTCTCCGGAAGGCGGGACTTGAGGGTCACGGGGTGGATCTTCTTCCCCTCCAGGAACTCGTAGACGGTCGCGAGGCCCCGTCCGGAGAGGATCATCTCCGCCGAAACGCGCCCTTCTGCGTCGAAGATCGCCCGCCAGAGCTCCGCCTGCTCGCGCGTCGCGGGCGCAAAGCCCGCGTGGCCGCCCTCGCCCGCCAGCTCCCGGAGCCGCCCCTCCACCGGCAATAGATAGGAGATGCCGAGCCCCGTGCCCACGCCCAGCACCACCCGCGGCTCGGCTTCGGCCGCCCGGCCGGGCTGGATCGTCACGCACTGCCGCGGCGGGATCCACGCGATGCCGTGCGCGGAGGCCACGAGGTCGTTCACCACCCGCACGTGGGGGATGCGAAAGCGCTCCGAGATCGCGTCGCCGTCCACGACCAGGGGCCGGTTGGTCATCTTCACGCGGTTGCCGGTGGCCGGTCCCGCGACGCCGAAGGCCGCCGAGGTGATGCGCACGCCGGCGCCGGGCCGCGTCCCGCGCCACTCCTCGAGGAACGACTCCAGGACCGCGGCAAAATTTGCCGCTCCCTCGGTCGCGAACCGCCGCGAGAGCGCGGGCTCCCATCGCCCCGTGCGCGATTCCCCGACTTCCAGCAGAATCTTGGTCGCTCCGACGTCGCCGGCCAGGATCACTCTTGTCTCCTCCGCATTCCCCGCCCTCCTCGCTCACGGTACTCTTCGTCACCCCCGAATGCGCTCCGCTCGTGAAGACGGGGGGCCTGGGCGACGTGAGCGGCGCGCTCCCGCCCGCCCTCGCGGCCTGCGGCGTCGACGTGCGCGTGCTGCTGCCCGCCTACACCGCGGTCCTCGAGCGTACGCCGGGCGCGCGCGAGATCGCGAAGCTCGAGCTGCTGGGCCACGCCGTGCGCCTCCTCGAAGCGCGCCTCACGGACACCGTCCCGCTCATCCTCGAGGAGGCG
>Ga0207695_10006654_pt1 | contig 14914 bp, 12 predicted proteins | sample KBSC54metaG_FD_184354 | JGI IMG/M metagenome (GOLD analysis project Ga0207695, IMG submission 184354) | Corn rhizosphere microbial communities from Kellogg Biological Station, Michigan, USA - KBS C5-4 metaG (SPAdes) (version 2) | ecosystem: Host-associated > Plants > Roots > Rhizosphere > Soil... | reverse complement strand
CCGCTGTACGTGGGCTTCGTCAGCGCGGTGCCGTGGGCGTTCGGCATCGTGGCGATGGTCGTCGTCGCGCGCAGCGCCGACGCGCGCCGCGAGTACCGCCGGCACACGGCCGTCTCCAGCCTGGTGGGCGCCGCGGGCCTGCTGATCAGCGTGGCGTTCCATTCGGACGTGATGCTGGCGATGGCGGGCCTGACGATCTGCACGATGGGCATCATGTCGGCGCTGCCGATCTTCTGGAGCAACCCGACCGCCATCCTCGGCGGCACCGCCGCGGCGGTGGGCATCGCGTTCATCAACTCGGTGGGCAACCTCGCCGGCTTCGCGATGCCGTGGATCATCGGCCTGATCAAGGACGCCACGCATTCGACCGACGCCGGCCTGGAGATGCTGGCCGCGCTGATGGTGCTGGGCGCCGGCGCGGTGCTCGCGCTGCGCAAGCCGGCGTCGCATTGACGACACGCCGCGGGTCGCCGCCGATGGTGCGCGGCCCCGCGCGGGGGACAATCCGCGCCATCGCAGACAAGCGCCCCGTGCGCCGACACCGCCCATGAGCCTGGCCTTCCCCGCGGTGCACGACACGCGCCCTCACGCCGACACCCGCGAGCCCGTCACGCTGCTCGCCTCCTGCCACTGGCACGCCGCCGCGACCGCGGCGTACGAAGACACCGAGCTGCTGCTCACCGCCATCCTGCCGGACGCGCGCATCGAGCACGTCGGCGCCACGGCCGTGGCCGGCGCGCAGTCGCCCGGCGACATCGACGTCTGCGTGGCCGTGCCGCGCGGCGCGTTCGACGAGGCCCTGGGCGTGCTCGTCGAGGCCGGTTGCCTGCAACGCTCGCAGGAGGACGCCGCAGAGCGTCACGCCGCGCTCGCGATGCCCGGCGCGCAGGCGCCCGTCACCGTGCAGCTGATCGAGAGCGGCTCCCGCCACGAATCGCTGATGCGCGTGCGCGACGCGCTGCGCGCCGACCCCGCGCTGCTGGCCCGCCTGAACGCCGCCAAGGCCGCGGCCGCCGCGCAGGGCGCGCGCGCCTATGCCGCGGCGAAGGCGCGTTTCTTCGACGCGCTGTCGAACGACTGATCAGCCGCGCCGCACGCGCTGCACCTGCGGCTCGCGCGGCCCGAAGGCCTGCACGAGCCGCGCCATCACGGCCTCGGCGCGCGCCGAGTTGTCGGCGCCCACGTTGCACACGTAGACGTCGGCCGTCACGCTGCGCAGCTCGGGCCAGGTGTGCACGGCCAGGTGCGACTCCACCAGCAGCACCACGCCGGTGACGCCCTGCGGGCTGCCGTCGGGGCCGGTGAACGGATGGAACAGGCTGCCGACGGCCCGCAGGCCGGCGCGCGCGACCGCGTCCAGGCACAGCGCGGCCAGCGCGGCCTCGTCGTCGAGCGGCACGGGGCCTGCGCAGTCGCGCAGGTCGGCGATGAGATGGAGTCCTTGCATGTGGGCGCAATGGTAGAGGAAGCCGCCACGCCGTTTCCCGGCGGCGCCGACGCGCAAACCGCCCCCTCGCTAGAATCACGCGCAGTGCAGCACGATCTCAACGCCGACCTCCACAGCCACTCGACCGCCTCCGACGGCACGCTGGACGCCGCCACGCTCGCCGCGCGAGCCAAGGCCAACGGCGTCGAACTGTGGGCGCTGACCGACCACGACGAGCTCGCGGGCCTGCCCGCCGCCCGCGCCGCGGCCGAGCGAGTGGGGCTGCCCTTCGTCGACGGCGTCGAGCTGTCCGTGACCTTCGCCGGCACCACGGTGCACATCGTCGGACTGGGCATCGACCCGGCCAACGAGGTGCTGGCGGCGGGTGTCGCGCAGGTGCGCGCCGGCCGCGAGGAGCGCGCCAGGCAGATGGGCGACGGCCTCGCGCAGGTCGGCATCCAGGGCGCGTACGAAGGCGCGATGACCTTCGCGCCGAACCCGAACCTCGTCTCGCGCACGCACTTCGCCCGCTTCCTGGTGGCCAAGGGCATCGCGCCCGACATGCGCAGCGTGTTCGGCCGCTACCTGACCGAAGGCAAGCCGGGCTACGTCGAGCACCGCTGGGCCCGGCTGGGCGACGCGGTGCGCTGGATCCGCGCCGCGGGCGGCGTGGCCGTGATCGCGCACCCGGGCCGCTACAAGTTCACGCCGACCGAGGAATACGCGCTGTTCTCCGAATTCCAGGCCCATGGCGGCGAGGGCGTGGAGGTCGTGACCGGCAGCCACCACGCCGGCGACATCGCCAAGTACACCGACATGGCACTCGAGTTCGACCTGCTCGCCTCGCGCGGCAGCGACTTCCACGATCCCGAGGAGAGCCGCCTCGACCTCGGGCTCAAGCCGACGCCGCTCGCGCTGTCGCTGCGCCTGACGCCGGTCTGGTCGCGCTGGTCGGACGCCGACCTGCGCGCGCGCCGCGTCGCATCGTGAGCACGCCGGCCGCGGCGGCCAGGGCCGTCCACGCGCACCCGCTGCAGGGCGTCGCGCTGATCCTGCTGGCCGCGGCCTGCTTCGCGTCGCTGGACTCCACCGCGCGCGGCCTGAGCCAGCCCGACGGCCGCTGGGGCGTGCCGGTGCTGCTGATCATGACGCTGCGCTACACGATCCAGGCCGCGGTGATGGCCGTGGCGCTCGCGCCGCGCGGGCGCGCGGGCTTCGCGTCGGCCCACCCGCGCTTCCAGTGGCTGCGCGGCGGCCTGCTGCTGGCCACCAGCTTCTGCTCGTTCTTCGCGGTACGCTACATGCCCGTGCCCGAATACACGGCCATCAACATGCTCACGCCGCTGGTGGTGACGCTGCTGGCCGCCACCTTCCTGCGCGAGCCGGTGTCGCGCCTGCGCTGGATGCTGGTGGCCGGCGGCTTCGCGGGCGCGCTGGTGGTGATCCGGCCGGGCTCGGGCGAGTTCGGCGCGGTGGTCGCGCTGCCCCTCGCCGGCGCGTTCGCGTACGCGAGCTTCCAGGTGCTGACGAGCCGGCTCGCGGGCACCGAGAACCCGTACACGACGCACTTCTGGACGGGCCTGGTCGGCAGCGTCGTGCTGTGGCCGGTGCTGCTCGTGGTCGCGGGGATCAACGGCGTCGACGACAGCCTGGCGCTGCTGCATCGCCTGCCCGCCAGCGCGTGGGCCCTGATGGGCTTGTGCGGCCTGTTCGGCACCGTCGGCCACCTGTTCCTGATCCTGGCCCTGGGCAAGGCCCGCACGGCCACGCTGATGCCCTTCGTCTACGTGCAGATCGCGTTCGCCGCGCTGATCGCCTGGATCTTCTTCCGCCACGTGCCCGACCACTGGGCCTGGGTCGGCATGGCCGTCATCGCCGGCTGCGGCGCGAGTTCGGCCGCTCTCAACCTGCGCCGCCCGGGCGCCTCGACGCCCGCCGCCGCGGTGGACGTGCTGCCCGAATAGGCACTGTCATCGCCGCGGGCGGGTCGTGCGTTGACAATGCAGCCATGTCCCAGTTCTTCGACGTCCACCCCGACAACCCGCAACTGCGGCTGTTGCGCCAGGCCGCGCAGATCCTGCACGACGGCGGGCTGGCGGCCGTGCCCACCGACTCGAGCTACGCCTTCGTCTGCCACCTGGACGACAAGGACGCCGTCGAGGCCCTGCGCCGCGTGCGCGGCGTCGACGAGAAGCACCACTTGACGCTGCTGTGCCGCGACCTGTCGGAGCTCGCGAACTATGCGCGGGTCGACAACCAGCAGTACCGCATGCTCAAAAGCGCCACGCCGGGGCCGTTCACGTTCATCCTGGACGCGACCAAGGAAGTACCGCGCCGGGTATCGCACCCGTCGCGCCGCACCATCGGCCTGCGCGTGCCGGACCACAAGGTGCTGCAGGCGCTGCTGGAGGAACTGGGCCAGCCGCTGCTGGCCACCACGCTCATCCCGCCGGGCGAGACGCAGCCGCTCAACGACACCGACGAGATCCGCCGGCGCTTCGAGAAGAGCATCCAGGCCATCGTCTGCGCGGGGGCCTGCCCGATGGAGCCGACGACGGTGGTCGACCTCAGCGGCAAGGAGCCGGTGCTGGTGCGCGAGGGCCGGGGCGACCCGACCCTGCTCGGGCTGGTGACGAGCTAGCGGTCTGAACGCCGTGCAAGGCCGCTCAGACGGCGGCCTTGATGACGATCTCGACCTTCCACTCGGGCTTGGCCAGCTTGGCCTCGACCGTGGCGCGCGGCGGCGTGTTGCCGCCCACGACCCAGGCGTCCCACGCGGCGTTCATCGCGGCGAAGTCGGCCACGTCGGCCAGGAAGATCTGCGCCATCAGGATGCGCGACTTGTCGGTGCCGGCGCGCGCCAGCAGTGCGTCGATCTGGGCCAGCACGTTGGCCGTCTGGCCTTGCGCGTCGAGGCTGGCGTCGGAGGCCACCTGGCCGGCCAGGTAGGCCACGCCGTTGTGGACGGCCATCTCGGACATGCGCTGGCCGACGTCGAATCGCTTGATTTCGCTCATGGGAATCTCGGGTGAAGGTGTTGGATCAGGTCGCGGAGTCCGAAGGCTTCTTGGCCTTGCTGCCCAGCTTGGATTCGGTCCCGTTCAGCAACTTGGTGATGTTGGAACGGTGACGCCAGATCAGCAGCACGCTCATGACGGCCACCGCGCCGACGACTTGTGAGTCGCCGTGCATGTAATGGAAGAAGACGGGGGCCAGCAGCGCCGTCACCAGCGCGGCGAGCGACGAGTAGCGCGTGAGGATCGCGATCGCCAGCCAGGCGGCCAGGCATGCCAGGCCGATCATCCAGTTCAGGGCCAGCAGCACGCCGGCGGCCGTGGCCACGCCCTTGCCGCCCTGGAAGCGGAAGAAGATCGGGTACAGGTGCCCCAGGAACGACGCCAGGCCGGCCAGCGCGACCACGCCGTCGCCGTAGCCCAGGCGCTCGGCCAGGAAGCGCGCGATCAGCACCGCCACGACGCCCTTGATGGCGTCCAGCAGCAGCGTGAGGATGGCCGCCACCTTGTTGCCGCTGCGCAGCACGTTGGTGGCGCCGGGGTTGCCCGAGCCATACGAGCGTGGATCGTCCAGGCGCATCGCCTTGGAGACGATCACCGCGAAGCTCAGCGACCCGAGCAGGTACGCCAGCAGCACCACACACACCGACCAGAACATCGCCACCCTCGGCACCCTTGTTGGATTCGAAAGCGGCGATTTTACGTGTCGAGAGCCGGCCCGCAGGGCGCCGCGCCGGGAACCGTCCGCGCTCGCAGCGCATACCCGTGCATGTCATCCTGCGACTGCGCGCAGGATGACCGAGGTGGCCGTGCCGTCGCCCAGGCAGGTGCCGGGGCCCTAGACCGCGCCCAGGGCCCTGACCTGTTCGACGAGCGCCAGCGGCTTGTGCACCCAGCCCTTGCGGAAGGCCAGGAACTCGTCGAGCGGGCACGCCGGCGACACCAGCCAGCCCTGGATCTCGTCGCAGCCGACCGCCGTCACGGCGCTCAGCTGCGCGGGCGATTCCACGCCCTCGGCCACGGTGCGCATGTTCAGCGTGACGGCCAGCTGCGAGATCATCTGCACGATGGCGCGGGTGTCGATCGAGTTCATCAGCTCGTTGACGAAGGCGCGGTCGATCTTGAGCGTGTCGAACGGGAAGCGGCGCAGGTAGGCCAGCGAGGAGTAGCCGGTGCCGAAGTCGTCGAGCGCCACGCGCACGCCCAGCGCGCGCAGCGCATGCAGGCGCTGCAGCGCGCCCTCGACGTCGTCGATGAACACCGATTCGGTGATCTCCAGCTCGAGGCGGAACGGGGCGAGTCCGCTCGCCTGGAGCGCGTCGCGCACGCAGGCGATGAACGCGTCGTCGTGCAGCTGCGCGGGCGAGACGTTGACCGAGACGACCAGCCCGGGCAGCGCGCTGGCCGCCACGGCGCAGGCCTCGCGCAGCACCCACATGCCGATCTCGCGGATGACGCCCGAGCGCTCGGCGATCGGGATGAACTCGATCGGCGCGACGCTGCCCAGCTGCGCGTGACGCCAGCGCAGCAGCACCTCGGCGCCGACCAGCCGCGAGGACTCGATGTCGACCTTGGGCTGCCAGTGCAGCTCCAGCTCGCCGCGCTGGATCGCCTGGCGCAGCTCCTGCTCGATCATCACGCTGCGGCGGTTGCGGTCGCCCAGGTCGGACGAATACGTCTCGTGGCGGCCGCGGCCGGCCTTCTTGGCGGCGTACAGCGCGATGTCGGCGTGCACCAGCAGGTCATCGGCACTGACGATGGCGTCGCCCGCGCGGGACGGGCGCGCGACGCCGATGCTGGCCGACGCGCGCGTCGCGCGGCCGCCGATGTCCACCGGCTCCTCCAGCACGTCGATCAGGCGCTGCGACAGCGCGTCGACGTCGACGGTCGCGCCGACGTCGTCCATCACCAGCACGGCGAACTCGTCGCCCCCAAGGCGCGCGACCAGGTCGGCCGGGCGGCGGCAGGAGAGCAGCCGCGCGGCCACGTGCTGCAGCAACTGGTCGCCGGCGGCGTGGCCGTGGGTGTCGTTGACCAGCTTGAAGTGGTCCAGGTCCAGTGCCAGCAGCGCCACCAGCCGCTTGTGCGCCAGCGCCGCGCGCAGCGCGCCGTGCAGCGTGAAGCGGTTGGCCAGGCCCGTCAGCGAATCGGTGTGCGCCAGGTGCTGCAGGCGCTCCTGGGCCATCACCTGCTCGGTGACGTCGGCGATCACCCCGCGCCAGCCGACGATGCGCGCCTCGTCGTCGTCCAGCGGCTTGCCGTTGATGGCCCAGTGCCGCGGGCCGTGCGGCGTGATCGCCGACAAGCGCAGCTCCTTGAAGGGCCGTTCGGCCTCGAGCGCGGCGTGCAGCGGCGCGGCGTCGACGCCGATGCGCGCCAGCAGCTCCAGGAACGGCCGCTCGCGCAGCAGCGCCTCGTCCAGGCCCAGCAACGTGGACAGGCGCGGCGAGTGGTGGGCGACGCAGCCGTCGCGGCCGGTCTCCCACAGCGCTTCGGCGGCGTTCTGCTCGAAGTCGTGCAGCAGCACGGCCATCATGCGTTCCTGGCGCTTGGCCTCGGCCTGCGACTTCAGCAGCGCCGTGGCCTTGCGCGACATCGCCCAGGTGCCCAGCACCACGACCAGCGCGTAGATCGTCTGCAGGCAGCCCACCGCCACGAAGACGCGGTCGCCGGTGAGCCAGCACGCGATGACGCCGGCGGACGCGAAGATCGCGACGAACCACGTGGCCGCCACCGGCAGCGGGCTGAGGACGAACGCGCCGGCCGCCAGCATGCCGGTGACGAGCGCCACGACCAGGATCTGCTGCTGCGCCTGCGCCTGGGCGAACCAGAGGATGGGCAGGACGGCCCACACCAGCGCCGGCAGGTTGGCGTGCACGTTGGCGTGGCGGATCGCGGCCGGCGTGGCCATCGTGCGCACGCGGTGGCGGCCGCGCCACCAGCCGGCCAGCGCCATCAGGCACAGCGCGTACAGCGCGGCCAGCCAGACCCACATGCCCGCCGGGCGGTTGTCGCGATAGGCCCAGACGACCAGCGCGCCGTTGAGGAAGTTGGCCGCCATCGTGAACGGCGTGAGCCGGATCACCGCGTTTAGGTGCGCGGCACGGATCTGCGCGGAATCGCGGTCGCCGTCGGTGTAGACGGCCAGCATGGGCGTGCGCCACCAGCCGTCGGCGAGACGACGGGCGAAGGCGGCGACCGGATGCGCGGGCGTCATTGGCGCGGTTTGATTCTTCTTCGTGGCGCGGCGCGACCCTCCGGACGCGCCTGCGGTCGGGCAGGATGCTCTTCGGAAGTTATCGGCAGGCCGTCAGGGCGGATGAGTGATTTTGTGCCTTTGCGCCTCGTCCGTCGCCGCCAACCGTGGGAGCATTTGGGGCAATTCATGTTGCAGCGCCGCATTCCAGCAATGTTGCAACGCGAGCAATGACTCGCTTCCCGACCCCACGCAACACCCCGGAGACACGCCCGTCGTAAAGTCCCACGCATGAGTTCGCTGCCCTCCCCCCGCGCCGACGACGACCTGCTGCGCCGTCCGCCCGTCCACTGGCACTGGCATGGCCAGGCCCGTCCCGGCTTCGCCCACGCGCCCGCGCCCGGCCAGGAATCCGTCTGGGACTATCCGCGCCCGCCGCGGCTGGAGATCGACCCGCGCGAGGTGGTCATCCGCTGGGGGTCGCTGGTCGTGGCGCGCAGCGCGCGCGCGATCCGCGCCCTCGAGACGGCGCATCCGCCGAGCTTCTACATCCCGCTGGGCGACATCGCGCCGGGCGTGCTGGAGCTGGCCGAAGGCAGTTCGCTGTGCGAATGGAAGGGGCCGGCGCGCTACTGGTCGCTGGTCGACGGCGAGCGCCGGCTGGCCAAGGTGGCGTGGAGCTACCCGCATCCGCTGCCCGGCTCCGAGCTGCTGCGCGACGCCGTCGCGTTCTATTGCCATGCGCTGGAGTGCAGCGTGGGCGGGATGCCCGTGTCGCCGCAGCCGGGCGGCTTCTACGGCGGCTGGATCACGCCGGAGGTGGTCGGGCCGTTCAAGGGCGAGGCGGGCAGCGAGGGTTGGTAGGGCAGGTCGTTCGACCCGCCGGACGCCTCCCCGGACGGGCGCTCCCGCGCGCGGCCGGACGGAAAAAAACGGGGCCCGCGGGCCCCGTTGTCGTTCGTGCGAAGGCGAAGGCTTACCAGCCGCCGTCGTCGCCGCCGCCGCTGCTGCCGCCGCTGTCGAAGCCGCCGCCGCCGCCGGCGTCGCCGCCCCAGTCGTTGCCGCCGGAGCCGAAATCGAGCGGGCGGTTGTCGAGGTCGCGCACGGCCTGGTCGGCGTCGCTGAAGTTGCCGCCGCCGAAGTTGCCGCCGTTGCCGTAGTTGCCGCCGGTGTTGTCGTCATGGCGGCGATCCTCCAGCATCTTCTCGAGCAGCATGCCGCCCGCGACGCCGCCCGCCGCGGCCAGGCCGGTGCGCAGCAGGCCGCCGCCGGGTGCCTGGCCGTAGCCGGGGCCGTAACCCGGGCCGTAGCCGGGCTGGGGCTGGCCGGGCGCCATGCCGTAGCCGGCGTTCCCGTAGCCGCCGCCGGCCGCGGCCATGTTGTTGGCCAGGGCGCGACGCGTCACGGCGCGGAAGATCAGGAACGCGACGACCGCGAGGCCGACGATCCAGACCCAGCCGGGAATGCCGCCGCCACCGCTGCTCGCGCGGACGGGCGCGGGCGCCTCGGGCAGCGCCGCGGGCACGGCGGGTGCCGGCACGGCGCGCGTCGCCGGGGCGGGCTGCGCCGGCGTGTTGGCGCCGTTCTGCTCGCGCTGGAGCTCGCGCTCGAAGGTGCGGAACTTCTCCGGATCCTTGCCGGCGAACTTCAGGCCGGGGTCGATCTCGCGCGCCTTGCGCGCCTCGGCGACGGCGTCGTCGAACTTGTGCTCCTTGGACAGGATCTCGGCCAGCACGTAGTGCGCCTTGGCGCTCGTCGGCTTGGCCGCGACGACCTCGCGCATCATCGATTCGGCCTTGGGATAGTCCCCCGAGCGCGCGGCGGCGGAGACGTCGTCCACGCTCGGCAGCGCCATCGCTGCGGCCGACCACAGGGCGGCGGCACAGGCGGCCGCCAGCAGCATCTTGCGTTTCATCTTCAATGTCCTTTCAGACAACAGAGCCGCCGACATCATGCGCTTTCGGCGTCGGCACGGTCTCGCGTCCCAAGTGGGGCCATGGTCGCGCGGATCAAGGGCCCGTGCGCCGGCCGGTCGACGAATCGACGGATTCGTTCGGCAAATCGCAAGCCCGTGCCGCCGCCCCCACGCGCACGCGGACTTTTTTACCTTGTAGGGGCTGGACGCCTGCTTGCCGCAGGAACACGATCCGACGACGCCGCTCCGGCGGATTCCCGTTGCGAAGGAACGACCATGGCCAGACATACCATTCCGGGTAGCGAACGCCAGGCGCTGGAAGGCGCCCGGGCCATCGGACCCGCCCGCCCCGACGAACGCATCGAGGTGACGCTGCGCCTGCGCGCCAAGACCCCGGCGGCGCACGCGCTCGCCGCGCTCGCGGACGACAGCCATCCCGGCCAGCGCAAGTACCTCACGCGGGCGCAGTACGCGGCCGCGCACGGCGCCGACGCGCACGACATCGCCAGCGTCGCCGCGTTCGCCAAGGCCCACGACCTGAAGGTGGTCGAGTCCGACGAGGCCCGGCGCAGCGTGGTGCTGTCCGGCACCACCCAGGCCATGGACGACGCGTTCGGCGTGCAGCTGCAGCAGTTCGAGCATGCGGCAGGCAGCTACCGCGGCCGCACGGGCTCGATCAGCGTCCCGTCCGATCTCGCGGGCGTCGTGGAAGGCGTGTTCGGCCTGGACGACCGCCCCGCCGCCGACCCGCACTTCCAGCGCTACGTACCGGTGCTGGGCATGCACGCGGTGCCTGCCAAGGCGTTCACGCCGCCCGCGCTCGCCAAGCTGTACGACTTCCCCGCCGACGCCGACGGCTCGGGCCAGTGCATCGGCATCATCGAGCTGGGCGGCGGCTACCGCCCGGCGGACATCACCGCGTACTTCGCGTCGCTGGGCATCCCCACGCCCAAGGTGAAGGCGGTGCTCGTCGACCACGCCAAGAATCACCCGACCAACGCCAACAGCGCGGACGGCGAGGTGATGCTGGACATCGAGGTGGCCGCGGCGGTCGCGCCCAAGGCGACCATCGCCGTGTACTTCGCACCCAACACCACGGCCGGTTTCCTCGACGCGATCACGAAGGCCGTGCACGACGACGTCAACAAGCCCTCGGTGATCTCGATCAGCTGGGGCGCGTCCGAGTCGAACTGGACGGCGCAGGCGATGACGCAGTACGACCAGGCCTTCCAGGCCGCGGCCGCGATGGGCGTGACGATCTGCGCGGCCTCCGGCGACAACGGCTCGTCCGACGGCGTGCCCGACGGCAAGGTGCACGTCGACTTCCCCGCCTCCAGCCCGAACGTGCTGGCCTGCGGCGGCACCAAGCTGCTGGCCTCCAGCGCGACGAAGATCTCGTCGGAAGTGGTGTGGAACGAAGGCGCCACCACCAGCGCCACCGGCGGCGGCGTCAGCGGCTTCTTCGCGCTGCCCGCTTACCAGTCCAAGGCGGGCGTGCCCGTGTCGGCGGGCGCCGGCGGCAAGGCCGGGCGCGGCGTGCCCGACGTCGCGGGCGACGCCGATCCGGCCACCGGCTACGAGGTGCGGGTCGACGGCGAGAACCTGGTGATCGGCGGCACCAGCGCCGTCGCGCCGCTGTGGGCCGGCCTGGTGGCGCTGATGAACCAGAAGCTGGGCCATCCGGTGGGCCTGCTCAATCCGCTGCTCTATGGCTCGCTCGTGGGCAAGGGCGCGACGCACGACATCACCAAGGGCAACAACGGCAGCTACAGCGCCAAGGCGGGCTGGGATCCGTGCACCGGCTGGGGTTCGCCCAACGGCGCCAAGCTGCTCAAGGCGCTGGGCACCTGAGCCCCCGCGGCGCCGCGCGCGCAAGGGCGCGCGATCGCCCGCGCCGGCGTCATGCGCGCGCGCCTCGCCCGCGCGACGCGAAAGGAAGAACGCCCCGGTCGCTCGCGCGCCGGGGCGTCCTCGTTGCGGCTCGCGGCCGCAACGCGAAAGGTCAGAACTTGTAGTTCGCGCCGACCGCGATCGCACGGCCCGTCGGGTCGGCGTAGCGGCCGTCGTAGCCCACCTGGTTGCCGCCCACGATCTTGAGCGACATCGGCGGCTTGCGGTCGAACAGGTTGGTGACGCCGAACGTCACGCGCAGGTTCTTCGTGGCCTGCCAGCGGGTCTGCCAATCGGCGACCATGTACGACTTGACATGGCCGTTGTACGCCACGCCGTCGCCTTCCGAGCCGTCCGGCAGCAGCTGCACCACGTTGCCAGAGTCGGCCGTGAAGGCCTGGTCGGCGTAGCCCGACTTCCAGTTCACCATGAACGTGTGCGCGAAGTCGCCGTACTGCAGGCCCAGCGCCAGGCGCCAGATGTCGCGGAACGTCACGTTGTTGTCGCCGCCGAAGCGTCCGAGGTCGGTCTGCTTGCCGCTGGGCAGCTGGTAGTCGGCCTTGAGCATGTGGGTGCCGCTCAGGTCCGCGGTGATCTTGCCGAACGACGTGCGGGTGTTCAGGTTGATCTCCCAGTCCAGGCCCTGGTAGTTGGCGCTGCCGGCGTTGAACGGCTTCTGGATGAGGGCCACCGTCTCGTAGCCGGCCGGATCCTGGTAGGGCACCACGAACAGGTTGGGCAACGACGCCGCGTTGGCGAACGCGTAGGCCTCAGGCATGCCCGACAGGATCTGGTTCTTCAGCTTCACGCCCCAGTAGTCCAGGCCGAACGACACGGCCTTGATCGGCTCCAGGCGGCCGCCGAGCGTCCACTGCTTGGACGTCTCGGCCTTCAGGCCGGCCGCGCCGTTGGCCGGATTGCCGGCCGTGATCAGGTCCCACTGATCGGGATCCGGACCGTGGCCCACGCAGGTGGCCGCGGTCGGGAACGGGCACACGTAGGAACCCGAGGTATTGGTGCTGAAGGCCAGCGGTGCGGCGATCTGGTTGACCGACGGCGCCTTGAACCCGGTGCCGAAGGAGCCGCGCAGCAGCAGCATGTCCGCCGGACGCGAGCGGAAGCTCAGCTTGAAGGTCGGGTGGCTGAAGCTGTTGCCTTCCTCCTCCGCCGGCTTGGACACCAGGTCGTTGGGGGTCTGCGTGTAGGGCTTCTCGTTGTGGACGCGGCCGTAGCGGTCGAAGCGCACCGAAGCCGTCAATTCCGTCCGCTTGGCCAGCGGCATCAGCAGTTCGCCGAAAACGCCGTAGTTGTTGCGGCGCGCCTCCATCGGAACGTAGCCGTAGAAGCCGCCCACCGCGTAGTCGGTCTTGCCGGCCTGGGCCGCGGTGCCGTTGCCGAACTGGGCCAGATCGCTCGTCGACTGCTCGAGGTCCAGGCGGGTGAGCTCGAAGCCCAGGGCCAGCGAGGAGCGGCCGCCCGGCAGCTCGAACAGGTCCTTCGAGGCGTGCAGGCTGAGCACGCTCTGCGCGACCTTGGTGTGCAGGAAATTGCCGCTCAGCAGCGCCGGCGCCAGCGTCTGCCCGGGCTTGGGCACGATCGGGTCATAGGCGCCCGAAGAGATCAGGCCGACGAACTTGTTGAAGTCCATGTAGCCGCCGGCCAGGTTGTCGCTGTCCTGGCTCTTGGAGACGGTCAGGCTGCCGGTGTAGTCCCAGTCGAACGCGGTGCCTTCGGCGCCGATCACGTAGTGGTTGGCCGTGGTCTCCCACTCGTCGGTGCGGTCGCCGGCCTCGAAGGCGCGGTAGTTCAACGTGGCGCTGGTGCTGGTGTCGCCATGGGCGTTCTCATAGGGAACGACGTACTTGTTCCACAGGATGTCGAGCGGGCGGTGCAGCAGGTCGGTGTCGCCCAGGCCCATCGGCTGCGCCGGCGGCGCGAACGCGGCCTTGGTGTCGAACTTCGACCACAGGTATTCGGCGAACAGGGTGTTGTTCGCGTCGAGCTTGAAATGGTCGCTCACGAAGAAGCTGTTGCGCTGGGAGCCGGGGATGTCCTGCACCGTCGCCGCATAGTTGGTGCGGCACTTGTTGCCGCGCGCGAACACGGCGGGGTTCGGGCCGCAGTCGCCGTTCAGGTCGTAGTACGCGTTGAACGAGGCGCCGCTGGACAGGAAGACGTTGCCGGGCAGCGAATTGCGGGAGGTCTGGTCGAGGATGACGGGCTGGCCGTCGATCGTGAACGGGATCAGGCCGCCGCGCCTGGAGACGGCACGCTGGCTGGCCATCAGCTGGTTCTGCACGTCGTGGCTGAAGGACACGAACAGGTTGTTGCCCGTGGTGTCCAGGTCGCCGAAGCCCTTGCTGATGCCCGCGCTCCACTTGGCGCCGCCGGCCTGGTGCGGGTGGCTGCCGGTGAAGGAGAACAGGCCGTCGGTCGTGTTCTTCTTGGTGATGAAGTTGACGACGCCGGCGATGGCGTCGGAGCCGTACAGCGCCGAGGCGCCGTCGGTCAGCACTTCGACGCGCTCGATCGCGTCGAGCGGCAGGCTCTGGAGGTTCACGGAACCGTCGCCGCCGGAGGCGCCGAAGCCGCCAAACGGAGCGACGCGCCGGCCGTTGAGCAGCACCAGCGTGTACTTCTGGTCCAGGCCGTGGATGGCCGCGGTGGTGGTGCCGTTGCCGTTGCCGTTGACCGAACTCGAGGACTGCTGGAAATTGCCGCCGGTCATCGCCGGCAACTGCTGGATCAGTTCGGTGACCGACTGCGCGCCGGTCTTGTCGATGGCTTCGCGCGAGATGACGGTGACGGGCAGCGCGCCTTCGGTCTCGACGCGGCGGATCGCGGAACCGGTGATCTCGACGCGTTGCGTGGCTTCAGGTGCAGGCGCGGGGGCGGGCGCGGCGTCCTGGGCCCAGGCGTTCGCAGACATCGCGACGAACAAGGCGGTGCAAAGCTTGGTGCGGCTGAACATGGAGTTCCTTCCTCGTGGGTGGGGAGTCGTTCTTGTCCGATCGGCCGCGTTGTGCGTATCCTTTTGTTAAGGAAACATTACAACGAGGTATCAGGTGGCGCGATTGTGCGCATCGCCCCAAGGTGAACCCTCCCAGCAGAAACCCTGCTGTCAGTTTTTCGCCGCGCAAATTGACTAGACAAGTGGTCTGCGGAACGCAAATCCGCACCAAATCCAGTCCTCGGTGCACGCTCAGTTGGCGCACTGCACCGGCTTGGCGTGCAGCTTCTCGAGCAGCACCGCCGATGCGATGCCGACCAGGTAGCCGCGGCGTCCGCCGTTGATCAGAATGCGCGGCAGCGCGAGGATGGTCTCCTGCACGTACACCGGCACCTCCTTGCGCAAGCCGAAGGGCGAGGTGCCGCCCACCTGGTAGCCGCTGTGGCGCTGCGCCACCTCGGGCTTGCACGGCTCGACCGACTTCGCGCCGATCGCGCGCGCCAGGTTCTTGGTCGACACCGTG
>Ga0207695_10006653_pt1 | contig 14914 bp, 16 predicted proteins | sample KBSC54metaG_FD_184354 | JGI IMG/M metagenome (GOLD analysis project Ga0207695, IMG submission 184354) | Corn rhizosphere microbial communities from Kellogg Biological Station, Michigan, USA - KBS C5-4 metaG (SPAdes) (version 2) | ecosystem: Host-associated > Plants > Roots > Rhizosphere > Soil... | reverse complement strand
TATTCGAACGGCTCGTTCGGGTCGAGACGATGCCAGGCCTCTCCCATCGACTTCAGCAAAGCGCCCGGCTCACCCGCACGGGCGTGTACTACAATATAGCTGCTCGGGAACCTGGTCGTCATTATGGCGTATGGCGTTATCGGAAGATGCAGGTCCTCGAAATGGAAATCCTTTACCACCCCCACCACTTCCATAGTATAGGCATTCGCCTTGAAATCATTGTGTACCTTCTTCCCGACCGCGTCGGCCGGAGAGGCAAAACCCATCGCCTTCACCGCACTTTCATTCAGAATGATCCGGGTCGAATCGGCCGGAAAATCTTTGCTGAACAGCCGCCCCGCTACCGCCTGCATCCCCAGCGTCGGCAGATAGTCGAAATCGACATAGTTCATCCTCGTCCGCCTGGCGTCCTGCTTCATCTGACCATCTCTGTAGATCAGGTTGTCCGACGGATTGACGATACCGGGATAATAGGCCCCGGCCCCGGCGTTGATCACCTGCGGATTTCTCCGGAACTCGTTTTCCAGCGCGCTGCACAGCTTTTTGGAATCCGCGCTGCGCAGCGGTACGACGATCTGCGCCTCTTTGTCAAAGCCCAGATCCTTGTTCCGCATATACTGCATCTGGTCGTTGATCACCACCGTACTGACGATAAGGGTCACCGATATGATGAACTGGAACACCACCAACCCCTTCCGCAGGGAGATGGCCGCCAGAGAGTTGGTGAACTTTCCTTTCAGCACCTTTGCGGGCTGAAAAGAGGAAAGATAAAAGGCCGGATAGATCCCCGCCAGCAATCCGGAAAGGACCGCCAGCGCAAAGAATCCAACCAACAGCGGAAGATGCTCCGGCAGTGACAGGCCCAGCGACCGGTTAGTGATCTCACTGAACATCGGAAGCAGCAACACCGTCAGCCCCCACGCAAGAAAAAAGGCGATACTGCTCATCATCACGGACTCGCCCAGGAACTGTCCGATCAGTAATCCCTTCACCGCTCCCAACACCTTTCGCACGCCCACCTCTGCCGACCGCTTCGCGCTGCGAGCCGTAGCCAGATTCATAAAATTGATACACGCGATCAGCAGCGTAAAAACAGCGATCGAGGCGAGTATATACAAATAAGATTTACTGACTGGCGCCGTGACATTACCAGGCACATCCGACCGTAAATGGATATCCCGCACAGGTATCAGGAACTGACGCTTGTCAAATCCCATCTCCTTCATCATCTTTCCGGCATATTTGTCGAGGAATGCGGGAAACTTTGCCTCCAGCATCTTAGGGTTGGTGCCCGGAACCAGCCGGAGGTAAACGGTAAACATGTTATTCGTCGCAAAGTCATTCTCCTGCCTGCGCGTAAAATCTTCCATACCCCCGCCGCCAAAACTCAAAAAGAAGTTGGCATCGAGATGCGTCGGCTCACCCGTCGGACGGAAAACTCCCCTTACGACAAGATCACGGTCGCCATCCGTTCCGCTGCTGATATGAACGATCTTACCCAGCGCGGGGACAGAGCCAAACAACTTGTGGGCGACCGTCTCGCTGACGACCATTGTATTGGGCGCGTCCAGCGAACCAGCCGCACTCCCTTCTATAAAATGATAGCTGAACATCCGGAAGAAAGACGAATCGGCAAGAAACCCCTTGTCTTCGAAAAATGACACCGGCTGACTGCCTGCCCCCCTGTACTGCAGCATCGTCTTGTCCTCGAACGTAGCCAGCTGCATCAGCCGCGTATACTGTCGCACCTCCGGAAACTCTTTCTTTACCGTCGCACCCATCGGCGCAGGCACATTCGCCAGCGTAAACTCCTTATGATTCATGATAAAGGTCGTCGCCATCTGGTAGACGTTCTTCACGTCCGGCTGACTACGGTCATAGCTGAATTCATGCAGGAGATAAACAGAGATCAGCATACAGCAGGTAAGCCCCGCGGCAAGACCGAATATATTGATGAAAGAGAAGGTCTTGCTCTTTATCATATTGCGCCAGGCGATCTTGAAATAGTTGAATAGCATGACCATATGGCCATAAATAAAATGCCAACCGATTACTCGACTGGCATTCAAATACTTAGAAAAACACTACACAACGTAGTGTTCAATTTCGATACACTTTCTGTCCGGCTTTTGCCTCCCCACCGGAGAAACCCCATTCCCCAACCTTATCTGTTTACCAAATAAGAAACTACGCAAAGGGTGGCAAAAGCCAGAACAGTGTAAAGGAAATTGCGGCCGAAGCTTTTTGTCCTTTCGTCCAGCAATGGGGAAGAGAACTGGTCCCCATTCGGAGCTAAGCAATTGTTGTTCAAGTTCATAATACTGTCTTTTTGAATTAATCCATTTAAATCTTTCAATATATCCTACCTATAAAAGGGCTTCGGGGCCCTAACAGAACTCAAAGATACAAAACATTTAAATATTTCAATGCATAAATCTTCTTTTTTTTCCGCCTGAGAATTTACCCCTACCCTCCGACGGCCTCTACCCCAACCCCATATCCCGCGGTTCATACCTTACTTCTTCAGCCCCTGCAAAAAACAAATATATTCATCGATCACCTCATTGTTCATCGTGTACTTGATATTGCGGCCTTCCTTTTCGGGGAGAATGATCGAGGTCTCTGTCAGTTGCTTGAGATGATGACAGATCGAAGGCTGCGCCAGATTGATATTGTCATAAAGATCGACACAATAAAGCCAGTCGTGCTTTTTTTTGATCTCGCTGAGGATTTTTAGCCTTGTTGGGTCGGAAAGAGCCTTGGAGATCTTTTCCGCCTGTTTAGCGTCCATCTGCGCCATATGACAATTTTTTTCTAAGTTACAATAATTTCCCCTCCCCTTCCTATCTTGCAAACATGAATTTCCATCTTTCCCAGATACCCGAGCGAACAGCGAGACCCCGTACCTTCGGCCTGACCATGGTCAATGACAAAGGCCTGAGCGTCGCAGAAGCCCGGAACCTCGTTTCCGGAGCGGGTCCCCACATCGACCTCGTCAAGCTGGCCTTTGGAACATCCCTTGTCACCGCCGGCCTCCACGAGAAGATTCGTATCTTCCAGGACGCTGGCATCCCTGTCTACTTCGGCGGCCTGCTCTTCGAAGCATTCGTCATACGTAACCAGTTCAACGACTTCCTTGACCTCCTGAAGGAATACAATATTACCTATACCGAAGTCTCCGACGGCAGCATCGACATCACACACGCCCAGAAATGCGGCTACATTGAGCAGCTTGCGAAGTATGGAACGGTCCTCAGCGAGATCGGCTCGAAGGACAAAGACCGTGAACACATCACACCCCCATACCAGTGGATACAGCTGATGCAGGCCGAATTGCGCGCCGGATCTTCCTATATCGTGGCCGAAGCGCGCGAGACCGGCACCGTCGGCATCTATCGCGATTCAGGAGAAGTGCGCGAAGGCCTGGTGCAGGAGATCCTGACAAAGGTGCCCGCGGAAAAGATCCTGTGGGAAGCCCCCCGGAAAGACCAGCAGCTCTACTTCCTCACGCTGATAGGCGCCAACGCCAACCTGGGCAATATCACCCCTTCCGAGGTCATCGCGCTGGAAGCCATGCGCATAGGCCTTCGCGGTGACACTTTCAGCTTGTTCCTGAGCCAACAGTAACCAACCCCCCGAAAACAAGAGCCCCTCATTAGTCACCCCCCGGCCCGGGTTCGTCCTATCCCGTCTTTTTCTAATAATATTCTAATGCTCCAGACGTTACAGGGTGGAATTTCCTACCCTGGGCTTGACTGTCTGGATTTTAATCCCTAATTTCAGCACCACTATTGACCTGTAGCAGTCCTCTGAAAAATTATAATGACCCGATGACGAGAGCCCGAAGGACGACTGCATTGGACCATTGAAAAGACATTAAGACCCAATGACACGAGGCCGAAGGCCGACTGCATTGGACCCTTGAAAAGACATTAAGACCCAATGACACGAGGCCGAAGGCCGACTGCATTGGACCCTTGAAAAGACTTTGAAACCCAATGAAATTCCTTTCGCAAAAACCGTTGTTATTGCCCGGCCGTCTGAAACCATTCGTCCTGGACGGAGAATGGCAGGACCGACTAAAGGCCGCCGGCGCTAGCTCCCAACACTTTTTCGAAAGACTCAAGACCCTCGGGTCACAATCCGCTATAGACGAATACGAGAAACGAAAGCTGGGTATATTCAACCAGCTTAATTTTTTTCAGCTGGTCACAGGCATCATCATCCCCATCGCCGGCAGCCTCAGCAACCACCACTTCCCGCTGATCGCCTGGATCGTCGCCTGCCTGCCCGCCACCATCAGCATCCTCGTGCTCACCCTCACCCATCGTGGCCGCTACGACCTGGCGCAGATCGCCTACTTCGTGCTCTACCCCCTCGTCACCAGCATCGTCTATCTCTGGGGGATCAACATGGGCATCGAACTGTCGTTCATCCTATATGGTATCCTCTCCGTTTTCTTCATACAGGACCTCAGCCAGATGCTCTTTGCGCTGGGCCTCTCCATGGTCAGCTATTTCGTACTCGCCGTCCTGTGTAAGGACTACCGCTACCAGCTCGCGACCGCCAACGTCTGGTTCTACTTCTTCAACCAGTCCCTCGCCATCGTCTTTATCTTCTACGGCCTGTTCCTGGTAAAAAAAGAGAACACCGACTATCAGCACAGCATCCTGCAGCAGAAAGAAGAGATCGCCAGCAAGAGTCTCCTGCTCCAGCAGCAGACGGACGAGCTGACCCGCCTCAACGGCTTCAAGAACCGTCTTTTCTCCATCATAGCCCACGACCTCAAGTCGCCCATATACGCCCTCCGCAATCTCTTCCGCAACATGCAGCAATACGACCTGCCCGCAGAAGAGATAAAAGGCATGGTTCCCGAAGTGGTCAACGAGCTCACCTATACCACCAGCCTCATGGAGAACCTGCTGACATGGGCCCGCAGCCAGATGCAAACCGACGCCGTCAAGCCGCAGATGATCGATGTCTTCGGCCTCATGGAAGATGTCAACCGCATGCTCCGCCTCCAGGCCGACGCCAAGAACATCATGGTAAAGCTGGAAGCCGGCGACGAGATCATCGCCTACGCCGACAAAGACATGGTCCACCTTATCCTCCGCAACCTCCTGTCCAACGCTATCAAATACACGCCCGAACAAGGCTCCATCGACATCGGCGCCCGCATCGCCGGCACACAGATCGAGCTCTACGTAAAAGACACCGGCATGGGTATCTCCCCCGACGCACTCGAAAAGATCCAGCTCAGCAATTTCTACACGACCAAAGGCACCGCCGGCGAATCCGGCACCGGCCTCGGCCTCATGCTCTGTAAAGAATTTATCACCCGTAACCAGGGTACCCTCCACATCGACAGCACACCCGGCAAAGGCAGCACCTTCACCGTGACACTGCCTGCCGCAGAATAACCTGTTCGAGCGCAATCCATCACCGTTCGTTTCGTGGAACAACTACGTGGAACACAGGTCAACTTTATTTTGGCCATATCCCGGCTTTTGTACTTTTGAAAAAAAAATTATGGGAATAGTACATGCGAGCGTTGAATTGATCAACAGCACAGACAAAGAAAATGCGCGTCGCGGCATTATGGATCCTGATGAGGTAAGAAGGATCGGTGTTCGCGCGATGGTAGACTCGGGTGCCCTACATATGGCAATCAACCAAAATATCCAGGAGTACCTGCAGTTGCCCGTCGTAGGTAAGGAACAGCTAGTGCTGGCCAGCGGTGAAGTTGTTTACTACGACATCGTAGCTCCTTTGGAAGTTCGTTTTGAGGAGTATTCCGCCCACTGTGCAGCAGTAGTGCTGCCCGGCGATTCGGAGCCGCTCCTCGGGGCCATACCAATGGAGGCAATGAATGTCGTCATTCACCCAAGTCGCCGGGAATTGGTTCACAGTTCAAAACCAGCTCCTTTGGTTAGTTTCCGCCTGTCTAAGTAAATTTGCGGGATGAAAATACAGCTCCTTTCCATCGGCAAAGACCACGAACCCTACGTCAAGCCCGGCGTCGAAGACTTCACGCGCCGCATCTCCCGGTACTACCCCGTGGAATGGAGCCTCATCCCAACCCCAAAGAACGCCGCCACCCTCACGCAGCCCGACCTCAAAAAAAAGGAAGCCGAGATCATCCTCGGCCTTCTCGCCAAAGACGACTTCCTCATCGCCCTCGACGAACGAGGAAAACAAATGACGTCCGAAGGACTCGCCACCTTCATCCAAACCCGCGCCAACGACAGCACCAAAAAGCTCGTCTTCCTCATCGGCGGCGTCTATGGCCTCGACGAATCCATCCTCAAACGCGCCGACTACCGCTGGTCCCTGTCCCAGCTAACCCTGCCACACCAGCTGGTTCGCCTGCTGCTCGCAGAACAGCTGTACCGCGCCTGCACCATCCTGCGCAACGAGAAATACCACCACGCCTAGAGATATAGCGTCGCACGTTAACAAATAGCACCATGCGCAAAGAAATACCGACACACCTGAGTACCCATAGATTGGTGATTACCCGTAAAATGCTTTATCTTGGGAAAAAATTCCAATGTTCTCGTTTACGCCGATCATCGTAGTCCTTACCTGCCTCATCTCCTTCGCCGCCTTTTCCAATTACCGACTAAAAGAGGCGCTCATCTTCTGGCCGCCCGCCGTCAGCATGCGCCACCAATACTACCGCTTTATCACCTGCGGACTGATCCACTACGATTTTCTGCACCTGTTCATGAATATGTTCACCCTCTATTTCTTCGGCCGGGGCGCCGAACTGCTGTACAGAGGCGAACTCGGACTGAAACCCTACTACTACCCGGTACTCTATATCACCGCGCTCATCGTTTCCAACATCCCTTCCTACCTCCGCCATAGGGATGACTACAACTACCGAAGCCTGGGCGCATCGGGAGCGGTATGCGCCGTCATGTTCGCCGTTATCCTTATCCGCCCCTGGGTAACCCTGCAGGTATTCGCATTCATCCCCATGTACTCCATCCTCTTCGCCATCATCTTCCTCGGGTATTCTGTTTATATGTCACGCCGCGGAGGCGACAACGTCAACCACGATGCACACCTCTGGGGCTCCCTCTATGGCATCGTCTTTACCATCGCCGCACACCCCGATATCGTCAATACCTTTATCAACGAGATCAGACACCCTCCGTTCCTCTAGCCACCGACCGGCGGGCCCCGCCTAGGCCGGCAGCCACTCGATCTTCACTACCTCCTTTGTCCCGGCGCCAATGCGACAACGGTCATCGATCCGCATGCCCACTACCCATAATATTTTTTTATTGGACTCGACCACCCATACCCTTTCCTTCTGCGCAAGCGACAGCTTGCTATCGATAAAAAAACGCGACAGCTTCTTCTTCTTGCGCATACCCAGCGGATAGAAATAATCCCCAACCCGCCACTTGCGCAACAACAACGGATATTCTACCTCCCGGGCATCCAGCCTGCGACCGCACTCCCAGCCAGGTCCGCGGGCAGATCCCCCACCGGCATCCGCCGCAGCAAAAGCCTCCCCCCCTCATATGCCACCTCTCCATCCGAGGACTCCACCAATACATTCGCGGCTACCCCCGCCTCCAGCGGCGAAATGATCAGCCAGCCGCGATCCCGCAATACTCTATGCGTAGCCGAACAGACATATTTCCCCGGGCCGCTGTCCAATAACCCGACAACCGCCTCCACCTGCGAAGCTGAAAACCCAAATGGCGTAATAATTTCATAGACCAGCGTCGCCAGCGGCGTAGCCCCCTTCAGCCTTAGCACAGGCACCCACGCCTCATTCCCGCGGTGCTCTACCAGCCGCCGCAGCTGCTGATCGATACCCCTGCGGTACACCTCCTCTATCTCCCTGAACCGGCCAATATTCGCCCCCAGATTCTGGATCGCACCCGGATAGACCTCCTCGATCAAGGGGATCACCCGGTGCCTGAAATAATTTCGGGTATATTTATCCGATTCATTCGAGCTGTCTTCCACCCACTCCAAACCCTCCCCCACCGCAAACGCACGTATCTCCTCGCGGCCCGCAAACAACAGCGGCCGCACCACATTTCCCTGTTGCGGAACCATTCCCCGAAGACCGCTGATCCCCGTTCCCTTAAAGAAGTTCATGAGCAATGTTTCTATATTGTCATCCCGGTGATGGGCCGTTACGACATAACCACCGTCACCAATAAGCTCCCTGAACCATCCATAGCGCAGCTCACGGGCCGCCACCTGCACAGAGACCTGCCGCGAAGATGCATATCCAAGGGTATCGAACTGCTTCACCAGGACTTCCCGGCCATAGCGCAAGGCCAACCCACGGACGAACAGCTCATCGCGAAGACTCTCCTCGCCCCGCAGACCAAAATTGCAGTGAGCGATAACAAAATCAAACCCCGCGCGCTGCAGCAGCTCGCACAGCACGACAGAGTCCAGTCCCCCGCTGACAGCCGCAAGCAGCCGGTCACCCGAAGAAAAAAGTCTCTCCCTCCTTATAAAATCCCTGAATTCGAAAAGCAGATCCATTCTTTAAAAATTTTCTAGTCCGCCAGCTCGTCATAGGCCGACTGCAGCTCATTATACGCCCGCTTCTCACCCGCCGCCCTGGCCGCCGCCATCCCCTTCTCATACCAGGAAAGCGCCAGCGCAGTTGCACCCGTACGCTCGAGCAGTTTCCCCAGCTGATAATAGGAGCCGACTGCACCCGGGTCATGGGCAAGCACTTCCTCCAGCAGCCGGCGGGCCGTCACATCATCCCCCTGTTTGCTATATTCCAATGCCAAAGCATGCTTCGAAAAGGAATCATTGGGATCCGCCTTCAGGAACTCCTTCAATTTCTCGATCCGGTCCATTAGCGTTAAATTTTTTAATAAATTATTCCCGAATTAACCGTCCAAACCTTATCTTTGTTTAGTTGCATAAACAACTTTCCGCCTCCCCGGGACGCGGAATATAATTCTTCACTTCAAAACGCGAGCGCCAATGAAGATCTTAGTTTGTATCAGCAAAACGCCGGATACAACGGCGAAGATAGCCTTCACCCAGAACAATACAAAGTTTGCCAGCGATGGAGTTCAATGGATCATCAACCCCTATGACGAATGGTACGCACTCGTTAGGGCCATCGAACTGAAGGAAAAAGATGCCTCCACCCTCGTTCACCTCGTTACCGTAGGCGCCGCTGACATGGAGCCCATCATCCGCAAAGCGCTCGCCATCGGCGGAGACGAGGCCATCCGGGTCAATGCCGACAGCCATGACCCTTTCTATATCGCATCGCAGATCGCAGAGATCGCCCGCCAGGGAGCCTACGACCTGATCTTTACAGGCAAAGAGACCATAGATTATAATGGTTCCGCTATAGGCGGCATGGTCGCCGAGCTCCTCGACCTGCCCTACATTTCGTTAGCCACAAAATTCGACATCAACGGCACAACGGCGACCGTCATCCGCGAGACCGAAGGCGGAGAAGAGACCGACGAGGTCAGCCTGCCCCTCGTGGTCAGCTGCCAGAAAGGCGTCGCCGAACAACGCATCCCCAATATGAAAGGCATCATGGGCGCCCGCACCAAGCCGCTCAAGGTCGTCGAACCCGCAGCCGCCGAGACGCTCACCAGCATCGTCTCCTTCGAGCTGCCTCCCGCAAAGGCCGGCGTCAAATTGGTCCCTGCCGATAACCCCGCCGAACTGATCCGCCTTCTCCACGAAGAGGCCCGGGTATTCTAAAATGTGGGACAAAAAATTCTGATCAAATCAAAAAATTACTATGTCAGTCTTAATATTTATCGACCATTCGGAAGGACAGATAAAAAAAGCATCCCTGGAAGCGCTTAGCTACGGTGCGGCCCTGGCCGCTCAGCTGGGCACAACCGCAGAAGGCATTCTCCTGGGTACCGTAAATACGGATCTCGCCACACTGGGGAAATATGGGATCAAAAAGGTCCACCAGGCTGCCGACAAGACCCTCGACGCCCTGGACGCACAGGTATATGCAAAGATCATAGCAGATGCCGCCACGCAATCCGGAGCCACGGTGCTGGTCTTCTCCAACAATTTCAATGGCAAGGCCGTCGCTCCCCGCGTAGCCGTGCGGCTGAAAGCCGGGCTGGTCACAGGCGCAGTAGCCCTGCCCGACACCTCCAACGGGTTCGTCGTTAAAAAGAACGTCTTCTCTGGCAAGGCTTTCGCCCATATCGGCCTGACCAGTCCCGTAAAGGTGATCGCCCTTAACCCCAATAGTTATGCTATAAAAGAAGGGGAAGGCGCCGCGGAGGTAGCCGCAATAACAGCCACCCCGCCAGCGCCAAAGGTCAAGGTCACTGCGGCCACCCAGGCTACCGGTGAGGTCCCCCTGACAGAGGCCGAGCTCGTCGTCAGCGGCGGCAGAGGCCTGAAAGGACCGGAGAACTGGGGGATGGTCGAAGAGCTCGCAAAGGTTCTCGGCGCCGCTACCGCCTGTAGCCGCCCTGTCGCAGACGCCCACTGGCGCCCCCATCACGAACACGTCGGCCAGACCGGTATCGCCATCGCCCCCAATCTTTACATTGCCATAGGTATCTCCGGCGCCATCCAGCACCTGGCGGGAGTGAACCGTAGCAAGGTCATCGTTGTTATCAACAAAGACCCGGAAGCGCCATTCTTCAAAGCAGCCGACTACGGCATTGTCGGGGACGCCTTTGAAGTGGTGCCTAAAATGATCGAAGCCGTGAAGAAACTGAAAGGAATTGCATAAAAGAGAGGTCCTCCAGGGGCAGAATGGCCGGCCCAAGACGCTCTCCCTCCGTAAAGACCCTTATTCGGTCCCTTAGAAGCAGTTGACCTATAGGTTATTAAAATAGACCCCGCTCGATTTTTTTCATTCTGAGCGGGGTCTGTTTATTTAAAAAAATGCCTTAGTTTCGTGTATTATTTTATGAAGAAGATAGAACTGGAAATAGTCGCTTTGTCACATAGTATAACGCAAACCCATTCCTATGCGGTTGTACTCGGCGAGGTGAATGGCTTAAGACGCCTGCCCATCGTGATTGGGGGATTTGAGGCTCAGGCAATTGCCGTCGCCCTCGAGAAAATGCATCCCAGCCGTCCCCTGACGCACGATCTGATGAAGAATTTCATGAGCGCCTTCACCATCGACCTTCAGGAGATCATCATCTGCGACCTCCAAGAAGGTATTTTCTATTCCAAGCTGGTTTGCGTCAGCGAACACGACACGGTCGAGATCGACTCCCGTACCTCCGACGCGCTGGCCCTCGCCGTCCGTTTTGGCTGCCCCATCTACACCTACGAACATATTCTCGATAGCGCCGGCATTCTCATGGAAGACAGCTCTTCCAAGAAAAAGAAATCCAGCGCAACGGCAACCGTAAGCACTACCGAAAGCAGCTCCCGGGAAGACTTGAAAGCCCTTTCGATGGACGACCTCACCTCCCTGCTCAACGAAGTGCTCGAACAGGAGGACTATATCCGCGCCATCGCCATCCGCGACGAGATCAACAGCCGGCGTAAGACCCGGTAAGACGACTCATCGAAATCAGCATGATAGGTTTCCCCAATTGCAAGATCAACCTCGGACTAAAGATCCTTCGCAAACGTGCCGACGGCTATCACGACCTGGAAACAGTCTTCTACCCCCTTCCGATCAGGGATGTCCTTGAGATCGATCGCGCTCCCGACCCGGGCTTCACTGCCTACGGCACTCCCATACCGGGCGATCCGCAAAACAACCTTTGCTTGAAGGCCTGGCAGCTCCTGAAAAAGGACTTCCCCGACCTCTCTCCCGTCCACATCCATCTCTACAAACATATTCCGATCGGCGCGGGCCTCGGGGGCGGCTCATCCGACGGCGCATTCACGCTGCTGCTCCTGAACAAACAATTCAACCTCGGCCTGACAGACGCCCAACTATTGAACTATGCCGCACAGCTCGGAAGCGACTGTCCTTTTTTCATTTTGAACACGCCGAGCCTCGGCGGCGGACGCGGCGAACAGTTGCGGCCCATCCCGGTCGACCTCAAAGGATACGACATCCTCCTCATCGATCCGAAGGTCCACGTCAGCACCGCTCAGGCTTTCTCCTTATGTACCCCCGGCGACAACGCACCGGGGATCAGGACCATCATCCAGCAACCCGTCGACACCTGGCACAAAGACCTGACCAACGACTTCGAAGTGCCCGTCTTCCGCCTGCATCCCCAACTCAGGGACATAAAGACCATGCTATACGAAAAAGCAGCCGTCTATGCCTCCCTCACCGGCAGCGGCTCCAGCCTCTTCGGCATCTACAAAAAAGGCGCTATCCCCACGCTCAATGCAGACAGCCTGCCTTTCCATTTTGAGAAATTTGAACTATCTTGCTGAAAATTTCAGCCATCTTCCAGCATCCCTCCATATGCTTCCTGGGTCAGAACCTTGACTTCCTCGACCACCACGCGTAACGATACCGCCCCCTGTCGTTCCAAATTTCGATCACCATACATTCCCTTTTTATGCATACTGTTATGTCAACACCACTGAGTGAGTCCGCCCGCCATTACCTGGAGCTGGAAGAAAAATATGGCGCCCACAACTACCATCCCCTGCCCGTCGTCCTCGACCGCGGAGCCGGTCCATTTCTCTGGGACGTAGACGGCAAAAGGTACTACGACTGTCTCAGCGGCTATTCCGCGGTCAATCAGGGACACTGCCATCCCCGGATATTGTCCGCGCTGACCAAACAGGCCAGCCGCCTGACCCTGACGTCCCGCGCGTTTCACAGCGACCTGCTGGGAGAATATGCCCGCTATATCACCTCCTATTTTGGATACGAAAAGGTTTTGCCCATGAACACCGGCGTTGAAGCGGTAGAGACGGCCATTAAGCTCTGCCGTCGCTGGGGCTACCAGGTCAAGGGCATCCGGGAGAATAAAGCCAGGATCATCGTCTGCGCCGACAACTTCCATGGCCGTACGACCACGGTCATCTCTTTCAGCACCGATCCCGAGAGCAACCGCCAGTATGGTCCCTATACTCCCGGCTTCGTCGTAATTCCTTACAACGATGTCCCTGCTCTCGAAGAAGCCCTCGAAGACAAGGACGTCGCCGGCTTCCTCGTTGAGCCCATCCAGGGCGAAGCAGGCGTGGTCGTCCCGGACGAAGGCTATCTGCAAAAGGTCAGACAGGCCTGTACAGCCGCCGGAGTCCTGCTTATCGCGGACGAGATCCAGACCGGCCTCGCCAGGACAGGAAAGATGCTGGCCTGCGACCACGAAGACGTTCGACCGGATATCCTCATTCTCGGCAAAGCGCTCAGCGGCGGCATGCTCCCTGTAAGCGCAGTGCTGGCCGATGACGAGATCATGCTGACGATCCGCCCCGGCGAACACGGCTCAACCTATGGCGGCAACCCCCTGGCCTGCGCCACGGCGATGGAAGCCCTCCAGGTGATAAAGGACGAACGCCTCGCAGACAACGCCCGCGACCTCGGCGAGCTCTTCCGGCGTGAGATCCGGGATCTTGACTCGCCCCATATCCGCCTCGTACGGGGAAAAGGACTCCTGAATGCCATCGTCATCGATCACCCGCGCCCCGACGCCGCCTGGGACCTCTGCCTCGCGTTAAAAGAGAATGGCCTGCTCGCCAAACCCACACACGGCGACAAGATACGGCTGGCGCCGCCGCTGGTCATCAACCGCGAACAGCTGCTCGAATGCATCTCGATAGTAAAAGAAAGTTTAAAAGTGCTAGCTTTATAAAATGAGTACTACCACAACGGCAGAACACCACGTCGAACATCACATGCAAAGCCCGGCCATCCTTACCGATATCGTCATCGGGATGTCCGACGGCCTGACCGTCCCCTTCGCCCTCGCCGCCGGCCTCAGCGGCGCTGTCCCCAAGAGCGAACACCACCTCATCTGGATAGCCGGCCTCGCAGAGATCGCAGCAGGCTCCATTGCCATGGGACTCGGCGGCTACCTCGCAGGCAGGACCGAAGAAGATCACTATAACTCCGAGCTCCGGCGGGAATACGACGAAGTCGACCGCGTCCCGGATATGGAGCGCGATGAGGTCCGGCAATTCTTCTCCGGACTGGGCCTCAGCAAAGACCTCCAGGACCAGGCAGTCGACGAAATGACAAAAGACAAGGACCGCTGGGTCGATTTTATGATGAAATACGAGCTCGGACTCGACAAGCCCGACCCCCAACGGGCCCGCAAAAGTGCTTTTAATATCGGGTTTTCCTATGTCGTCGGCGGCCTCATCCCGCTAAGCCCCTATTTCTTCGTCAGCGACGGACTCAGCGGCCTGAAGATATCAGCCATCATCACCCTCTGCTGTCTCTTTGTCTTCGGCTATTTCAAAAGTAAGCTCACCGGCGTCCACCCGCTGGGCGGCGCCATCCGTGTCATGGTCATCGGCGCGCTGGCCGCGGGCTGCGCATTCGCCGTGGCAAAAATGATCCAGCAGTAGAAGCATAAGGCTACCCCTCGTCCTGATCCTCCTTCACCGAAAGATCGGGTAAGAACGTCATGACGAGCACCACCACCGATGCTCCGAGCATGATCCAGAGACCCGCGAGCTTCTGCGGACAGATCCCCTCGTAACAACCGGAATAGGAAATATAACATTTGATGGCCCAGGCGATCGTGATCCCCGCAACGAGTAAATTCGCCCGCTTGGCCCAAACCCTGGGGATCAAAAAAAGAAGAATAGACAGGATACTAAAAAAGACCAGCACCTTCCCGGGCTTGCCATAACGGTTGAGCTGCGAGAAAAAACCGGTAAATGACTTGTTCAGATCAGGGTAATAGGCCCAAGGCAGCCAGCAGGCGCCGATAAGCACCAGCGCCGCCGCCACACCGATCCATTGCGAATACTTCATGGCGCGAATATACGTCTTTTCATCCCCCGTATTTTTCAAGGATTACAACGGTCTCTT